>ERZ1740070.1329-NODE-1329-length-15561-cov-6.258223_pt1 | contig 15561 bp, 9 predicted proteins | sample MGYA00581734_ERZ1740070 | MGnify/ENA primary metagenome ERZ1740070 (study PRJEB43018, sample SAMN04849744) | marine metagenome | isolation source: floating plastic debris | place: Pacific Ocean | collected 2008-09-01 | study: EMG produced TPA metagenomics...
TTTTTGGGGTGGCTAAGGCGATCGCACGTCAGCGTGAAGCGGTACAAAACTGCAAGGCTTTCATCCTAGACATCAGCGAGGTCCCTCACCTGGGCGTAACGACATCTTTGTCGCTAGAGAATGCAATTCAAGAAGCGGTAGATGGCGATAGGGTGGTATACATTGTGGGTGCTACTGGGCAAACCTATAAGCGCCTAACCCGTTTGGGACTGCTCGATATTGTGCCAGCTGAACGCTTCATTACAGATAGAACGGTCGCGCTTAAGCAGGCTTTGGCCGCGGTTACTCGGCAAGATGGAAAGCCTGTTGAGCGCGCGCAGCCATCGACGATTTGACTCGGGTTTATCTGAGATATTGGCCTATTGTCTATGGTTCTAGGACAGTCTGATGGATAAACTCAAGTTTGCTCTTGGGCCATACGAAGTGCTGGCGTCTATCATTGGCGGCTCGCCTTTAGTTTTAGCTATCTTTTTGCTCTACAATCCGTCGGGTAGTCTTCAAAATACGTTTCTCAACATCAAAGATGAGCTTTCGTTGACGTTTGTGTTTTTAACGGGGTTTTGCAGCTACATATTAGGTGGAACCATACAGGGAATCACTTGGAAGTACTTTTTGCTGCTATGTAGAGTTTTTCGTCAAGACTATAGATATTTCGGGAATATGATAGGGGTAAGAGATACTGCGATCGCACAAATGCCTGAACCAGTAGCTGTCAAAACGCTAGATTTTGAAGACAAGCTGGTTCTGAGGTTACGCGAAAAGATAGGGATTCCTGAGAAACAGCGCTGGATGAATGCCAGGCTGTCTGCTTACTTGAAGGCTTATGGTAGCGAAGCTGTTGCGACATCAGAGTCGTACTTAGCAAGCCATATCATGCATAGAAACTTGTCCTTTGGGTTTCTGCTACTCCCGGTTGCCATACTGGTTAACTTTCTTCAAAGCGGTTTTTCCTTTGAGAGAATACTGCTTGTACTTTTGTTTTTGTTCCTTTCTTATGTGTCATTCTTTCGGTCTTTATCATTCAAGAAATGGCAGAACAGAGAGCTGTTGCTAGGCTTCTATTTTTCTACCGAGAAAAGTGCGCAAGATGCCGACGTGTAGAACTGTTCTAGGGTATTGATACTGTTCCTACGTGTAGGCTTTCACAAAGCCGCTAAGCCGTTCTAAGCCGCGTTCTATCGTGTCTAAGTCGGTGGCATAGGAGATGCGCAGGGTGCCTTCTGCGCCGAAGGCGACGCCTGGGATGGTGGCGACATGCTTTTCGTCTAGGAGCTTTTGGCAGAAGGTAACGGAGTCTAGCCCGACCTTAGAAATATCTACCAAGATGTAGAACGCGCCTTTGGGCTTGACGCAGCTGAGTCCGTCGATGTTGCGAATCATATCTAGGATGGCGAGGCGTCTTTTGGTGAAGGCTGCTCGCATGATGGCCAGATCGTCTGTGGGGCCAGTGAGGGCAGCGATCGCACCATACTGCGCAAACGTACACACATTAGACGTACTGTGACTTTGCAGCGTATTTACTGCCTTAATAATTGGCGCTGGCGCGGCCAAATATCCCAATCGCCAGCCGGTCATAGCATAGGCCTTGGCAAAGCCATTACTGACAATTGTGCGCTCAAATATTGCTTCGTTTAGGCTGCCGATGCTGATGTGCTGCGCGCCATCGTACAGAATCTTTTCGTAAATTTCGTCGGCCACTACCCAGATATCGGCTTCTACGATTACCTGTGCGATCGCCTCTAGCTCTTCTGGTGTGTACACCATACCCGTTGGGTTCGACGGCGAGTTCAGCACAAACAAGCGGGTGCTAGGCGTGATAGCCTGGCGAAGCTGCTCAGCGGTGATTTTGTAGGTCGATTCTGCCGTGGTGTTTACGATGACGGGCGTGCCGCCTGCTAGCTTTACCATTTCTGGGTAGCTCACCCAGTAGGGCGCTGGGATAATCACCTCGTCGCCCGGCTCAATGAGGGCCATCATCAGATCGTATAGCGAGTGCTTCCCGCCGTTGGTCACCATGATGTTGTTGGCGGTGTAGGTTAGCTGGTTGTCTTGCTGAAGCTTGTGGGCGATCGCTTCTTTTAGTGCTGGCTCTCCAGAGGCAGGACCATATCGTGTTTTTCCTGTATCGATCGCTGTTTTTGCCGCTTCGCAAATATGCTTTGGCGTATCAAAATCAGGCTCCCCAGCGCTGAAGCTACAGACGTCTAACCCGTCTTTTTTCATGGCCTTGGCTTTAGCCGAAATGGCCAACGTCATAGACGGGGTGACTCTTGTAATGCGGGAAGCGAGCTTCATGGGCGGTGCGCAGGTACCATGCCTGCATCGGTGGCTAAAGAAACGGTCAATACAATACCGTAGATCGATTTTGAAGTTTCGCGATCGCTAAATCGCTAGATAAGTCAAATTTTTCAGATATTTTTATATCCCTTAGCTTTTCCCACTTGAAACTTTCCATCTGGATATCACCAGGCTGTTCACAGAAAGCTCGGTAGATATGCTTTAGTGATGTTTGGGTGCTACGGCGGTGAATCTTAGCGAGCTGTGGTGACGCTAGGTAAGACTTGAGTCATCGTAAACATTGGGCATGCAAATATCGGGCAAAAGTCCGCTAGGAATTTTGATAGTAAATGTCGTTCCCTTATCTTCGCTAGTGCTAAAAGTAAGGCTCCCTTTGTGATCTTGCGCGACGATAGTACGCGCAATGGTTAGCCCTAGTCCTGTTCCTTGCCCAACAGGTTTGGTCGTGAAAAATTGATCGAAAATCTTTGACTGTGCTGCCTTTGGAATACCAACACCGCTGTCGGTGATATGAATAACGGCTTGGCCGTCGATTAAATCTGTTGAAATTTTCAGGGTGGGTGAGTCAAAAGCCGAAGGCAGGCGTGACTGTGCCATATGCTTGTCATCGATAGCATCAATGGCATTGACAATCAGGTTTAAGAACACTTGACTGAGCCTGCTGGGATAACAGTCAACAGAACCGTTCAACCGATAATCCTTCACAACTTCAATATCTGTTCTGTAGTCGTTGGCTCTAAAGCGACTGTTGAGCACGGTGAGCGTACTGTCAATTCCCTCATGTATGTCGATGGATTTATACTCCGCTTCATCTAGCCGAGAGAATGTCCTGAGCGATTCAACAATCTTTTGAATGCGATCTGCGCCGATTGTCATCGATCGAAGCAGCCTGATAAAGTCTTGTCGAATAAAGTCGATATCAATTTCTTTGGCATAGGCACAGGCCGCTGGAGATACAGAAGAATGCGCCTCGTGTAGCTCAATGAGCTTAAGCAAAGACTGTGCGTATTCTTCAGCAGGGTCTATATTTCCCTGGATAAAGCTAATAGGATTGTTGATTTCGTGAGCGACCCCTGCGACCAGCTGGCCTAGCGCGGCCATTTTCTCTTCTTGTACGAGGCGTGCTTGCGCCTGTCGCAGCTCTAGATGGACTTTGATTCTTGCTAAGGTCTCTTCACACTCAATCGGTTTGGTAATGTAGTCTACCGCGCCGAGGCTCAACCCTTTTACTTTGTTGATACTGTCGGTGAGCGCAGTCATAAATAAGACGGGAATATCGCGCGTTTGAGGATCTTGTTTGAGGCGGCGGCAGGTCTCAAATCCGTCAATACCCGGCATCATCACATCTAAAAGGATAAGGTCGGGAGAGGTTCTATGGATTCTTTTCAGGGCCTTTTCGCCGCTTTTTGCGATCGCAATTCGATAGTTACAGTCACAGAGAAAACGACACAGCACTCTAATGTTATTCGGATTATCGTCAACTACGAGAATCTTACTGCGCTCGGCGGAGATGTCTTGAGGTGGTGCTGTGATAGGACTGGGTGGTGCAGGATTAAACATCGTTAGCGACTAGGTCGTCGGGAGAAGTCATCAGAGGCTGGAGCGAACTGTGGGGCTTAAGCGGTGAATTGAGTACTGAATTGAATGAGCGATATTAACTTGAGTTTTCCCACTTTGCTTAAGACTCGCTAGCTATAGCCTAGGGAAACAGTAAAGCCTACCTAAACTGTATCTATAGAGACATGCTGGGCAGGGATGTTTTAGGAATAAGAGCGCTGCCGTTGCCAATCTCACTCTGCTGGGCACTGTAAAACCAAGCTAATTAATTTGGTATTGCACTTTCTCAATCAAGACGTTGCGATTCAGATACTGAGTAAATGACGGCTTGAGGTTGACCTGGCAATGTACGATACCGAAAAGGATAGGTGCAAAGACGATAGCAATATCCAGTGGTTTTCTATTGCTAATCAGCTGCGCTGGGGGCCAGCGGCCTTGGCGGCGATAGGGCTATTTACCACCGCTAGTATTTTGATCTCTGCTGCGCTGCAAATGCAGCTAAAGCAGTATGACCAGCTCCAAAAAGGCAGAGCGCAGGCCATTGCCGCTGAGATCGACATCCATGCCCAAGATTTTCAGCGTAGCTTGAGCTATCTTGCTAACATGCGTGGTCTCGCTGAACTACCGCTGGAAACACAGCAGACATTGCTAGATAATTTGCTGCGCCATAACGATGACTATGAGTCGCTAATATTACTCGATAGCAAAGGAGATGTTGTCGTTTATAGTTCTGTTGAAGGCGAGCAGCCAACAGGAAACTTCTCACAAGATCTGTCGTTTTCGGTGCCGTTTACAACGCAAGTTCTCTCTGTGAGCCCAGTGGTTCCGGTTCAAGGGACGAATGCACTGAATATGACAATGGCTGCTCCAACCTACGATCGGGAAGCGCAAGTTAATGGGGTATTGCTAGCTAGGCTCAAGCTAACGTTTTTGTCGGCTGCTATATCGCAAACCCAAGTAGGGCAAACGGGCTACGCTTACGTAATCGATCCTCGTCATGTTCTTGCAATCAGTCAACCCGCGTCTTTAGGTGACAATACCGGAACAGAAAGCGACAATACCAGCATAGACATTGAACGCGATCGCACCTTTATTCAGACACTTCGATCAGCAGACTCCACCGTACTGTTGCACCACCGAGGGCTGCATGGTCAAAAGGTAATCGGTGCAGTTGCTCCCATTCGCAGTGTAGATTGGCATGTGGTAGTAGAGCTACCTCTCTCGGAAGCCTACGGCCCAATTTATTTGCTAATACTAGAGGCTTTAACGGCTTCAGTTATTGTTATTTTGCTAGCAGCTATTGTTGGTTTGGCCATATCGCGGCGCATTATTTTGCCGCTGAGGCAGCTGACGCATGTGGCCACTCAAATGAGTGAGGGCCAGTTTGATGCTCGTGCGGAAGCCCAATTTAATAATGAGCTAGGCATATTGATTGAAGCTTTTAACTACATGGCCGCGCAGGTACGCAGGTCGTTTGCCACACTCGCTAGGGCCAATGAAACTTTAGAGGATCGGGTTGAAGCGCGTACGGTAGAGCTGACAGCTGCAAAAGAAATGGCTGATATTGCCAATCGTGCCAAGAGTGAGTTTTTGGCCAATATGAATCATGAGCTGAGAACACCGCTCAACGGAATTTTGGGATACGCGCAAATTTTTCAGCGAGATCCGTCCATCACGCCTAATCAGCTGCGTGGGGTGAGGGTGGTGCAGCAGTCTGCGAATCATCTGCTGAGACTCATTAATGATATTCTAGATATTTCTAAAATTGAAGCGGGCAAAGTGGAGCTACGCTACCACGAATTTCAACTGAAGAATTTTTTGCAGGCGACTGTCGATATTTGCAAAATCAAAGCCGAACAAAAAGAGATTCAGTTTATCTACGATATTAGCGATGGCTTGCCTACGACGGTTTACACCGACGATAAGCGCTTGCGACAGGTGCTGCTAAATCTGCTGAGCAATGCCATTAAATTTACAGATAGAGGGAAAGTTGCTTTCAAGGTGGAGGCCAGGCTAAATCCCAACGTTGATAAAGACGTTGATAAAAAGAACAAAGTATCGATTAAGTCTGGGATAGCAAAGTCTAGCGTTTGGCTACGGTTTAGCATTCGTGATACGGGCGTGGGCATTTCACCCGACGCGCAACAGAAAATTTTTCAGCCTTTTGAGCAAACCGGTAGCATGCTGCATAAGTCTCAAGGTACCGGATTAGGGCTATCGATTAGCCAGAAAATTGTTCAGCTTATGGGTGGAAATATCCACGTTAAGAGCACGTCGGGGCAAGGAAGTATTTTCTGGTTTGATCTTGCTGTGGCGGTTGTAGATGCCTATGGTGGAACAGTGGCAGGCGATGACGGCTTTCTGAGCAAAGAGGACGAGATTAGAACAGATATTGTTGGCTATGAGGGACCGCAGCGGACGATTTTGGCTATTGATCAAGTTCCCGAAAACTGTGAGATTTTGGTTGGTTTGCTAGAACCTTTGGGCTTTAGGATGGTAACAGTGTCCGATGGACAGGCTGGGCTTGCAAGTGTTGTAGAATACTCGCCTGATTTGATTATTACGGCTATGCAGCTACCAAAAATGCATGGTTTGGAAATGACGCGGCGGGTGCGATCGCTGCCCAACTTTGCTGCGATTCCCATCATTGCCTCGCCTGCGACATGCTCCGATAGCGAGCATCAAAGCATTGTAGAAGCAGGCTGTAACGATGTGGTGAAAAAGCCCATCAACTTTGACCAGCTATTGCACTCATTGCAGCGACTGCTCAAACTCGTATGGAAATATGCTCGGCCCTCTGAGTGCGAACTATCTCAAAATACGCGGCTTGAAACACAGCATAAACCACCGACAACAACAGAATGGATAGTCCCTTCTGCGCAGGAGTTGGGCAACTTATATAAAGCAGCGCAGGGCGGCTATATCAGCGAAATTCAGCAGGAAGCTGAGCAGCTGAAGCTGAATAACCGCGACTATGCACCTTTTGCCGATCAGCTTTTAGCATTGGCCCAAGATTTTGAAGATGATGCCATTTTGAGCCTAATTGAACAGTCGCTCGGGCCATCGTTTGAGGATCAACTAGTATGAGTTCTACGGCGACTGTGAATTCTGATTTTGGTGGGGATGAGCAGGCAAAAAAGAGTGCAGCGTGCGCGTCTGGTTCAATTTTGATTGTGGACGATATTCCCAGTAATATTCAGGTGCTGTTCGATTTTTTATCGGGTTCGGGCTATCGGGTTGCGATCGCAAAAAGCGGAGAAAGCGCGCTACGGCGATTGCAGGCTAGCCACCCCGATCTAATTTTGCTAGATGTCATGATGCCGGGTATCGATGGATTTGAGACCTGTCGCCGTATTAAGGCCAATGTAGACACACAAAATATTCCTATTATTTTCATGACCGCTTTGTCTGAGTCAGTTAATAAGGTGAAGGGGTTAGAGTTAGGTGCAGTAGACTACATTACTAAGCCAATTGACCAAGAAGAAGTGCTAGCGCGAATGCGCGTACATTTGCGGCTAGCTCGTCTTAACAAAACATTGGAAAATCAGGTCACCGATAGAACAACTCAGGTGCAAAATACACTCAATATTCTAAAGCAAACGCAAGTTCAGCTCAATGTCATCCACGGCAACCTAAAACCGGCTAATGCCTATGTTAATGACTTACTGGATTTAATCGAGCTATTTCAAAAAGAGTTTCCTGAGCTAACGCCATCCCTGACAGAACGTATTGAAGAGATTGATCTAGATTCTATTCAAGAGGATGTCATTAATCTACTGGCTTCTATGCAGATAAGCACTGAGCGCATGCAAGAAATTGTCTTGTCGCTGCGTAATCTCTCTCGTTAGAATTCTTCTGTTTCGACAGGCACATTCTCTCTCAGGCTGGTCAGGTTCTCTGCGATTGTGACCACATCTGGATGCGATTCTCCTAGCGCCACCTGCATAATTGCTAGCGCCCTTTCATAAAACAAACCCGCCGACTCAAAGTCGCCCATCGCCTGATACAGCCCCGCGATATTATTCAGGCTAGAGCCCACAGCCGGGTGGCCTGCGCCAAGGGCACTTTCTCGAATAGCAAGCGATTGCTCGTGCAGCTCTAGGGCCTTCAGGTACTTTTCTAATCCTCGGTACACCTCAGCCAAATTATTGAGGCTAGTGGCAACATCTGGGTGTGATGCGCCGCGTGTCTCTTGCCAAATCGCCAGCGCCCGTTCATGTAGCCTGAGTGCGACGCCGTATTCTTCTTGAAGTCGGTGCAGCTCGGCCAGATTATTGAGGCTTGCGGCGACTTCTGGATGCTGGTTGCCAAGCGCTGCTATGCGAATGTTCAAAGCCCTTTCGTATAGCGACTGCGCTCTAGAATAGTTCTCCTGTGTCTGGTATAGCGCGGCCAGATTATTGAGACTCGTGGCAATGCTGGGATGGCGAGCGTCTAGCTGTGCTTCGCGAATGCCAAGCGCTCTTTTGTAGCGCACTAGGGCTGTTTCGTAGTCTCCTTCTAGCCGGTCCAAATCTGCGAGGTTATTGAGTCCTGTGGCTACGCTTAGGTGATCTGGACCGAGCGCGCTTTCGTAGATGCTCAGCATGCGCTCGTAACGCGCTCTAGCGGCGATATAGTTGCCCTGAATTTTGTACAGCCCAGCCAAATTATTTAAGCTAGTGGCGATGCCTAAGTAGTTCGTGCGGGTGTTTCTTTGGTAATCAAGCTCATAGATTGCGATCGCCTGTTCGTAGAGCAGCAGCGCCGATTCGTAGTTACCTAAGTTTTTATAAATGCCAGCTAGGCTGTCCAAACTATACGCTGTATCGAGATGCGTTTCGCCCAGGGTTTCAACTCGAATAGTTAGCGCCCGTTCGCTGTAGGGCTGCGCTTCGCTGTATTGTCCTTGCTCCTGATACAGCAGTGCCAGGTTGCTCAGCGTATTTGCCACCTCCGGATGGCTGTCGCCAAAAACGCTCTCTTCAAGGGTCAGTGCTTGTTCCATTAACGGGATGGCTTCGGCGTATCGACCCTGCTGATAAAGCCTTGCCGCTCGCTGGCTGAGTGTATTGGCCGCAGCTAAAGCCTCTGTCGCTGAAGGTTCGGATGACTCCAGTATTTGCGCGTGGGCCGTATTGCTGAGCTGCAAATCAAGAGCCCCGAATCTGACAGGTCCAAAGTCAACGGGCCCTAGACTGATAGATAGTGAACCCGTAGATAGTAGACTCGTAGATAGCGAACTTATAATCCCTGCGAGACAGTTGCAGAAAAGAGAGACGTGCTTTTTTTTCATCATTGGTTGGCAACCGAGATGACGATGTGCTGGCGGAGTAGTCGGACCTCACAGGTCGCTGAAAGCATGTGAAATGCCTTATTCAGCGGCCCCAGACGGCCTAGCAACTGAGAAGATGAGCCGCGTAGACGTGAGTGGATAAATTGTGGGTAGTGCATAGCGCCGATGACACTTTAGTCACAAGCGCTCACAGTAAAAATACTGCCATACACATTATGGCATCACAGCTGATGACATGACAGTCGATATCGCAGCGAGCGAAGCTAACCGGCTAGATAACCGATTAAAAGTAGTTTCGCTATCAGCCCTGCCGCACCGGAATCTCTATACAAAACTCAGTGTTTTGTCCTGGCAGCGAATAGCAGCGCATGCGGCCACCGTGCCGATCGGTCACAATTTGGTAGCTGATGGAAAGACCAAGCCCGGTGCCAGTGCCAATGGGCTTGGTGGTAAAGAAGGGATCGAATAGGCGATCGCGAATATCGTAGGGAATGTTCGGGCCATTGTTAGCGATGCGAATCGCGACATAGTTGTTGGGCCGTTGCTCGGTCACGATTTCTATTTTGGCTGTTTCCTCAGCAGATGGGCTACGAATTTCGCTGAGGGCGTCTAAGGCGTTCGCCAGTACATTCATGAAAACCTGATTGAGCTGTCCGGCGTAGCATTCTACTGGGGGCAAATCACCGTACGTTTTGGTAAGTTCTACCTTGGCGATATTTTCTCTTGCTTTAAATCGGTGGTTCAAAATCAGTAGAGTGCTTTCAATGCCCTCGTGAACATTCACTTCTTTCATCTCGGCTTCGTCTAGTCGAGAGAATACTCGCAGAGAGAGCACAATCTCTTTGATTCGGTTGACGCCGAGCTTCATAGAGCTTTGGGTCTTGCCTAAGTCTTCTAGCAAAAAGTCAAGATCGATCTCTTCTACGCGCTCTTTTATTTCTGCAGAAGGCTCTGGGTAGCATTCAGCATACAGTTCGAGCAAATCCACAATCTCTTCTATGTAGTCTTGGACATAGCCGATATTGCCGCTGACAAAGTTGACGGGATTGTTGATTTCATGGGCGATCCCGGCGACAAGCTGGCCTAGCCCGGACATTTTCTCGGTCTGTACGAGCTGCGCCTGAGTGTCTTTGAGGTCGGCGAGTGTAGAAGAGAGCCGGTGGGTTTTTTCTCTGAGTTTTAGCTGCGACTTTTGTAGGGCGGCTTCTGCTTGCTTACGTTCGGTAATGTCTCGAACGATAGCCACGACCTGATCATCTAGAAATGGGAGAATGCGCACTTCATAGAAGTACTTTTCTTCCTTTGGGCTGATTAGCTTATGGAAAATACTGATTTCGTCTAGGCCGTTGTGGTCTAGTTTTGCGATCGCATCTAAAAATTTTCGGCTGGCTTTCTCCGGCAAAAATCTACCGAGCGGCTTCCCAACAGCTGCGGCTGATGAAAGATAGGCCGCTTGATTTCTTCCGGGCTTGTAGTCCAAAATCATGCCCCGCTTATCGAGACGCAAAAAGGTATCTGGAATAGCCGCTCTCATTTGCGAGTTGAGCGCGAGTAGCTCTTTCGAGTTCTGCCCGGTGATATGCTCTAGTCTAAAGCGATCGGTATCGGCTTGATTATAGGCCCGATTGACCGCATTCAAAAAGTCTTCCCAGCCTGGGGGAAGCCCGTCTGAAGCAGTATCTAGTTCTTTAAGATGGCGTTCTAGTTGGCGCTGTAGAAGGCGATGCATAATGTTATCTAAAGCATGGTGCTTTGAAGTACGGCGCATAAAGTACGGCTAAAGTACGGCGCACAAAGCACAATTGCCTGATGAGTAAGCGAGCTTAATACCAGAATGCCCATATCGGGATCGAAGTTCAGCTGTACGTACGTTACTCACTGTGAGCTATGCCTTATTAGCTAGGTGTTATCGGCCTCTAAAATGGGTTCACTAGCTAAACCTGTTTGAATACCTGATTTAATCTCCACTGCAACCCCATTGCTAAACCCACCTTCCTTCCCAGACCTTTTCTCAGCGTTTTTTGACCTTGGGCCAGCCCTTGCTGATGCCAGCGATGTATTTAAGAATGCTAGCCGTCAGCCAAACTCGCTCGATGGCTGGTCGCTGACGGGACGCAGTCCTGCTGTGTTGGCAGAAATGATGCCACTGATGAAGTGGTTCTACGATATTTACTATCGGGTGAGTAGCGATGGCTGGGAGCACATTCCGGCCCACGAACCTGCGATGTTTGTCGGCTCTCACAACGGTGGGCTGCCCGCACCAGATATGCACATGTTTTTATACGACTGGTGCCGTCGGTTTGGCACTGACAAGCCTTTGTACGGCCTGATGAGCCCCAAGGTGTGGGCGGCATTTCCGGCAGGGGCTCGTGTAGCCGTCCAGATGGGCGCGGTGCGAGCCCATCCCAAAATGGGCATCGCTGCACTTAACCAAAAGGCCAGTATGGCCGTATACCCAGGGGGTATTCAAGATGTGTTTCGCCCCTATGCTCAGCGCCACAAAATTTACTTTCACAACCGTCAGGGATTCATAAAACTCGCCATCAAAAAAGGCGTTCCCATTGTGCCAATGATCTCTTGTGGGGCCCATTCTACTTTTGTTGTACTTGCAGACTTGTATCCGCAAATGAAAGCGCTACACGAAATGGGAATGCCCTGGATTCTAGGGATAGATCCAGAAGCATTCCCTGTTTATCTTGGGTTGCCGTGGGGATTGGCGGCAGGCCCGCTACCGCATATTCCGCCTCCGCTCAAAATTCATACGCGCATTTGCCCACCTATATATTTCGAGCGAACGGGTGCCAAAGCCCTGCGAGACAGTCGGTATATTGACATGTGCTTTCACCGAGTGAAAGGTGAAATGCAAGCAGCGCTCGATCAGCTCGTGTTAGAAACTGAAGGGTGCGTGCTGTAATCCTATACTGCGACAGCAATGACTTTACTGAACCCTGCGACACTCAGCGTAGAGCTGCCTGAGATTGTTCTAGTCGTAATTTGTAAATCATCGTCAGAAGCTGGCGTACTCCAGGGGTCCGCTGTGTAAGTTGTGACCTGCCAAGTTTGGCCTGCTGGAAGAACAAGAGACTCTCTTCTATCGTCAGCATTAACCATAGAGATTGTATCTGCGCTGTTTTGTACTCGCCATGCGACAGAAGCCTCGCTGCTGTGCAGCAACGTTGCAGTACCGCCTGTGAATACGTCAGCTGTTTTACCGAGGACCAAACCGATGGCCGTGGGGTTGAAGGCATCGCTCGGATCCTGAGTCACTGGACTATCAACTTTACCTCGCAAGCTAGCGTCAATTTGCGTGCCTTCAGCACCAATGAGTCCCTGCCATTGAGAATTGCCAATGAGGACGTGGGCAATAGAAGCCGTCGTGCGCTCATCTTTTAAGAAGTCTTGGGTGTTGAGATCGAGCATCAGTGCATGAAGCCAGCTGTTGCCGATGACGATGCTACCTTTTTCGATAATGTTGTGCTCTGTAATCCACACTTCTTCGTTTTTGAGAGCGGCGGTGTTGAGCGCAGGCGCGGCTAAAATATCACGCAGCTCAGCAGTGCCATCTCGGGCAATTTCGCCAGCGCGGGCCCGGTTGCCTACGTCGCTTTTACTGACGTTGAGCGTATCTGTTTTGTAGTAGGGGTGCAGCGTATAGGCATCAACCACGTCAATCACGCTGAGGTTATCTTTGCCCGTTTTGGTGGTCATGGCCTCCATCCAGGTTTGCCCACGCTGGCTGCGTACGGTGCTGGTGCTACCGGTGACGGCAAGGGTGGCGTCGGCTAGCTCAGGGACTTCTCTAATTGCAAGGGCCCATTCTTTGGCACGAATGGCATAGTCGAGCGGCGTTTTGTCTTTGCTGGTGTAGTTTGGAATTTGGAAATAAAACTCGTTGCCTAGCTCAATGCGATCAACCGACATTCCCAGGCGCTTTGCTTCTAGCAGGTGGGCAATTTCTGTTTGCAGATCGGAGGTCAGCATGTTTACGACCCAAATAGGATCGGCATCGGCACCTGTTAAAAGAGAGTCTACGTTTTCTAGCGTAGCGTTGATATTGCGCTTGTAGCGTAGTGCAACGGGTAGTGGTTCTTCTAAATCGTAGGGGTCTGTATCAGGATTGCGCTCGGTGATGATGCCGCCGATATCCCAGTCCCAGAAGTTAGCAGTATCGCCACCCGGCACTCGCAGCGTTTGGCCACCAATCTCTTTTGTTGCTTCTGCGATGGCTTGAAGATTATCTGAATCGTTCCAATCGCCGATGGTGGCAGCGTTGACGTTGTAGCCGCTGTAGTTAACCGGAACAATTCGAGAGAATACGTCAAAGCTATCGTCGGGGATTGGAGCTACTACGGGTGGGTTGGTGTCTGGTCCCTCTCCCGAAACGGCGCCGGCACCGGCTCCAGCACTGCCTCCAGCACTGCCTCCAGCACTGCCTCCAGCGTCTGGTACGTTGTTGCTGCTATCTATTTCAATGATGCCGAAGAATGTTTTGGTGCCTAGGGTATCGTCCCATAGGCGGTTTTTGCCAAAGTTCATGCGGACATAGTCTTGGCTGCCTCGGCTGCCACCGTTGGGTTGGCCGGGTGCCCAGTTGGTGTAGGTAAGCGCTTCACCACTCGCCCAGGAAAATTGGCCTTCCTGCTGACGGTCGCTGAGACCTGTCCACAGGCTTTGGTTGTTGCCGAAAGTCTCCTGTAGCCAGCCATACTCTTCTGCGGTGTTGACCGTAACGAGGTTTCCACCTAGGGCAACTGCTTCTGCTTGGGCCGCTTCCCAAGTGAGTTTGTCGCTAGTTAGGACATAGGTATGGTCTTGAAAAACATCTCCGTCGGGCGCTGTTACTGTGTCAGTGTCGGAATCTGGCTGAGAATTATCACTATTGTTGTTTTGTTCGTTGCTGTTACTTTCATTGCTGTTTCTCTCAATAATGCCGAAAAACTTGTTGTAGCTGTAGGCATCGTCCCACAGGTCGTTTTTACCAAAGTTTATGCGGCCATAGTCCTGATTACCCCTAGCATCGTTAGGTTCGCCAGGAGCCCAGTTGGTGTAGGTAACCGCTTCGCCGCTGGCCCATTCAAAATTCCCTTCTTGCTGGACGTCGTTGAGACCCATCCATAAGTAGCGACTGGTGCCGAATGTTTCTTGTAGCCAGGCGTATTCGTCAGCGTTGTTGATTGTAACGAGGTTGCCGCCCTGTGCGATCGCTTCTTTTTGGGCCTGTTCCCAGGTTTTGGCGCTAGTGGTCAGCGTATATTCGTTGCCGTTGTAGGTTGCAAGGGTTCCTTGATAGGTTTTTTGGGCAACAGTATCCAGGATAATTTGGGCCTCGATAGAGCCCGTGGTTACTTCCAAATCCCAGTCGCCGCCCTGGCCTGTAAGATCGTTGGAGGCGGCGACATCCGCTCCTGTGAGCTGACTGAGCTGTTGAATAAATGAGTGACCAGCTGGGTCAGCCGCAACGTTGCAACCATAGAGTAAAATATCGCCTTCAGGGGCGATCGCACTCCCCCAACCCGTCAATTCATCCGCATACTCAGTCAAACTCTCTGCATTCAAAACAGTATTACCCAGCTGTAGTGAACCGCGATCGCCATGGGAGATAATGTGAAAGCTGTCTAAGGGTGTATGAACGTATTGTGCAAGGGTGTCTGTAATTTGTTCAATACTATTTTGTTCACCATCTAGAACAACAACCTGCGATGATGCTAATCCTGCGAAAATTTGTTCTATGTTGCTGACAGCCGCATCAACGAACACTAGATGATTGTTCTTAGAAGTGTTGATGTTTTCGACTAATGAGTCACTGGCAACAAGAGAAGAAAGACCTACTGATGTAGATGTAGGCGCTAGCGTTCCTGCGCTCATGCTGTGATGAGCGTTTGAAGTGTCAAACATAGTTGTTGTTTTAGTGAGTTTTGAGAAAAGTTGTTGTTTGTCGGCAGCAATTACGCAGGGCAAATAGCTGTCAAATGTTGAGAAAGTGTTGTTGTCTCTAATCTCTAGCTAGCCTGTATAGGCTAACTAGAGGCCAAATAGGGCAATAGCTAGTCGGATCTGCACCGAACACAATGAAATGCTCAGTGTTTTACAACGCCCCTTTGTTAAGACCGTCGATAGATGTAGGAAAAAGAAGAGAAATTAAGGTGAGGGCGGCAGTGTTATCGATAGTCGCAATGCAATCGAGCTAAACTTACCCGAACCAAAAAATAACTAAACCGTTGCAAGCTAAGGCTCGCAAAGTAGGAGAGCACCAGAAGTCTGTACTTGAAAAGTAGAAGAGCACCAGAAGTCTGTGGTAGAGGATGACGGTTAAAGCAATTCAATACGGTGACTTGAGAGTGACTGTATTGGAGCTAGAGCTTGTAAAAGAAGTACTTATTGTGTATTGAGGCAGTTTGAGATAGATGCTTTACACAACGAATACATTTGCT
>ERZ1740070.1332-NODE-1332-length-15556-cov-20.953680_pt1 | contig 15556 bp, 14 predicted proteins | sample MGYA00581734_ERZ1740070 | MGnify/ENA primary metagenome ERZ1740070 (study PRJEB43018, sample SAMN04849744) | marine metagenome | isolation source: floating plastic debris | place: Pacific Ocean | collected 2008-09-01 | study: EMG produced TPA metagenomics...
TATATATATATATATATATATATATATATATATATATATATATATATATAGATTTTTAACACATGATTTGTGGGGGAATTATAAAAAATGAGCCCCAACTCTGGGGGATATAAAAATACTGGGGGACTCAAAATCCCCCGCAAAAAAAAGGCTTCTAGATGTGTGTCTGATGCTGTTTTTTATCAGTATAAATTGTCCTGCACAGATGCTATATTTCCAACATACACTAAAGAAGACAACTCCAAGACAAAAAATGCCCTAAAATCCACCCATTTTTTTCAATCAGTCAATTACAATCAGTTTGGGGGATGTGAATAAATCTTACTGCTGTGGGGGATTCCTATTAATTACTACAGCTAATGAGAAGCGCTCATGCACGGATAGTTAAGCTGTCCAATGATATAGCGTAATATGCTAAGTTGAATTGTTCATCAACATAAATAGTAGTGCAGCTCTCAGTAACAAAGAAGTGTGCAGACTGGCGGGACTGACACACTGATAAAACAGGAATCATGTCTGGTCCTCCAAGCAAAAGGCGGTGTCTTCCTGTAAGTATTGTGCATTGTATTATTTCCCATAATTTACATGCATGCAAAGAATGTTTGTGCTAAGCAATGGTTGAAAAATAATTCTGTGGATCAGGTTTATTACGATCCATAAGGTACATAGACATTTTTATGCACCTCGCAATGTTTCAAAAATCTTGAGAGGTTCACTGAAAAACGTACTAAAAAGCAATCCTTATCTTAAAGTTGGACATTCTTGCACAATCGATGAGGTGCCAAGTTCTAGTAGAATTCAATTATAGCTAGATAGATAATACATATTATTATGACAAGTGTTCATACTAAATAACGCATAGCCTGTTGACTGGTATTCAATTGCCTTTGCATATATAAGTTATATCACCAATCCTGATATGTTTTCTGGTCAACAGGAGGCTCATGCACAGTACAGTAAAGACAGTGAAGTATTGGCTCTCTGGCCGGGTGACGGTAAATGGTATCATGCAACAGTTCTGGCGTGTGAGTCGCAGTGCGTCCAAGTGCAGTATCACGATGACAAGGTTATAAAACGACTGAAATATTTCCAAGTGAAGGTATGTTAAGGCCGCGGTAAAACACTTTAATCAGTCAATATCTCTTTGGTTCAAACTTAGCAGCAATTGACGTTGACTGAACATTAGGTACATGTAGAATGATTGCCACTTTGCAGCGTTACTCATGAGCTAGCTAGTATATAGCGTGGTGTTAACAACGTAAAACAACTTTTACCCCCAAACACGTACCGGTATTCAATGCTATACTATGTGCTCAGAGTTTTTCAACTATTTATGTGGTCAGATTGACAACATCATATCTCCAGTGAAATATCATGAATCTCTTAGCATAGGCTAAATATCACTTATTATATCACATTTAGCATGAGCTATTGCATTGTCAGTTACAAGAGATTAGAGGCGCAAAAAATATTTACCTGTGAATAATAGGGTACATGTAGTAAGCAATTGAGCTTAAGGGATGGTTCTTTAATAGCCCCTTGTGTTTATAGCCTCTTGACTCAGGTATGTACAATAGTACCTTTATAAGCTTCGTTTTTGAATTGTTCAAGCTGTTGACCAACATTCTGATCTATCTCCTACATAGGAATACTTTAACAAGAATTTTTATCACCTTAAAAGAACACATAGAACTGGCCCTGTTGACATTGTTTTGAATACCTCCCATCACTTGTAAACTTGCCTAAACTGCCCTGCATCACAGTACATGTAAACTGCATTTTCTTTACATAAGGTACTGTACTGTACATAAAAAAATGCAGCTGCATGTACAACATGCATCTATTCCTTGTTGGTAATGGCCTGTATGAAATCTTTTCCAGACTATCATACTTCCATGTAGAACATGGAAATTTGGTCGTAATCATAACTTGAGAGTGTGATACTTTGATCTTGCTATATGATGCTCCGTACATGTTCTCCATTGGCCCCATTGATATGTATGTAAAAGAAAAAAATCACTGACTACGCCTTGCATTCTAGAAATTACAAAAATCAAAACACCTGGCAGCATGCTTTATCATAACAATCATCTTGCAGGCACAGATTCGCAGGAGAGTGTGAGTTTACAACCTGAGTCTCAATATACAGATTATGAAACAGCAGCTCAAGAAACAAATACAAGTAAATATATAATCCCGGATCATAACCATAAACTTATTAGCCCACCCACATTAGCCTTATCACTGCGGCCCTTTGATTCTGTTGTTTTTGCGACAAGGGTACACCCACAATCCTTTAAATTCTGCCATTTGATATAAAACATAGAATGTCTTCCAATATATATATATACCCCCACAAGACCAAAATGAATGTGATAGTCATTCCTAGTGACATATCCGATGCATTCAAATAGTGATCGAGGGTGGTTCAGATTTTGGGTGAAGTTGGAAACTGTCTAAAATGGAAGTTGCTTATAGAATGCTTTACTATGGCAAATGATCTTTTTAGCCATGGATGGGCCAGTTGTTTTGACCGTACCATCAGGACCTGTACATCATGCACATAGTGAAGCAGCCCCTAAAGAGACAAATTCAAGTAAGTCAATCATCACTTATAGTCACCACAAACTTCCAGACATGAAATTCCACAATGCAGTATAAATAAGTTGCCTTTTATAGTTTAGAATTACGGAATCTTCACAAAAGCATATCCCCCACAAGAAGGTATAATGTACACGTATAATGAAGTTTTTGGTGCCATCATACATGTACCTAACAACTGAGATGAAACCACTTTTAAGACTTACATCTACATGTATGTTGGTATGTCATCCACACTATGTGGTTAATTCAGAATGGAACAAGAACAAACTGCCAGAATTTTTCACTGTTTACAGAGCTGTTAAATGACTCTCATGGGACATACATTAATGAATGGGGCCAAGAGGTGGCACTCAGTGTGGTAGAAACTGGTCGACCGGTAAACTTCTTCAACCATGGTGAGTATGGGCAATGGCAATTTTTTGTTGTTTACCTCTATATAAATATCCCAGGGGAGAAGAACTTTTGGAAGTATAGTACCGCTATTCATGCCCCCTCAACTCCATTTTTTGCTGGAGGTAGTGAAAAAAATCAATCCGTCCGCTCAAAATTTCTGGATTTGTTTTAAATCCCTTTCAGCCCTTCAATTAGTGGGGCCTAATATCATAGCTCAAACTGTAGGAGAACATCTCTTGACTTCTTGCCCTTCTAAGGCCACAAACCTGAATAATTTGTAATATGACTTCAACAATTTTTCCCAATATATACCCCCACAAAGATCGACATGCATGTGATGGTTAATCCAATTTCAAGTTCATTTCAATCACATTCAATACCAATTGAGATGGAAGCCCTTTGTCAACTTCCACTTGTTAGTACAATGTATGCGCATCCACACAATACGCATGTAATATTATCTAGCTCCCTAGACCTTGATAAAAGTTTCAAATTTCATTTCAACTGGTGGGTGAGGTTGCCAATGTTCAAACTTAAAATGCCTAAAAAATGCATCAATATTATGGCGAATGATTTTTTAGCCATGGATAGGCCAGCTGCTTCGACCGTACCATCAGGACCTCTACATAATACAGAAAGTGAGCCAGCCCCTAAACAGACGAATAAAAGTAAGTCAATCATCACTTTTAGTCTCAACAAACTTTCAGACCTGTAAGCCAACAATCCTGTATATTTTTCTCCTTATGATTTAGAACAGAGAGCGTCCTTCAGAATATATCCCCCACAAGATTGCGATGTGAGAGTCATGCTTGTTTACAGGTTCGCTGCAGTCATATTAGATTGAGATAGATGCAGTTTGAATGCTTGCATTTACATGTTTATTAATATATTTCTTCGCACACTTCACATACTGTATTATCTAACACCATAGATTGTTATGAAGACTTCCTAGTTTATCCAATGTGGTGCATATGGGTGAATTGTTTGAATGTCTAAAATATATATTGCGGATACAATACTTATGAATTGCTTTACTATGGCAAATTATTTTTCAGCCATGGATGTGCCATCTGCTTTAAGTATACCTTCAGAACCACCCTATCAAACAGACAATGCACTAGCCCCTAAAGAGCTGAGTACAAGTAGGTTAATTATATAACTTATAGTCGCCACATAAACATTCAGACCTGTAAGCTCACAATCCTGTATACTTTTCCTTATGATTAAGAACGGAAAACGCCCTCCGAAATATATCCCCCACAAGATTGTGATATGCAAGTAATATTTTTTACATTTTCTCTGCTTTCATATATTAGACTGGGACAGATGCAGTTTGAATGCTTGCATTGACATGTGTATTAATATATTCCTCCACAAATTCCGCGTACTGTATAAGGTTGGTTCATATTATCCAACTCCGTTGTATTTTATGAAGTTTCCAAATTTAATTTCAACTGATGTGTATGGGTGAATTGTTTTAATAAGCATTTTATTGCTGATAAAAGGCTTGCGAAATGCTTTACTATGGCAAATTGTTTTTCAGCCATGGATTTGCCTGCTGCTTTTGGCATACCTCCAGTACCTGAACATCATGTAGATAGAGAACAAGCCGCTAATAAAGAGACTAAAACAAGTAGGTCAATCATCACTTATAATCACCGCAAAGATTCAGAATTCTAGGCAAGCGATTTTTTGCGGCCGAGGGGGGTGGTTTTAAACTCTGGTACAAGCGGATGTTGACCGGCACTACACTATCAATCCCTTATAACTATTGATAGTGAAACACCACTAACATGCTGTTGTGCCACAATCCTACATATTTGCCATATGATTAAAAACAGAATTTCTCACAATATACATAAATCCTACACTAGGTTGACATACATATATGATAGTCATTCTTGCTTACACTCCTATCAATCTCAATGACATACATTATCAACCGAGACGAAATCTTTCTGATAACTTTCACTCATTAATATTGACATCAACACATTACACGTTTTACAATATATGGCTCCTTCAACTTTGATGAAGTTTTCAGCTTATTTTATGTCTATAGATGGGTGAAGTTTGAGAATGTCTAAAATTTTAATTGATTAAAAAATGCTTGATTATGGCAAATTCTATTTCAGCAATTGATGGGCCAGCTGTTTTGACTGTACCATCAGGACCTGTACATCATGCACATAGTGAACCAGCCCCTAAAGAGACAACTACAAGTAAGTCTATCATCGCTAATAGTCACCACAACCGTTCAGACCTGTAAACCCACAATCCTCTATACTTTTCATTCATGATTCAGAACATAGAACATCCTCCAGAATATATCCCCCACAGCATTGATATAGATGTGCAACTCATGGTTACAGTTTCACTGCATTCAAGTTTGACAAGACAGATGCATTTTGAATACTTGCATTTACATGTATACATGTATTATATATTTCTCCACGCGCTTCACGTACTGTATTTTCTTACACCATAGATTCTCATGAAGATTTCATTGTTTATCCAATGTGGTGCGTATGGGTGAATTGTTTGAATGTCTAAAATATATATTGGTGATAAAATACTTAGGAATTGCTTTACTATAGCAAATTATTTTACAGCCGTGGATGTGCCGGCTGCTTGGAGCAAACCTCCAGAACCTCCACATCATACAGACAGTGAACAAGATGCTAATAAAGAGACAAAAACAAGTAGGTCAATCATCACTTATATTCACCTTAAAGATTCAGAATTTTTAGCAGGTAATAGTCTTGCTGCGGGGGAGGGGGGTGGGGGTGGTGGCATACTTTGGTAGAAGAGGATGTTAACTGGCACTACACTATCAATCCCTTATAACCCTTGATAGTGAAGCACCACTAACATTGAAATTGATTAAAAAGTGCTTTACTATGACAAATTCTATTTCAGCCATGGATGGTTCGCCTGCTTTGAGCGCACGTCCAGAAGCTCCCAATCATACAGATATTGAACCAGCTCCTAAAGAGACGAGTACAAGTAAGTGAATCATCACTTATAGTCACCACAACTGCGCAGACCTGTAAACCCACAATCATGTATATTTTTCCTTAAGACTTAGATAAGAGAGCGTCCTTCAGAATATATCCCCCGCAAGATTAGTATGGATGTGCGAGTCATGCTTTTTTACATTTTTGCTGCTTTTATATTAGACTGAGATGGCAGCTTTTTGAACACTTGCCTTTATATGTATATTTATATCTTTCTTCTCACAATATGCATACTGTATTATCAAACTCTGTAGATTGTTATGATGTCTCCAGATTTTATTGCAACTGATTGGAGAATTGTTAAAAATATCTAAATGTTATCTTACCTACAAAATGCTATACTATGGCGAATGATTTTTTAGCCATGGATGGGCTGACTGCTTTGACCGTATCATCAGGACCTGTACATCATGCAGATAGTGAATCAGCCCCTGGAGAGACGAGTACAAGTAAGTCAATCGTACTTTTAGTCACAACAAACTCGTAAGCCCACAATCCTGTATATTTTTCCTTATGATTAAGAACAGAGATTGTCCTTCAGAACATTATTGCCATGACAAATCACGATTAAGGTTTGTGTGAGCTGCCGCATAGCATTTTTCATGTGGATAAAAATTGGTTCTGCATTATAACATTTACCGGACTCATCAGGGCCATTTTTGGTAGCCCGAATCCTAAAACTTCATTAATAAATGTCATCATGGCAATAATTTAAATGTTCAGTATTCCCTGTTTTCTTTCTGTCAGATTTGGTTCTGGGATCAGAACAGGGTAACGGTACAGATTTTGAGCTTACAAGGCAGTTCGCTGCCTGGGGATCTAAGTTTCTGGAAGCAATACAAGGTAATCCATCTCATCGATCTATATAGGTGCATTCATAATCACTTTTTTTTAGATCTGGCCTCGTTCGTGTTTGCTCAACCAGTACTAATAGAGAAAATCTTCAGCTACACCAGGAATCATGGTCTCGTTTGGTTACAAGAGACTAAGCTTGTGAACAAGCAGTTCCGCAGAGCTATCAAGAGAGCCATTGTCCGATTTTCATTCCGCATATACTTCAACCCTTGGAATCTTGATAGACTTAGTCCAATCCTAGGCAGAAAAGTCATATCAATGCGCCAAATCATCCATGTTGCTGGCATGAGTAGTGGTGTTGTTCTGAATTTAAAGGACATTATAAAGGCAGACAGTAACTACTTTGACTACAACATAGTAGTTGAACCAGTCAATTTTTACGGATGGTACATAGTGAAAAAATGCTACCTTCCTTATTCTCGTTGATAACAGTTCTATCAATGCATTCTATTGTCTCAATATGCATCTGTCTTGCTTGATATCACGTAGTTAAATGTGATAATTAAAACCTGATGTAAAATGAAAGACTACGTACGATGCCTATATTTGGCTTCAATCATAATCTGCTTTGATCACCAAATGTTATTACTAAACAGAAAAAATTATCTATGTGGCATACTTCACAAGCTTTCCTCTCCAGCCGTGACAAACCTCACTGCCATGTACATAGCCAGTTTGCCCTGTTTGGCTAGCTTTCTTGTATATCAGGTCTTAACGATTCCGGTACTGAGATGCATACTGGTACTCTCAATAAAGCTGACTCTGATGGCAAAGTACTCCCAAGCATTGCAACTTTACTTCCACCTGACGTTAATCGGCTACTTCCAGGTATGCACTTATTGGAATATTTTCCACCTGATAAAATATCGTGTTTCACGTGAACAACTTGCCGGATCATTTCTGAATTTTAAAGGAAAAATCCATCCCAAAAGCAAGTATTTAGTAGCTCCTATATGATACCCCACCATATTATTTTGCATTTTTTGCAGTTATTATGCAATTGAATTCCTTGATATCACCAAGTGAAATGTGATACTTGAAAAATGTGATGTAATATGGAAGAATATGTAAGATGCCCATATTTGGTTTTAGTCATTTAATCAGCTTTGGTCACTGGATGTTATTACTAAAAATATAAAACTATCTATGTGACACATTTTGCAAGCTTTCTTCTCCAGCCGTGACAAACCTCACTGCCATATACATAGCCAGTTTGCCCTGTTTGGCTAGCTTTCTTATATATCAGGTCTTAACGATTCCGGTACTGAGATGCATACTGGTACTCTCAATAAAGCTGGCTCTGATGACATAGTGCTCCCAAGCGTTGCAACTTTACTTCCACCCAACATGGATCAGCTACTTCCAGGTATGCGCTTGATGGAATATTTCCCACCTGATAAATAATATCGTGTTTCAGGTGAACAGCTCTCCAGTTCATTCTTGAATTTAAAATGAAAAATCCATCCACGGATGTAAGTATTTTGTAGCTCCTATATGATGCCCCGCCATATTATTTTGCAGCTGTTATGCGATGATTACATGTACAAGTCAGCGCGGTAATGATGTTGTAATCGGTGTGATGCTGATGATGGGCCAAGCGTCATGCAGGCTACCGCAGTCTAAGTGCTCAGATTCCATCCAATTTAGAGCCTGAGAGCTTCGAATAAGACTTCCCACACTTCAAGCATAAATTCCCGAATTGGCCGAAATGTGGCAGTGAATGTTCATGAGTCTCAAGTTCATAATAGTTTTAGATATCGGGCACAGTGGATCGAGGAAAATTTTAAGGTTCATTTTGGGTTTATGGCTTATGGCAAGTCAAAGCTAGGTGGCAGTTTTTCCATTACCGGTCCCTTTGGCGCAAGAGGGGAAAATTTTTATATTACTATTTTTTTTATTGGGAGTAAGGGAAATCGTCTAGACCTTGTAAGTAATTTGAAACGGTCTTACTGCCATTGACACAGATAACAGGGTCCCAGGTTATGCATTGAACCTTTTTACAGAAAATGGTGGTATCTCAGAATCTGAAACAGCATCACAAATCTCAAGCGGCAGTTCGTATCAACCTGATGAAGATTCTGACAGCGACAGTCGCACTGAAGGTAACTTAAATTATCCATCAGTATCCATATGTATCCAATGCTATTACAATGGAGCTATCCTTACATCTTATACATACTTGTAAAGATATAAAGACTACACCAGTCACTCTGTTTTTATGGGAGCCTCTCAGTGTGTTCTGTTATGTTTTCTGCATACATTAAAGGAATGAAATTATACAAAAAATTATTTACTGAAAAAGCTGAATTTCTTTCTAAGAGGAAATTCGGAGTGATATCTATTGGAACGTTCAGACTTCAACATTCAGATGGATTCCTAATATTACTGGATGTATGGATTCGAAATGTATTCCTAATTTTACTCTACATAATGTGTAGAATGAAATGAAAAATCCAGTTCAATTTCATCGCAAGATAGCAACCCACAACCCATAACTTATTACAATTGAACCTCAATGATATTTTCCAAAATCACCTGCTTTTCACCAGTTGTTGAAGGTTGCTGTTTGTTCCCCATTTGAGATTATTGTTACCTTGTATGTTACCCTATCAACTTAATCTACTTAGTAGAACCTGCTCCTTGTGTAGAGGAACCTGTTGGATATAGAGGTGGAGATAACGAAACGGAAAGAGATGAGGCAGAAGAGGATGAGATGAAAGGAGATGTGATAGCCAGCAGATATAAAGATCATCTATGTAATGGTGTGTTAAGCTATATATACCACAGCTTTTGTCACAGTTTTATTTCAACTAGAGGTGGGGGTCACTGGTTTCACTTTTTTATACAACTACTGTGAAAGGTACATAACTAACAGGCGATGTAAATGCATGTTATACGCTAGAACCGGTCGATTATGTATTATTTTTGGTGCTGATTTATCAACCTTCAAACCACTGAGAAGTTCTTGTTGCTTTCAAATTTTCAGTTGTCACTACGTTAACTGTTTTTATGAGTGGAAAGCAATCTAGTCATATTTCAGCTCAATGTTCTTTACCCTGAAGATAATTAATAATTAGAAATTTTCAGGCTGTACGCCAGTCAAAACTTGTCTGGATAAGCTTTTGTTTTCGAATTTCAGTCGTTGTACCAATTTACAAAAAGAGAAGTAATGGAGGTAGAAATTATCAGAAGATTGATTACTGTTACTACTGCGAAGCAGTCATTCAGAGCGGGAGTAGTGATCACCTTCTGACAAGACATACAGATAGAAAGCTCGTGCAGGATGTTATACAGTCGAAAGATAAGAAAATGAGGAAGGACATTCTATACAAACTTCAGAATCTCGGGAATTACCGACACAACTGTAAGGTACAATATAGATGTAGCATATTTAATGGTGAATTACCTTATTTGCAACTCTTTACACCTACTGGTATTACTGGTAAATGTACACATGTACTGGGCACCAGTACATTTCAACTTAAACCTGGCTAGTCGAAGTTTTAATCGCAGTTGTGGTTTGCTACGGCATTGGAGTCAGACACTGTGTTTTTTGATTATCACCTTTGCTAGGCTGTGTAGCCGACAAGAACGGAACTTTTCAGTTGTTTTACTATGTTCTCAGGTTTTTGAATCTGGTATTGGAGAGTTGGTGGTGCTGAGGAGGCCAACAGTAGAAACACCCGCTCACATGTATTCTCCTTGCACACTGTGCTATGGGTTTTGTCATAAAACATCCCTAGCTAGTCATGTTGCTAAGTGCAAGTTGAGAGACCCCAGTCAAAAGTTGGCCAGTACAGATTCCTATAGCGATGGGATGACACTGATGGCACCCTACTTGCCAAACAAGGATGTAGCCGAACTTCAGTATGATAAGCTTCTCGCAGGGATGAGGGATCCCTCTAAAACAGCAGGTATATAAGTTACGTTACCACACTGGGGAATACTAATTATTTCAATCGCAGTATCTGAAATGGACATTTGCAGACAATTACAACCTACCTGGTTTGATGGATTACAATGACAGAAGGTATTTTGTTTCGAATACTTTTTTAACTGGAAACTTTCAGTTTGTTAATCATGTGTTTTGGTTTTAAGAGTATTGGCCATAGGGAGTTGAAATCTGCATGTATGGATCCTGTAGGCTGTCAAAAAATTCTAAAATTATACAGTTGTGTAACCAATCAACCATCTGGCACACTTTTGGCCATAGGAGAGAAATATTTAGACTTCAACCTAGCACCTACCAACATATCACCATATGACCATATATTCGCTTGTGAATATATCCGGTTTTAGTTTTATGTTAGTTTTTTTAATAAAATAATCAATTATAGGCGTATTGGAGATCATAAAACATGATGAACTGCTTCGGCAATATGGCATAAACCAGATTATCAGAAAAGGAACCCAAATCACATTCGATGAAGGAAATCAAATCCGTGCAAAGCTGAGATACATAGGAAGATTACTGCAATCTGTTAGAAGGGACACCGGCTACCACTACGGATCAGAGGAATTTCTACAGCCTAAGTTCTTTGATGCCTTTAAGAGGGCGGCAATAGCCATTGGTGAAGAAAATATCCATCTCTCTGGTTCAATGGGAACGTATGTGAAGAAGCTTTGCCTACTGAACATCTCTCAGAGCATAAAGACAGGCAATGTAGCCAGAAGTGAGAATTCCAAACAATTTCTTGAACTATTCAATGCCGAGTGGGGTGATACAGTAACCGCCAGTGCATTACGTCTCCAGCAGAAAAGCAGGCTGAACAAGACTTTCCACCTTCCGACAGAGCGCGACATGAAGACATTCACAGACTTCCTAGAGCAGCAGATTGCAAGTGAGCAAGAATATACACGACTGCAAAAGCTTATCATGACTGCTCTCATATGCTTCAACGCAAGACGACCATCAGAAGTAACTCACCTAACGCTTGCGGACTATCGCCTATCCTTTCACAACACTGAAGACAGAGAAGAGATAATGAGGCGCTTATCTCCAGAAGAACAGGTCATATCAAAACGGTGAGGATTTCACATTTTATGGGCTCATTCCTTGACATAAAAGTACTCTGTCAAATTTTCCTGACAGGTAGGTAGTGGGGGTGGTGTGAGATATTGTACAGTATAACCCTGATAAATTCCTCGCATGCGTATCAAACAAACCCAAAGTGAGGACTTAAACAGGATGAGGAATTTATCAGATGGATTTTGAATCAAAATTCACCAATCCATGCTTAGGGAAATGAGGACCTAAAATGGCAGGGAATTTTTTATGATTCGACTGTACATCAGTAAATAGTAAGTTGATAAATTATGTACCCTCATACCAAATTTTAAGGAAGGAAGATGATTCCTTGACATTTGCTACTTTTTAGGTGATTGTTGTGATAATTCACCTTACACTGACATATATAATTGTAGTGTTATGCTGAGTATCATAGCATGGGCTCTCTACAAATACCTTGATGGTTGAACTATTAGTGTTAACTTCTATCAACAAAAGATCACAATATGTATTTTCTTTTCACAGAATGCATGTCGTAGAGACCAAAGGAAAATCAACTGGTCCGAATCTCCGAGGAGTTTGCGTTTTGATTGAGATCCCTATTGTAGAAGCAATAGATCGCCTTATACCTCTCAGGCCAGACACATACACCCAAACTACATATCTGTTTGGCAGGTAAAGCTTATGATCTGATGACTTTGTCCGAAAAGGCTTATGTCTCAAATATCGTTTTGTTTCAATGTCTGTAAGGCACAAACTGTAATTTATACCAGGAATGGTGAGCTGCATCACTCCCAGGGAGAGGAAACTTTTAGCCCAGGGGTTTTGCTCTCCAGAATTAAGGCACATAGGCTCTTTCCAAAAGCTTTATATACACATACTTTGCATATTTCACATTGCTGTAGGAAACAACATTTTACTTCTTTGTCTACGCAAAGAAGACACCCATATTGCACTGGCAAGCTTTTCCCAATAACGTTCTTTAACAAAGCAAGCTGCACAACAACTTAATTAGGAACACTATTTTCCCCAAAATGCGCTTTGAAAAAAAAATCAACCCTTTTCCCACCACTATATGTTAAATTACCCTTTCATGTAATCGCTGTTTGGCCTTCAGTAACACCCCATATCATAGCATGAATACCGTGCCAGGCCGGATGCAACAACATGCTTTGGGAACTTTCGACAATAAAAAGATATGGATGGTTGTCATATTGCTTTATTATCACCATGATCATTATCATAGACCATATTCGAAACGACCGTACGCCGGGACAGAGGTGATTAAGGAGATGGTTGAGCAATGCCCCAACCTGGAGTATCCATCAAGGATTCATGCACAGAAAATGAGAACATATCTTGCAACAGCGTGTCAGGTTGGTGCATGGGAAAATGATGTCATTTATTCACATTGTGTTTATCATATATCTGAAAGCATTCTGTCTGGGCATACTGAACTTCCATCTCAACCGAATCTGTCTCATTCTCCAGCCCTGTTGTGTCTGGCAGAGAACAAGCTCAGGTCAAATGAAATGGGCAGAATTTGCAATCATCTGTCAAAAGAGTCAACATCTCTTTCCATACGCCCTTGCTATGGGTTATTACTCGTGAATTCATAATTTAGTCTAATTTTTTCTTCGCTGAAAAGCAAAAAAAAAGTTTTTAAGGTTTGCTCATTAGCTTGCTTGCTGGGGTGCCTGTGGCCACCATAGGCGTATGGAATTATTATGACAAGTCTTACACTGTAAATACTGCGATATTGGGACTACGCATGCCGGATTGCTAATGCTATAGATTATATTATGCTTGTATGTATCAGTTAATATAATTTTATATTTGGAGTTGTCACCCCTTTGTAAATCTGCCGTACTCAAACATTCGTTGGTTGCTCTTTTACACATCACTATCCTTTTCTCACTGATGTATATACAAATGTGCATCAAGGTATCCTCAATTTATAAATTATACTAGTAGCGCTGGGAAGCTTAAGGATTTTGTAATTCAATAGATTATTTGAAAAATTTATTTTGAGAGATCTGGTTTATCAATAGTCGTTATTCGCTCATTCGCATTGAACATCAGGTTATATTGATTCAGGTGGTTTTTTTATCGATGTGTTCTGTTTCAGACAATTATCACATCATGTAGACCGATATTTTGATATCATCCAGTAATGTTAAATCTGACTGATCGATATGCTTTGCCTTACCTGGTCACAGCTCTAAATTACATGTATATACATACAGCAGTATGCCAATAACCTGTATACCAATCATACTATTAAAACCAAATACATTTAACAACAATCTGAGTGCACATTCCAGTATTACTTGAATATGTATACACATTTAAGAAGTAAGACATGCTTTCTAACAGTGTTTTGTTGTTGTTAGGTGATTACCATGGATGACACCGAGACTCGATTGCTAGCTCAACACATGGGACACAAGTTTAACATCCATGTGGAGCATTATGCTCTACAAACACAGCTCCTTGAGCGTGGTAAGGTGGCAAGAATACTTTGCGCAATAAGAAATGGAAATATGACACCTGGAGAAGAGAAGAGAGAACTTAAAGAGCTCTCTGTGGATGCTACCCAAGTGCTTTCTGATGAAGAAAAGCTGAGTGGTGAGTGATGAATGTATCTTTGCTTGGTTGGTTGATTGTATATTTGGACCTGACTGCCTAGCAGCGTGGATGCTGGCCTGCTAAGAAGCGCCGTGTGTCAGCTGGCTTTTTTTGCTTGGCGTCTTGTGGGTTTTGTGTCATTAGGGCAGTAGCACATTGGTATTGCAAAGTAAATTATATTCTAGGTGTTGGGCTTTAGAAAATAAAGGGATTGTCTGATCACAATAAATGTCGATTTAATGGCATTAGCTTTGAAAATTAAAAATTGGCGGCGTGACTCATCAAATCCTGTGAGCCCTGTGCTTCCTGGCATGCATTGAGTTACGGGCCTCTTTTTACATGCTTCTAATTCCAAGCATGCCAGGAAGCCTAGAGCCCACAGGACTTGAGCTAGGGAGACACTATCACCACCCAACTTTTCCACTCGGCCAAATCAAATGTTCATTGTTCAAGAAATTTCAAAATTTTTAATTTTTATTTACGTTGATTTCATACTTGAGGATAAACTCTGGTATCGATTGGAACTTCAATCATCATTTCCAAATTGAACTTGAGACTATAGCTGAAAAAAAGCATAGTGAATGATATATAGTTCTATATGTACTCCTAGTCTGTAAAGTTTTCATTGTTTGTTATCGAATCCAAATCTCTTTCATGTATATGAAAGTGATAGCTGGTTGTCGATGACGCTTTCTCTGCCTTCAACTGCCCGATTGTATCCATTTTTATCTACTAAAACGTAGTTTTCCCCCACAGGTTTCATGTAAAGTCATAAAATAACTAGACTCTGAATTTTTCCAAGAACTGCGTATAGGCTTCTAACTTGCTTATGCACTAAGATGTTGACTTGTTGGATTTGGATCATTTTGGAGATTAACAAGCACATGAACTTGATGCCGTTGTGACTATGTAGTAATTAGCATTCAAGAGCGGTAATTTGGCGCTAAATATTGCACTTGCTATTCCCAATATGGAGTTGAGCTCTTGTATTCCTCTGTGCTCACACATTCCACCACTGCCACCCTGTTTAACACATGCTAGTGTTAGGGGA
>ERZ1740070.1334-NODE-1334-length-15546-cov-6.194435_pt1 | contig 15546 bp, 14 predicted proteins | sample MGYA00581734_ERZ1740070 | MGnify/ENA primary metagenome ERZ1740070 (study PRJEB43018, sample SAMN04849744) | marine metagenome | isolation source: floating plastic debris | place: Pacific Ocean | collected 2008-09-01 | study: EMG produced TPA metagenomics...
CGTAAACACGTATTTCGACACCTAACTTTTGACGTTTGCTAGGTTTTCTTTAGAACCAATGGGATAACCGCACAATTTGAAACAAATTCCTCTGCCCATATTTTAGCTGCGCTAAAGTAGTTGCAAAGGTAATTCTCCTTCCAGGGGGGTACCTAAAATTCTTTGTCTTACGCAGTATCTTTGCCAGTTTATCCGACACATCCTTGATTATTTGTTCCCCAATAGCGATTCAAACCTGACCCCCACGACCCACAGCCCATGTGTATTTGCATTAATTGTCATTATGTCGACCGCTGTGTTACCTATCATGCGGTAGAGACTAACCACCGTCAGCCTCATCTGAGCGATACTCCAGATTTTGAAGCTCAAAATCCTACAATTAATGCCAATATCACCCCTCCTGTCGTCAAGGTAGAAGGCGACCGGATTATCCAATCTGGCGATTTTGGTTTTGAATATGACGTGATTGGCTGTGATAGCTTCAAACAAGATACGGGCAAGTGGTCAAGATTACGAACTGGCGAAGCTGTGCCAACGTAGCTTGGGTCTTATTATTCAATCCATCGACACCGTGTTTTGGGAATGTACCACCATCACGATGGGTCATGACTAATCACTTTTTTAGCAGCCGTGGTTGTTATGAAGTTGTTGAGACCCTTGGTAAAGGTCAAACTGGTCAAACAATCCTGGCTAGAGACGCTGCGTCGCTCGTTGTTATCAAACAGCTTTATCAACCCCACAACTCGCTGGAGGTCCTAAGTCAACGGCTACAAGCAATGGGTCAACATCCCCAGCTGCCTACTTTATTAGACAGCTGGCAAACCCCAGACGGTCAGTTTTTTGTCTTTGAGTATGTTGTAGCACCACTGGTTGATCGGGCTATTCCCTGGTTGCCGGCTCAGGTGGCATCATTTCTGCTTTCCCTTCTGCCTGTTTTAGAACATATCCACAGCTTTCGGCTGCTCCATGGTGATATTCGTCCCACTAATATTCGTCAGACTCGCAGCCAACATCAACAGCTAATTCTGGTTGACTGTCGCATAGCCCGGCGTACATTGGGAGACGCGGCCTATGGGGCCCCGGAACAAGCCCTTGGCAAACCGGTCTATGCCAGCGATCTCTACAGTCTGGGTCTGGTAGCTGTTCACCTTCTCACTGGGTTGGCTCCGTTTGATCTTTACTCAATTACAGACCAGCGTTGGATCTGGCCTGATTTAATCACAGAGTCTGTACCACCTTCTCTCAGCAAGGTTCTCAACAGACTGTTAGAACGTTCGCTTGACCGACGCTACACCAGCGCTAGCCAGGCTCTCGCCGATCTTAAAGAATCGCCAGCTCGCCTACTGGATAAAGCCCGCTCTTTGCTTCTAAAGCCAGCGTCCTTACCGCTACAGGTTGCCAAAAAAGTGCTAGTAGCGCCTAGTGATTCAAGAGTGACGCTACCGTCCCAACAGGTTCACTGGCAGCCTACTTATCGGTTCACACCTGGCATTGCAACTGCTTTAGCATTACGAGGTCAGTTTTTAGCCATGGGCACCAGTACCGGCAAAATTTTTGTTGGGGACTTAACCAGCAGTGCAGAGGTTTATACCCTTGAAGGTGATGGTCACTGCGATCGCATCGCGGCATTGGCATTTCATCCGCAGATTCTTACTCTGTATAGTGCCAGCAGCGACGGTACTGTCAAACAGTGGAATTTAGCCAACGGTCAGCTAGAGCAAACCCTGAGTCAGCCAGGCTGGCAGCCAACGGATCTAGCGGTTGCGCCGCCTTATCTGGCGGTCAGCGATAGCACCGGGCACATTGACCTCTGGCACCTCAAACAGCTCACCTCGTACCATCGCTTTAATCAACATCAGGATTGGGTTAGTGCGATCTCAACGAGCGGTCAACGGCTGGCCAGCATTAGTCGCGATCGCACCCTGCGCATCTGGTCGCTTCCAGACAGACGCTTGTTGGAAACTTTGCCGATTGCTCCTAGCCAGGGGCTGGCTCTGCATCCCACCGGCAACCACGCGATTGTAGGTAATAACCAGGGTCAGATAGACGTTTGGCATCTGGCTAACCCAGCCAGCAAAGACAGACTTTGCAAGGTGGACTATAGCATTACGGCTTTGGTTCTCAGCCCTGATGCTCGTCTGCTAGCAGTTGGTACAGATGGCAATGTTGTGCAAATTTATCAGGGTGCCAGCGGGCAGTGTGTGTCTGAGCTGGCTCAGGGGTGGGGAGTGGTTGCGATCTCATTTGACGGTCACACCCTTGTGAGCAGCAGCCAAGACGAAACCGTCACCGTTTGGCAACGGACCGTCAACTCTATGACATGATAAAAGGCGATCTGTGCTCTTACCGCTGTAGCCATGGTCTACGCTCTACCCAAACCGCTTGCTCCCGGTGATTTACTGTATGCCATTGCTCCCAGTGGAGCGCTGCGAGAAACTGAAAAGTTCCAGCGAGGGTTAGAGATCTGGCGCAACCGAGGATACAGAGTAGAGCTTAGTCCTACCTACGATATGCGTTGGGGCTATTTAGCTGGTAGTGATGAACAGCGTCGTCAACAACTACTCACAGCTCTCAAGCACCAAGCATATAAAGGCATTCTATGTGTGCGAGGGGGCTACGGCGGCACCCGCTTACTAGAGAACTGGCAGTGGCCAGCCGACATTAGTAAATGGCTAATCGGCTTTTCCGACATTACCAGTCTGCTATGGAGTGCTCAGAGCAGCGGCGGTATCCATGGTCCCTTATTGACTACCCTTGGCCAAGAACCAGACTGGTCATTACAGCGATTATTTAATTGGTTAGAACATCACACCCTAGACTCACTTGTCGGGGAGAGCTGGGTGAGTGGTACAGCCACGGGCAAACTTTTGCCAGCTAACCTGACTGTGGCAACATGCTTGCTGGGAACTTGCCACGAACCCGACTTTACAGGCGCAATTTTAGCGTTTGAGGATGTCACTGAAGCCCCTTACCGGATTGATCGGATGTTGACCCACTGGCGTATGCTTGGCAAATTTGACCAGGTGGCAGGTATCGCCCTGGGACGTTTTAGCCAGTGTGAGCCACCAGCGAATATTCCGAGTTTTTCTGTATTAGAAGTATTACAGGAAAGGCTGGGCGATCTTGGTATTCCCATCGTGGCTAACCTGCCATTTGGTCATGATGGTGTTAACGCCGCCTTACCCTTTGGGATACCGGTAAAATTAGAGGCCAGAACCGACGGCTCTGGCCTATTATCATTTCCAGATTATGACAATGGGCGTTCGTTATAGGGTTAATCGACGTTCGTTGTAGGGACGTTCCATGGAACGTCCCTACAAAACGGATTACGCCTTAACCATTGCCTTCTTGTCATCGCCGACGGTGACAATTTCTGTCTCCATTTCATTCATAACGGCTTCTGACAACGCTGGAATTGAATCATCACCCGTAATTAAACGAGCACCGCGCTGGTAGGTGAAATAGTTCAACCCCCACTGGAGAAGAACTAGCAGCTTGTTGTCAAACTCAATGAGGAAATAGATATGGACAAAAATCCAGATAAACCAGGCTGGGAAGCCGGATAGCTTCATAAAGTTGAGGTCAGCAACAGCTTCGTTACGGCCGATCACAGCCATACTGCCTTTGCTCTTATAGTTGAATGCTGACACCGGTTTCTTGGCAAGCTTTGCTTTAATCGTTTTAGCCAGATAGCTCCCCATATCCATGGCCACAGCCGCAGTACCGGGCAGGGGCTTGCCCTCCTGGTGGGCAAAGTGGGCCAAGTCACCACCGATGTAGAGGTTTGGATAGTTAGGTACGCTCAGGTCTGACTCAACGATGACTCGGCCAATGCGGTCAGTTTCTGCACCTGTTTTATCGGCAATTATCTTACCCAGGGGTGATGCCTTGATGCCGGCTGCCCAGAGCACTGTACAGGCCTGCATATCTGTAACTTCGCCATCATGCCGAATGGAAACGGTGTCACCATCAATATTGGTAACCAACGACTGCGTCCGGACCTCCACACCCAATTTTGCTAGCGATGCTTTAGCCGCTACCGACAGATCCGCTGGATAAGGGGGCAATACCCGATCCATTCCTTCTAGCAAAATAATCTTTGTTTCCTGGGGATCGATGTTAGTAAAGTCGTCCTTGATGGTCTCATAGGCCAGCTCTGCTAACGCTCCAGCCAGCTCAACCCCGGTTGGACCCGCACCAACTACCAAAAAGGTCAGCAACGCTTTGCGACGCTCAGGGTCAGTTTCCTTCTCAGCAGCCTCAAATGCCAGAAAAATACGACGACGCACCTCTAGCGCATCTTCAATGGTCTTCATACCAGGGGCAATGTCAGACCATTGATCATTGCCAAAGTAGTGATGGCTAGATCCGGTAGCCAAGATCAGGCTGTCGTAGTTGATAACTTCATTACTTTTGAGGGTGACTTTTTGGGAGTCGGGCTCAATGTTGGTCACCTCACCCATTAGCACCTTGGCGTTCTTCTGCCGGCTAAGCACTGAACGTAGAGGGGAGGAAATATCACCCGCTGACAGCCCCCCGGTGGCCACCTGATAAAGCAGTGGTTGGAATAGGTGAAAGTTACGTTTATCAATAAGGGTGACCCTGACTGGGGCTTTGCCTAAAGACTTTGCGGCGTAAAGCCCTGCAAAGCCCCCACCGACGATCACCACATGATGCAGGGAATTTTGCTGAGCTGTTGTCTTTTGGGCTATTGGAGCCTGACCAGTAAGGGCTGCTGTCATAGCATTAAAAACTATTACGTATGATTAACAATCTTATATCGTCTGTCTCGGAGTTGAGCGCTCAAACTGCTGTCTTCTTCAAAATTTGTTTACAAATTAGCCTATTAAGTAAGCCAAACATAAGGGGGTTTCCATATATTCTGGAGCATTCCTTTTTGAGGAATAAATCCCTGGACTACAAGACCGTATTCACAGTTGGCTTGAGTAACGTGCTCACTTCTGAGTGTGTGTCATCAGATTTACATAACTGCTTTTAAACTTTCCCATCTAGGAGGATACGTATCATTCAGATTCCTCAATACTTCTCTCCAATACGGGACTTCGCTTGGTAATCTGGGTAACCAGGTTTGTACAACAGTGTGGCTAGCACATATTTCTGATTATGGTTTGAAGACCGCAATAGTCAGAGCTGAAATTGATTTCGTGGGTTTGAGAGGGGGCAGAACAATGGCTTTAATTGTCCAAAAGTACGGTGGTACATCGTTGGGAACTGTTGAGCGCATTCAGACCGTTGCTCAGCGTGTGCAAGCAACCGTACAAGCAGGCAATTCGGTTGTGGTAGTGGTTTCAGCGATGGGTAAAACGACCGACAGCCTGGTTAAACTTGCTAGCGAAATTTCTAGTCAGCCTAGCCGTCGAGAGATGGACATGCTGCTCTCAACTGGCGAGCAGGTCTCAATTTCACTGCTTTCGATGGCGCTTCAAGAGCTGGGTCAAGCGGCGGTCTCGATGACTGGGGCTCAGGTGGGTATCGTGACTGAGGCCCGTCATAGCCATGCACGTATCTTGAGAATTGAAACTAAGCGGGTAAAACGTTATTTGGAACAGGGCCAGGTTGTCGTTGTGGCTGGTTTTCAAGGAATCAGTGATGCCCCAGATCTTGAAATCACCACACTTGGACGCGGTGGCTCGGATACGTCTGCCGTGGCTCTTGCGGCCGCCCTCCAAGCGGATACCTGCGAAATTTGCACAGATGTACCGGGGATTCTAACAACGGACCCTCGATTAGTGCCATCAGCTCGGTTAATGACGGATATTACCTGTGATGAAATGTTGGAGCTGGCCAGTCTGGGGGCTAGTGTCTTACATCCACGGGCTGTGGAAATTGCTCGAAACTACGGATTAACTCTGGTGGTGCGCTCTAGCTGGACGGATGAGCCGGGTACGCGGGTGACAGCGCCTAGCAAACTGCCCAGGCCCTTAGAAGGTTTGGAATTGGCTCATCCGGTTGATGCCATTGAGTTTGATACAAACCAAGCGAAAGTGGCACTGCTCAGGGTGCCAGACCGTCCTGGCATTGCCGCTCAGCTATTTGGTACGGTGGCCCACGATAATCTCAACGTTGACCTGATTATTCAATCTATCAACGAAGGGAATTTCAACGATATTGCTTTTACGGTCGAAAAGGAGGTGCTCTCTCAGGCGACAGCCTTAGCCTCTTCATTAACTCCCGCCCTGCGCGGCACATCTGATGATGGGGACTCAGTAGAGTTGGTGACCGATACCGACATTGCTAAGGTGAGTATCGCTGGTGCTGGTATGATTGGTCGCCCTGGTGTTGCCGCTAAGATGTTCTCCACACTGGCAGCTGCAGGGGTAAATATTCAAATGATTGCCACGTCTGAAGTAAAGGTGAGCTGTACGATTGCTGCCAAAGATTGCGATCGCACCATCGCTGCTCTGTGTAACGCATTTGATCTCAATCAATCACCGGTCCGCTTAGACGCACCTGCCACTGTCACAGGTCCCGCCGTACGGGGAGTCGCCCTAGATCGCAATCAAGCCAGATTAGCCCTACGCTATGTGCCCGACCAGCCTGGCATGGCAGCCCAACTCTTCCAGGTACTTGCCGACCGCGGTATCAGCGTCGACATGATCATTCAGGCTCAGCGCTGTCGCGAACACAACGGTATTCAAACCCGTGATATTGCATTTACCGTTGCCCAAGCTAACGCTGATATGGCAAGCGATGTGCTGCAGTCCCTCTCCAAGGAATTTGGCGGGAGTGAAATCGTGTTGGATAAGGCGATTGCTAAAGTCAGCGCGGTTGGTATCGGCATGATTACAGAACCGGGCACCGCCGCCAAAATGTTTAAGGCATTAGCCGACAGCCATATCAATATCCAGATGATCGCCACATCGGAAATCAAGATCAGCTGTGTTGTTACCGAAAAGCAGGGCATTGACGCACTTAAGGCCGTACATGCAGCCTTTGGATTAGCAGGGAGTCAAGAAATTGAAGTCCCGGCATAGCTACAGATTTCTCTAATATCCAGCGTGCTCCAGGGATAAATGAGGTGCTACCGTCAAAGGTTTTGAGAGCTGGTTAAACACTTCCCAAAGCACTTCATTAGCATCCATTGGAGATTGAGAAGAGCGAGAAAGTAAAACATCGCGACACACCTGTCGAAACTCAGCGTCTTCTGCTGAAATATTAATGCCTTCACGTTGACACACCTGGGCAATCATCAGCTTGGGACGCAAACTAAATTGCCCCTCAGGGGAAACCTGTCGAAAAAATTGCTGGACAAGCTTAATGATTAAAGTAGCCGATTCATTAGAAATGCCCAGTAGCTCCACCAGAAGCTGCTGCTGCACCAAGATATTGGGCTCCGGTAAACGCATGGTGACTAAGCGATCCAGCAATGCAGTTTGAGCCGCATAAACGCCACAGTATTCCTCAGAATTTGAGGTAAAAATTACACGAAAGTCAGAATGAACGGGAATATATTCCGAGCCACAGTCGCCCGTCAATACCAAAATCCGCTCCTCCAGAGCAGACAGCAGAACCGTATTGCTTTCAGGACGAGACCGATTAAATTCGTCATAGACCAGCGTCCACCCTTCACAACACGCAAGCCGCAGCCATGAATCTTGCTGCTCAGAAAACACCAGATCATAGCTTCCTAGCATCAGCCGCATCGGACGTTTTCGACAGGCCGCCAGATGCATCGCCAAGGTAGTCTTACCAATTCCTGTGGGACCTTCTAGATGAATAGAGTAACCTGAGCGCAAATATCGCAGCGCTCGTTGCATAAGCGGCTCAAGCGCAGTGGTTTTGACAAACTGCTGAGGACGCACTTGGATGACTGTGGATACCAAAGATACCGATCCTTTGTAGGTGGAGTGTGGGCTATAACGTGTACACTGCCCAAAGATGAATTAGCGACGCTGCCCTAAGATGCTTTGTCTGTGAATGCCTTTTCAAATCGCCGGAACTAAAGGTCTTTCAAACGTTAGCAACGGCATTTGCCCTAGCATTCCCCAGTGAGATATACCTCTCCCTGCAGTCCCCTTTTAGACCTATTCACGGCTAAACCAGTACTTTCCGTATTTTTAACACTCAAGCAACTCTTCAATTCACAGGAACTAAGACGTCTACCCATAAGAGATCAGCTCCCCGACCGACTTGTCTAACCGATGGATTCCGCCTATATTGATCGCCTTTTGCAAGCGTTAAAAGATCCAGATGAAACCATACGCAATCAAGCAACTGGTGAATTCTGGCATATGTGGTTTCACCAGAAGGGGATACAAGGTGCTAAACGCTTGATTGAAAGCCAGACCTTAGTTGAGACAGAACGCTGCGAAGAAGCCAAAGCCATCCTTGACGATCTGATTCTGGCCCAACCTGATTTTGCTGAGGCCTGGAATCGCCGTGCAGTGTTGCACTACATGTTGGGCAACTATCCAGACGCCATTGAAGACTGTGAGAAAACACTGCAGCTGATTCCTTATCATTTTGGCGCACTACATGGATTGGGCCTATGCCATGCTTCGTTGGGTAACTATTTAGATGCCATTCAATGTTTTCGTCGCACTTTGGAAATTCAGCCGTTTTCCTTGATTAATCAGCGGCTTATTTTGGAATGTACCGCTAAATTAACGTGAGGATTAGTCACGAATATGCTGGCTTAGACGATATCTGAGCATCTACATTTTTCCTTCTATATTTTTGATGTCGTCCAGACTGCCAGCAAGCACTTACATTTTGTGGGACGCTAGCGAAATACAATAGGCAAATGATTGTAAACCCGTTGTAAATTCGCTACACGACGTATGCAAACCCTGACACCTCCTGCTTCAAACACTGGTATAGACGAACTAGTCGACACCAAAATTATTCGTCGTAAGACTCGCCCGGTGCCCGTCGGTAGTGTCACTATCGGGGGTGGAGCTCCCGTCGTTGTGCAATCAATGATCAACGAGGACACTTTGGATATTGACGGTTCGGTAGCCGCTATTCGTCGTCTGCACGAAATTGGCTGTGAAATTGCGCGAGTGACCGTGCCAAGTATGGCCCACGCAAAAGCACTGGCCACCATTAAAGAACAGCTGGCGGCTACTTATCAAGCAGTGCCCCTAGTGGCCGATGTGCATCACAACGGCATGAAAATTGCCCTGGAAGTGGCTAAGCACGTAGATAATGTCCGCATTAATCCCGGTCTCTACGTATTTGAAAAACCCAGCGATAGCCGCACTGAATATACCCAGTCCGAATTTGATGCCATCGGTGAAAAAATCAGAGAAACACTGGAGCCACTTGTGGTTTCCCTAAGGGACCAAAATAAATCCATGCGTATTGGTGTTAACCATGGCTCCCTGGCAGAACGTATGCTGTTTACCTACGGCGATACCCCTGAGGGCATGGTGGAATCGGCCCTAGAGTTTATCCGTATTTGCGAATCGCTAAATTTTTACAATTTAGTAATTTCGTTAAAGGCATCACGGGTGCCTGTGATGCTGGCAGCCTATCGACTGATGGTTAAGCGTATGGACCAGCTGGGGATGGAGTATCCACTCCATTTAGGTGTAACCGAGGCTGGGGATGGGGAGTACGGACGGATTAAATCTACCGCTGGTATTGGCACTTTGCTGGCCGCAGGTATTGGCGATACGATTCGTGTTTCTTTAACCGAGGCTCCTGAGAAAGAAATTCCGGTTTGCTATAGCATTTTGCAGGCATTGGGACTGCGTAAAACTATGGTGGAATACGTTGCTTGTCCGTCCTGTGGTCGTACGCTATTTAATCTAGAAGAAGTTCTACATAAGGTCCGCAATGCCACCAACCACCTAACCGGATTAGATATTGCTGTGATGGGCTGTATCGTTAATGGCCCTGGAGAAATGGCCGATGCCGACTATGGATATGTGGGTAAAACACCGGGATATATTTCTCTTTACAGAGGAAGAGAGGAAATCAAACGGGTCCCTGAAGATCAAGGCGTAGAGGAATTGATCAACCTGATTAAAGGCGACGGTCGCTGGGTAGAGCCAGAAAACTAGGCGTCATATTCAGAGCCGCGGTCGCTGGGTAGATCCAGAAAACTAAGCCCCCAATCTAGAGAAAATACTTGCCTGAATCCAGCTCTATCGTTGTCCTGAGGGAAAAATGATGGGGCTAGATATGATTTAAGTAGTGATCAAGCAAGTCTTCACTTTTATCTCATACTAGTTTGCTAGCCTAGGGGGTAATAAATGAATCGTGCTTTACACTTAGCGATACTAAAGCTGGTATTCCTTGCTGAATCTATTTACTGATTCCTTCAAGAAGTTGTTAAGCTGCATAGAATAAACTAAATATTTCTATGCTCCCTACTTCAATTAAGTAAAGCCTATATATTTATAGGAGGGGGTGAGCTAAGCAACCTGTTTGAGCAAGTTCGTATCGTCCTACTGTTCTGGATCTCTTTATTTATGGCAACCAAAAAGCATGGCCTGATTTTGGGTGCAGCCGCACTGGCAAGTATGGCTGTTGTCGTAGCAGGAACAAGCATTCACTGGTCTCAAGGTCAGGCATTCTTTAGAGAGAGCCCAAAAGAGGTAATCGATGAAGTTTGGCAGCTCATTGATCATGAGTATGTTGACGAATCATTTAACGATCAAGATTGGCAGGCCATACGTAACGATTTTCTAAATCGTGACTACACCGATAGTGGCGAAGCTTATGAAGCTATTCGCGAAATGTTAGATTCCCTTGAAGATCCATACACACGCTTCATGGATCCTCAAGAATTTCGCAATATGCAAATTGACACCTCAGGTGAGCTGACAGGTGTCGGTATCCAGATTTCTCAGGAAGAAGAAACCGAGGAAATTATTGTCGTTTCGCCCATTGAAGATACACCTGCGTTTGAGGCTGGTATTCGGTCTGGCGACATTATCGTTGGTATCGACGGTCAGACCACCGAAGGTATGGATCTGAGTGATGCGGTTAATCTGATTCGAGGGGCCGTAAACTCTGAAGTTACCTTGAATGTCCTGCGTGATGGTGAGGAAATTGACTTTGAGTTGGTACGTGCTCGGATTGAGATTCACCCTGTGCGCTTTTCCTATCAGCCTGAGCAAGAGGGGGGTGTGGGGTATATTCGCCTGACCCAATTTAGTGCTAACGCGGCCTCTGAGATGCGTGAGGCAATCCAAGAATTGGAGCTACGCGATGTCACTGGCTATGTACTTGATTTGCGCTCTAACCCTGGTGGCCTGCTCTATTCAAGCATCGATATTTCGCGAATGTGGCTGAGTGATGGCAAAATCGTTTCCACCGTGAATCGTGAGGGCACCGTGGATGAGAATGTCGCCGGTGATCGGGCGTTGACCGATAAACCTATGGTTGTTTTGGTTGATGGCGGTTCGGCCAGCGCCAGCGAAATCTTGTCTGGAGCATTACAGGACAATAACCGAGCAATTTTGGTGGGTACGACCACGTTTGGTAAGGGTCTAGTGCAGTCGGTTCGTGGTCTGGGTGATGGCTCAGGTATTGCAGTCACTATTGCGAAATATCTAACGCCAAGCGGTCGGGACATTAATACATTAGGTATCGAACCTGACTTTATCGTAGAGCTGAGCGAGGAAGAGCGGGAGTATTTGAGTGAAGACCGAGAGCGTATTGGTACCGAGGATGACCCCCAGTACTCTAAAGCCATTGAAGTGCTCAATGACTTGATTCGCGGTCAGCGTGAAGCAGCCAATGCTGGAGCTGTTTCGGTCAATTAGCTCGGCAGACACTTCTAGCTCGGCAGACACTTACCGGATCGAATAAGACCGACTCGTTTAGCAATGGCTTCAGTCCGACTGGTAAAGGGACCCCAGGTTTGGGGACTGTCAGTTATCTGAGCAAGCTCAGTCTGATCGATAATTTTACATTGACCGCTCGACTGCTGGATAATGTGCCAGGAGTCGAGCGGTTGAGTGTTTTCAGTAGTGCTGTCGTTGGTTTCTGACGCCATGATTTAGGTGGTTTTAGAGGATGCTGTTAGATAGATTAACCCAGACCACCAGGTCAGCAGTACAGCCAGCCAGAAAAGGCTGAGGGATAACAAAGGGTAGAGTTGGGACAGCGGTGAGATCAGGAGTGCGATCGCACTAATTTGCACCACCGTTTTCACCTTACCCCACATATTTGCGCCAACAATCGTAGCCTGCCCCACACGCCAACCGGCAATCGTGAGTTCCCGAGCCAGAATCAAAAAAACTCCCCAAGCAGGCACTGTGCCCAACTGCACTAACACCAGCAGCGGTGCTAACACCAGCAGCTTGTCTACCAGCGGATCTAAAAACTTACCGAGATCGGTCACTTGATTAAGTCGCCGTGCCAGGTAGCCATCCAGCCAATCTGTACATGCTGCTAGCAAAAATACAGCCACAGCCCACCAGCGATGATGAGCTGACGGGTTAGCCAACAGACCAAACACTAAGGGAATCGCCACCAGCCTCGATACTGTAATCCATGTGGGTAGATTCATTGGGCTAATATCACCGATAGCTAATGGACTCTTCTCGATAGTTTGGGGGCTCCACATGAATGATCACTCGAATAGGCCCAAACGCCTCTTCCAGCTGATGTTCTACAATTTCGGTAATATCATGGGCACTGACAACATCCTGAGGTTCGACAATCAGATGCATATCAATAAATACCTGACGCCCCAACAAGCCCCGTGATGCAATGCTGTGGCAGTTGACCACACCCGGCACCCGCATGACCTCTTGATGAATTGCCTCTGGTGCGATCGCCATTTCATCGACAAGCCAGGGCAAATTTGCAGCCAGCACAACCCAACCACTGTGAAGCACAAGAATTGCCACTGGCAAGGCCATGACAATATCTAACCAATCCAGCCCACGCCAAATACCGATTAAACCAGCAATCACCACAATCGTGATCCAAATGTCACTCATTGTGTGGTGAGCATCAGCAATTAACAGCTTACTGCCCAAACGGACACCCACTCGCCGCTCGTAAAAAGCGACCAAAATATTAACCCCCAACACCACCAGCATGGTCCACAGAGCAATAGGGGTTAGTGTGATGGGGTCTGAGCCTATTAAAAGTCGCTCAAAGGCCCCTCTTAAAATTTCAAAACAGGCAATTCCTAGAAAAGCAGCTACACCCAGCGCTCCAACAGCTTCATATTTTTGACGACCGTAGGGATGCTCTCGATCAGGATCTGGAGACGCTAAGTGATTGGTGATCAGACCCAAGATATTGTTGGCACTATCTATAACACTATGGAGCGCATCCGCTAGCAAACTCAAAGAACCTGTCCAAACACCAACACAGACCTTAAGCATCATCACCAAAACATTCAACAGCAGGGTAATCAGCAAAACCTGCCTTATTTCAGATCGATAGCTAGCACCAGAAACTTCAGTAGACATGTACCCGTTCTTGCAGCATGTCTAAATAGTAGCGAAGGACGTTCTCATGACGGCCACTAAGCAGCCTGCTGCTGTAATTGGAGACTGTGCATGTGATTAAACAGCTGCCAGCAATAGGATTCGGGTAGCCCACAGGTCAGCGCGCCCCGCATCACCACGTCAAAATACCAGTCGCTGGGGGCATGTTCGTAGCCCAGCTTATCTAAAACCGTGTAAGTGCGTGTGTCGAGAAACTGATGCCCCTGGGACTCAACAGTCACCTGATGATGCCCATAGCCTTCCTCACGGCGATCTAACAGGGCACTCAGATGCCAGGGCAACTGATAAAGTACCCCGTGAACTGTTGCACCAGGTGAGGACACAATATCTAGTACACCACACCGACGCAGGCGAGAATATCGAAAAAAGCCCAGTCGATAGTCACGTAATTGTGCTGGTCCGACCACGTAGGCATGGGTTTTTTCCTGTAAAGATCGCCTTAGATCTACTGGGCACATACAGGAGCCATAGGCAAAATAGTAGAATCTAGCTGAGTCTTTACTAGGTGTTATTGTCAAAGCGAGCCCTCCTCATAATGCTGAGCTGCTTTTGATTAACCCAGCACTTGTAAATCTTGATATATCAATATGACAAGAATTTAACAGGCCTCACCTTAAGAAGGGAAAATCACAACAATTCCACATAGTTTTTTAGATTTAAAGGTTCTCCATTTAGATCCATGCAATTTGTTAGCGCTCTACTCATCGTGTTCGTTAGTCTATGGATGTGCCAGCTAATTGACGGCATTCCCCATGTGATACCAGGACTCTCGGGAATTCCACTCTGGCTCTGGCTGGGATTTGGCGCTATTATGTTGAGCTGGTTTATCGGCGACAATTAAGTTCTTGGCATTGCTGATCTTTGGAATGGTTTTAGCTGTTAGAGATCGTTAAATAGCCACTGATCTAGACTGATTTATCCCCTCAGTGATCGCAAATTTTATCGGTTCTAAGCATTACTAAACTATCTGACCTCACCCCCTCGTTTTTACATGACTCCAAACACGCGCTATGTCTAAAAACTTTGATCCAGAACAGTTAGAACAGCTAGCCGGTGGTGACAAAGCCTTTGAAAAAGAGCTTCTAAACATGTTTGTTGGAGACATTGAAAGGAGCCTCAACCAGCTCGAAACAGCCATTGGTCTGGGCAATAAGCCAATAGCCGTACAAGAACTAGCTCACTACATCAAAGGAGCTAGCGCCAATGTTGGTGCCGTAGGGATGTCTCAAGCAGCTGCCCAACTTGAGACAATGGCTAAGGAAGGAAATTTGCAAACGGCTTTTAACAGTCTTCAACAACTTCAGGCATTGCACTATGAAATAAAGCGTATGGCAGCTGCCTAAGCTTGATTGTCTAGAGCCTGGTTTTCGCCGCCACTATCGAAACAGACGACTACGGCTAGGCAGATGTAGGTGTCTCGGTTGGTTCAGTGCCGGCATAAAGCTCTGGCAAATCACGCGATGGAGGTAGTGTACGTGACTCGCGGGTCTCTATATAGCCTGTGTAGTAAGCACCGGGTTCAATTTCTAGAGAACCGGCAACAACATCTCCTTCCAAGCGAGCAGTGCTACTGAGCGTTAGCTTACCTTCAGCAAACACCCGTGCCTTGAGCACTCCTTGGACTAAAATATTTTGGGCACGAACTTCTTGACCCTCGATTAATCCAGTTTTAGAAATTTCCAGGTCTCCCTGTAGATCGACAACTCCGTGAATAATACCGTCAACAACTAACTTTCCTTCAGCATGAACATTTCCCTCCAGTTCACATGCTCGACTGAGATACGTAAAACTAGTCGCGGGCTTTCGCTTAAACATAAACACAGTGATTAGTACCCGTTTGGCTGGACAGCAGTAAAAATTAAACGCTCAACAATGGAGTAATGCCCCAGATGCACACTTAACTTGAAATTGCAGCTATTGAACCATAGGTCACGAAGTGAAACTCTAAGAAACATCCACAGGCTAGATAATGACTGGGTAAATGGCTTTTCAAACGTTAGGACATTTCTTGCCTAAACTCTAGCATCAGTTTTTGGCCTGGTTAGTTTTACAGAGTATTTTGTTTATTCGTTTTTTTATACAGGGATTATACGGAGTTGTCATA
>ERZ1740070.1336-NODE-1336-length-15528-cov-5.396950_pt1 | contig 15528 bp, 17 predicted proteins | sample MGYA00581734_ERZ1740070 | MGnify/ENA primary metagenome ERZ1740070 (study PRJEB43018, sample SAMN04849744) | marine metagenome | isolation source: floating plastic debris | place: Pacific Ocean | collected 2008-09-01 | study: EMG produced TPA metagenomics...
AGCTGGTGACAGGCCGGGTGTGGCGCGGCACTGCTTTCGGCGGCGCCAAAGGTCGGACGGATGTGCCGAAGATCGTCGATTGGTACATGGACGGCAAGATCGAGATCGATCCCATGATCACCCACACGCTGAAACTGGAAGAGATCAACAAGGGCTTTGACATGATGCATGCGGGCGAAAGCATCCGCAGCGTCGTCGTCTACTGATCCACGCAGCGCGATCAATAGGGGCCGGTCCAAGCCTGTCTTGGGCCGGCCTTTTTGTATCCGCAGGGAAGACTGTGCACCGTTGCACGATGGAGCATCTTGTCACGGCCCTGTGCGCGTTTATCTTCAGAGGAACTTGATCAACGAAGGAATGCATCATGGCCGACGCCACCTATACCCCCCCGAAAATCTGGACTTGGGACAAGGACAATGGCGGCACGTTTGCGTCGACCAACCGGCCCATCGCCGGGGCCACCCATGACGCGCCTTTGCCTCGCGGCGACCACGCTTTTCAGCTCTATTCGATGGGCACCCCCAACGGGGTGAAGGTCACTATGCTGTTCGAAGAGCTGCTGGAGGCGGGTCATGATGCGGAATATGACGCGTGGCTGGTCAGCATCGGCAATGGCGATCAATTCGGCAGCGGCTTTACCGAGGTCAATCCAAATTCCAAGATCCCGGCCTTGGTGGACTATACCGGAGAGGCCCCGCTCAACGTATTTGAAAGCGGATCGATCATGATCCACCTGGCCGAGAAATTCGGCGCGTTCCTGCCTTCATCCGGCCCTGAGCGGACAGAAGTGCTCAATTGGCTGATGTGGCAAATGGGCAGCGCGCCGTTCCTCGGTGGCGGGTTTGGCCATTTCTACACCTACGCCCCGGAAAAATATGAGTATCCGATCAACCGCTACGCCATGGAAACCAAGCGACAGCTGGATGTGCTGGATCGGCGCCTCGCAGACCGCCCCTTTGTCGCGGGCGATGCCTATTCCATCGCGGATATGGCGATCTGGCCTTGGTATGGCGGCACTGTTCTGGGCCGTCAGTACGGCGATGCGGCGACGTTCCTGAGCGCGCATGAGTATGAAAACGTTATGGCCTGGGCCGAAAAGATCGATGCCCGTCCTGCCACCAAACGTGGCCGCATGGTCAACCGCACCTCGGGTGAGCCCCATGAGCAATTGCGCGAACGTCACGGGCCTGAGGATTTTGAGACCAAGACCCAAGACAAGATTGGCTAGCGCGGCGTTCACCTTTGATAGCCCCTGAGAACGGGGCCTAGACCCGCGAGAGTATCTTGATCCCCTGCGCCTCTTTGCTGCGCTGGGGAACATTGGCGGACAGATCGGCCTCTGCTTCGCGTTGTAGCGTGTCAAACTGCGCTTCGATCTCTTTGGGGGGCATCTCATTGAGTTTCATCCGAAAGGTCAGTCCTGTATCGGCCCAATAGGTGCCGCTCAGCAGGACAGGATCGGGAAACATCGCCGTCATCTCATCCGCGTCATAGCCGCAGACGAAATGCTCGTGCCGGTCCCACGCGCCTTTGCGCTTCTGCTCATTGGCATTGGTGGACGCATCGGCGAAGGGCACAAGGCAGTATACGTATTTTTCTGCTGTCTCACGCATGTTGCGTGCGGCGGTTTTGGCATCCTCGATATGTTCCAACATCTCGGTCGACGCAATCAGATCAAATCGCCGGTGGGTCGGTTCCAACACGTTCCAGACCCCAAAGCTGATGTTGGTGACGCCCCATTTCCATGCCATATCCATCGTCGCGTGGTAGTTGGGGTAGCCGTGCTCCTTGTTCACGATATCGGTGAGCGTGAAGTGGACATGAGGAAACTCTGCCGCCAGCGCCAGTTCGGCATAGCCATGCCCCGCGCCACAGATACAAACAGAGGAAATCTCGCCATCCACCTTCTGCAAGGCCTCGCGGAAATGCAGATAGCGCAGATAGCGCCAGGTTTTGGTCTTGAGCAGGATCAACCGGGTCTTTTCGATCACCTTGCCCGGTGCCATAGGCTCCGGCGGAGGCACAGGTGCGGCGCGTCCCGGCCCAAGACCCAGGAGGGACGACGCCTTGTTTTTCAGGCGGCGGGCAAGATCGGCTCCAGCCACGTCTGCGTCAGTTGATCAGACCGGCAAAGCGCATGGCATCATCCAGCATCGCCCGGGTGCCATCCGTCAGCGGTGTGAGCGGAGAGCGGACCTCCTCACTGCACAGCCCGAGACGCGAGAGTGCGTATTTCGCGCCCATCGTGCCCGGCTCAGTAAAGATCGCCTTGTGCAACGGCATCAACCGATCCTGGATCTCAAGCGCGGTCGCATAGTCATTGGCCAGGGTCGCCTCCTGCATCTGGCTCAGCATTTTGGGCGCGACATTGGCCGTCACGGAAATGCAGCCGACACCGCCTTGGGCGTTGAACCCATGTGCGGTGGCATCCTCACCCGACAGCTGAACAAAATCCTTGCCGCAGCTCATCCGCTGATGGCTGACGCGGGCCAGATCGCCCGTGGCATCCTTTACGCCGACAATGCGCGGAAGTTTCGCCAATTCGCCCATTGTTGCGGGCGACATGTCGACAACCGACCGGCCCGGAATGTTGTAAATGATGATCGGCAGATCGCAGCAGTCATGCACCGCCGTGAAATGCGCAATCAGCCCGGCTTGCGTGGGCTTGTTGTAATAGGGTGTGACCACCAGGATCGCATCCGCCCCAGCCTTTTGCGCGTGCTGTGCCAGGCGCACCGATTCGGCGGTGTTGTTCGATCCTGCGCCCGCGATCACGGGAATGCGCCCTGCGGCGGCCTGAACCACGGTTTCAACGACCAGATCATGTTCATCATGGCTCAGTGTCGGGCTTTCGCCTGTGGTGCCCACGGGCACAAGGCCGTGAGAGCCCTCAGAGATATGCCATTCCACAAGTTTTTTGAGCGCATCTAGATCCAGCTCGCCGTTCTTGAACGGCGTGACCAGGGCAGGAAAAGATCCTTTGAACATGACACGCTCCTTTATTTGGTTGGCAATCAGGCCCGATAAAGTGGACCCGGGGGATTAAGACGTGCGCCCGTGTAGCGCCAAACCGCCCGCGTGCCAAGGTTGTGAGTGGACGCGGAGCAGTCACGCTTCTACCTTTGTGGCAGAGCCCAACCATCACAAGAGCCTGTTTTGCCCATGATATTGCGCGCCTGTCTTGTCGCCATACTCCTGTTCAGCGCGGCCCCGCCCGCCTTGGCGCAGGACGATACCGTGCGCCCGCCCTCCTCTTTGGGGCTGGCACTGCAAGCGGCGTCCACCGGACGGTGGAGTGATGCATCAGAGATTGCAGCCCGCGATGGCAGTGCGGCACAGGCGGTGATCGAATACATGCGCCTTTACGCCGGGCGCGGCACCCCGTCGGACTTGCTGGCGTTTTTGAATGCACAGCCGGTCTGGCCCGGCCTCGATCAGCTGCGCCGCCGCAACGAAGAGCTGATGACAGGCGCCAGCACCGATCAGGTCCTGGCCTTTTACGCAGAATACACGCCGCAATCGGGCGTCGGCGCGCTCAGCCTTGCAGCCGCACAAGCCGCCCGCGATCTGGATGGGGAGGCGAAGGCCACCCTGGTTTTGGCTTGGCGCACGCTGGATCTGACCACGGCAGAGCACAACGCCTTCATGGGCAGCTTTGCCGAGCTGCTGAAGGATCACCATAACGCGCGGTTGCAAATGGCGCTGTGGCGCGGGTTGCGCGATGTGGCGCTCATGCTGCCTTTGGTCGATGACACAACGCGCGGGCGGGCCGAGTTGCGCCAGCGGGTGGAGAACGGTGAACGCTTTACCGATGATGAATTGTCTGAGGGCGCGCGCGTCGATCCGGGCCTGTCTTATGCGCGCTACAATCAGCATATCCGCGCCGACCGGGACGCCGCCGCGATTGAGATCTTGTTGCGCCAAAGCGCCATTGAGGGCGGGTTGGGGGAGGCCTCTCGCTGGTCCGGCTGGCGCCGCGCCTTGGCGCGCAACAAGATGCGGGCGGGTGAGCCTGATCTGGCCTATCGCATCGCCTCCACGCATCAGATGATCGAAGGGTCGGCCTATTCCGATCTGGAGTGGCTTTCGGGCTACATCGCGCTGCGCTATCTCGAACAGCCCGAACTGGCGCTGGATCATTTCCAACGCTTCCGGGCCGCTGTGGCCTCTCCCATTTCCTTGGGCCGGGCGGGGTATTGGATTGGCCGCGCGCAGGACGCGATGGGTGATACGGAGGCCGCGCAGATTGCCTATGCCTTTGGCGGGCAATATCAGACCAGCTTTTACGGGCTCTTGGCCGCGGAAAAGGCAGGGATTGCGCCTCTCCACAGCTTGCGCGGTGAGCGGCCCGACGGCGATTGGCGTGAGGCGGATTTTGCAGGCACGGATGTGTTTCAGGCCGGTGTGTTGCTGCTCAATTTGGGCCGGATCAGCCAGGCGGAGCGGTACTTCGTGACGCTGGCCGCCGTTCTGGACGAAGGGGATCTGGCCTTGCTCGGCGCGGCCTTAGAAGATCTCGAAAGCCCGCATTTGCAGGTCATGATCGGCAAGGCGGCCGCCAAGCGCGGCTTGACTGTGGCCGGTCCGTATTACGCGCTGCACCCGATGGCCGAGATGGATCTGCCGGTCGAAAAGGAGCTGGCGCTCGCCATCGCGCGGCGCGAAAGCGAATTTGATTTCGGCGTCAAAAGCGGGGCCGGGGCCGAAGGCTTGATGCAGCTGATGCCCGGCACAGCCAGCGATGTGGCCCGTGATCTTGGCCTCGCCCATAGCCGCGCCAAAGTGCTGAGCGATTGGCGCTATAATGCGACGCTGGGGTCCGAGTATCTGGCGCAATTGGTGCGCCGGTTTGATGGCAATGTGATCATGGTCTCCGCAGGCTACAATGCCGGACCAGGCCGACCCTTGCGCTGGATGGAGACCTATGGCGATCCGCGCAATCCCGGCATGGACATGGTCGATTGGATCGAACACATCCCCTTCCGCGAGACGCGCAATTACGTAATGCGGGTCGCCGAAAGCCTGCCGGTTTACCGCGCGCGGCTTGGCAAGGACCCATTGCCCGTTCCGTTTTCCGAAGAGCTGGTCAGCGGAACGCTCAAGCTGACGGCCGTTCAGTGAGCCTATGCCGAGCCTTTGCGCACTTGATCATCTGGTCCTGACGGTCGCCGATATCCCGACCACCTGCGCCTTTTATGAGCGTGTCTTGGGCATGTCATCCGACCGGTTTCGCGCCGCGGACGGGACGGACCGCGTGGCGCTGATGTTTGGCACCCAAAAGATCAACCTGCACCAGCAGGGGGCGGAGTTTGACCCCAAAGCGAGGACGCCCCTGCCCGGAAGTGCGGATCTGTGTTTTTTGTCGGATGATCCACTGTCGGAATGGCAGGCGCATCTTGCCGCGCAGCAGGTCGCCATTGAGGCAGGGCCGCTTCCCCGAACCGGTGCGACAGGGCCATTGATCTCGATCTATCTGCGCGACCCTGACGGCAATCTGATCGAGATATCCAACCGGACGTCAAACGAGTGATGACCCATGTGTCACCCGTCCCGGACGTGTTCCGCGACCTCGTGGTTCTGAATTGCGAGGCCCCTTATCAAGTCCGGGGCGCGTGTTCCTGTGTGTTTAGCTCGCGGCCTCACGCAAGGCATCCATCCGGCCTTTGATGGCATCGAGATACAGCTGATTGGACATATTTCCGTCCTCATCAAATTCCTTATGCGCCCCGGCCACCAGCACCATCGGCCCGGGCAACAGATGGGGCTGGAGCGCCAGAAGACAGCTCACCACCATGTAATTCGCACATTCCCCGCCGGACCGGCCCGCGGCGGCCGACATCACCACGCAAGGTTTGCCTTTGAATGCGCCACCCGGCACGCGGCTGACCCAGTCAAATGCGTTCTTCAGAACGCCGGGGATGCCTTTGTTATACTCGGGCGAGGCGATGAGGATCGCATCAGAGGCTTTCACCTGCTCGGCCAGTTTGGTCACACTCTCGGGGATGCCCTCTGCCTCTTCCAGATCCCCGTCATAAAGCGGCAGGTTCAGATCGGCATCGGTCACATCCGCCGGGCCAAAGGCGTCAACCGCCACAGCGAGGAGTTGGCGATTGTATGATCCCTGTCTCAAAGAGCCGGAGATGGTCAGGAGTTTCGGGTGTGCCATGGGTCATATCCTTCTCAATGTGCGTTGCCCTCAAACCTGACACGTCCCGCACCAAAGACAATAGCGTTCCCCGCACATTCCATGTTCACCACGAAAAACCCCGACAACGCGTCATGCATTGTCGGGGAAGGTGGCCAAGTCTGGCGGACGGAAACATAAGGTCCGTTGCTTTCAGCAGGGTGTCACCAGTTGGTGGGCCCTTTTTCTGCAAAAGCATGGACCAGGAAATCGATGAAAGCGCGCACCTTGGGCTGCGTGAAGCGGCCCGGAGGATATACGGCATAGATGCCTTGCGTCTCTTGCGGCAGATCGGGGATCACATCCTCGATCAAGCCGTCCTTCATCGCACTCGCATAAAGAAAACTCGGTAGATAGGCGATGCCCAGTCCTGAAATCGCCGCGTTGAGCAGCGATTGCCCGTCATTCACCGACAAACCTCCTGCGGTACGCACCTGACGTTTTTCACCCGAGGGGGCCGTCAGTTTCCAGACCGAGCCATTGGACTGGCTGGAATAATGCAGGAGCTTGTGTTCATTGAGATCGTCAATCTTTGCCGGGCGTCCGAACTTTTCCAAGTATGCCGGGCTGGCGATCATGCGCTTTGTGGTCTCGGTCAGTTTGCGGGCGCGCAGGGTGCTGTCTTCGAGCTCCCCAATGCGGACGGCCATGTCAAACCCTTCCGAGATCAGCTCAACGTAGCGGTTGTTGAGCACCATATTCACTGTGATGTCGGGGAATTCGTCGAGGAACTCACCCAAAACCGGGCTGAGATGGTTCACGCCAAAATCCGTTGCGACCGAAATGCGCAAAAGACCAGAGGGGTCCGATTGCATCGAACTGACCAGAGCATCCGCCTCACCCGCGTCATTCAGAACACGCAGAGCCCGATCATAATAAGCCAGGCCGATTTCGGTGGGGCTCACCCGGCGCGTTGTCCGGTTCAGCAAACGCGCGCCAAGACGTGCCTCAAGCGATGAGACATGCTTGGACACTGCGGATTTTGAAATACCCATTTTTCGCGCTGCGTCCGTAAACCCGCCCTGGTCCACGACTGTGGCGAAAGCCTCCATTTCGGTAAGGCGATCCATACTCGATACCCTCTTTCCTTCTTTTTCGAGGATCAGGTATCTCGCCACATTCAGGCAAAACCGGGGCGGGTGGCTGACAATATCAGGGTTTTCCTTGGGATCGTTGGTGGCAGCGAAACAAAAGAGGGCTACGCCGCCGCATCCCTCAGGGCGGCCCGGAACACGGTCGCGGCGTCCGGCAATGTCGTGTCGCCCTGAGGTCCTATCAGCAAAACCCCATACCCGTTATCGACCCAGCTGAAGGCGGCCATGCCTTCCAGTGTTTCGGCCTCAATCCCGTCGCTGTTCGGTCCACCCACGCGAAGAATACAAAGCGCGACAGGACCACCATCCGGGGTCAGAAACGTCAACTGCGCCAGAGGAGTGCCGAGATAGCCAAGCTGTTGGGCGCGCCGATATTCCAGACCATCGACCGTGGGCAGCGTTGTCAGATCGAGGCCAAGAACGCCCGACAAGTCGGTCAGTTTGGCCTCCAACGCACTTTCTGGCTCAACGGGTCCGGCCAAGGTCTCTGTGACGTAAAGCGATTGGTAATTGGCCACAACATCGCGCCAATCGGGCGCATCTTGGGTCAAAATGGACCAAGACAGCCCTGCCGCAATCACCAGACCCGCAGCCATGCCACCAAAGGCTGCGACCCATGGGAACGTGGTCTGCGCCGCACCTGGCAGGTCCGGTATAGGCGGGGCCACAGCCAACAGCGCATCTTGATCTGCAACAAATGCAGCCTGTGCCGCGCGCATCTCATCCAAAGACGCCACCAAAGCAGGATCGGTGATCAACGCGGCCTCAATCTCTTGCGCCACGGCCTCTGACGCCTCTCCATCCAGAAACAGCGTCAGGTCTTCGTCTGAAAATACGCGCTTTGTCATGCTTTCTTATCCCGTATCCTCGGCCTGTCTGCCGATGGCGTCATCTGCTCAGTCAAGGTGCGTCGCGCCGCGGCCACACGGCTCATCACCGTGCCAATGGGGATCTCCAGTATCTCGGCGGTCTCGCTGTATTTATACCCTTCCACGAAAACCAAAAGGGCTGTGACCCTTTGCGCCTCAGGAAGGGCATTCATTCTCGCAAACACTTCACGGGCGAAAATATTCGTCTCCGTGCCGGGTTTTTCATCGCCCATATCCGGCTGATCCGACAGGGAGCCGGTCTTGCGGATGGCCGCGCTGCGCAACTCATTGAGCCAGATCCGCCGCGCCATCACAAAGAGCCAGCGATCCAGATGGGTGCCGGGCTGAAACTGCTGCGCTTTCTCAATCGCTCTGAGGCAGGTCATCTGCGCCAGGTCATCGGCCTTGTCCGCCCGACCCGTCAACGAGGCGCAAAACCGCCACAACCTGGGAAAGCAGGCTGGTAGACCGTCTCTGACGGCCGTTTCCGCATCTTTTTTGCCAAACAACCGAATAGACCCAGTTCTTTAAGTGTTCGCTGTATGACGACGTCAAAACGACGCTGTTGTACCAACATTGGAGGAGAATATGAAAAACACAATTTTGACACTCGCCGCATGTGCCGCGCTGACCGGCTTTGCCACCGCGGGGGAGACGCCCTCTCCGGAAGGGGCGGCCGTCTATTTTATCAACATTGAAGACGGCGCGACGGTCTCAGCCCCATTCAAGGTCAAGTTCGGGCTGTCTGGCATGGGCGTTGCACCGGCCGGGGCGGATTTTGACAAGACCGGACATCATCACGTCCTGGTCAATCGCGCGCCCTTTGGCGAAGGCCCCAACGATGCGGAGATGAGTGCCGACGGGCTTTATAATGACGAAAATCACCGGCATTTCGGCGGCGGTCAAACAGAGACCGTGTTCGACCTTGCCCCGGGCACTTACACGCTTCAGATGGTTTTGGGTGATCAGTTTCACATTCCCCATGACCCGCCTGTGATGTCCGAACAGATCACGGTGACGGTGGAGTAACGCGTGTCTCCCGACAGGACCCAAACGCCCTGTCTTGAACATCCTCGCTCTGCGCCCACCTTGGGGGCAGAGCGGTCATCGTAGCCCGCTGACCACGTATGAGGAGGATCCAAGTGCCGCAAATTGAGATCAATGTTCTTGAAGGCGTGTTTGACGAAGACGAAAAGGCGCGCATTCTACGCGCCGTGATCAAAGCCTTTGGAGAGGCCGCAGGCGGCAAGATGTTTGACAATACATCCGCCCGCATCAACGAAGTCAAAAGCGGCTCATGGGCCTATGCCGATCAGGTGTTTACAACGCAAACCGGTCTGAACATCAAAAACGATACCACCTAGGCGGTGCGCAATTCCGGCTTGAGGCTGGTGAATTCATTGCCTTGCGCCCGGCTGAGGGCAGATGACGGCGCCGATAGCAGCCCCAAGATCTGCTCAGTGGTCAAAGCGGTGCAAAATTCCCCGTGCATATTGGCGACGGACAAGTCGTGCACAAGCTCCGGGTCGTGATCCGTGCCCTGAAGGTCCACCCGATTACACGTCGCGCAGCCATCATGGGCAAGGTAGACGTCAAAGCCCATATTGCCCGCCATCCGCACGGATGTCTCAACACAGAAATTCGTGAAATAGCCCGCAACGACCAGCCGCTGAATGGACAACCGTCGCAGATCAATTTCCAACGACGTGCCCAAGAACGCGGAATTGACGTTTTTCTGCACGGTGACATCGCCGGTTTCAATCTCTAGCCCGGGCAGTTGCTCACCCGTCTCCAATGACAGCTTCAGCGGGCTGTCCGGTTCGATGCTGTCATGTTGGCTGAAAGCGATCCGGCGTCCGGCGGCCCGGAACGCCCGCAGCAGTGTGACCAGGTTGTCATGGCAATCCGCGTTGTTCATTCGACCCGTGGGTCCGCCCCAATGGTCGAAAACATGCACGCCTTTCTGGACGTCAATCAGCAGGAGGGCCGTGTCATTCCCGAACTGTGCGATCATATCCGCAATCCTCGTTGCTCACGCGCCCGAAAGCGCCCAATCCCAATACATATCCCGCACGCGCCGCGTGACCGGTCCGATTTGGTAATGCGTGTCGTCAAATGCGGTGATCGGCGTGACCTTCATCATATTGCCGGACAGGAACACCTCGTCGGCGGCATGGAAATCATCGAAAGACATCGTTGTCTCATGCACCGTGATCCCATCGGCACGCATGTTTTCGATGTGCCGCGCGCGGGTGATCCCGGCGAGGAAGGTGCCGTTGGGCGCGGGCGTGAACACCTCGCCATCCTTGACGGCAAAGGCGTTGGCTGTCGCCGCCTCGGCCACGTTACCAAGCGCATCAGCGACCAAAGCATTGGCAAAGCCTTTGCGCTTGGCCTCGGCCAGCATGCGGGCATTGTTGGGGTAAAGGCACGCGGCCTTGGCGTTGACCACCGCATCCTCCATCACCGGGCGGCGGAACTGCGTGCGCGTGAGGGTCGAGGATGCATCCGGCGTGGCCATAGGCACCTCTTCGAGGCTGATGGCAAACCCGGTGTCGCCGCCCTCCTTGGGTACAATCGCGGAATGCCCGCCCTCGATGGCCCAATACATCGGACGCACATAGACGGCGGCATCCTTGGGATAAGCCTTGAGCCCTTCCAGCACGATCTCAACCATGTCTTCGGTGCTGATCGTCGGGGTGACCATCAGGGCCTCCGCCGAGGCATTCACCCGCGCGCAGTGTTTGTCCAGATCCGGTGTCACCCCGTCAAAGAACCGCGCGCCGTCAAAGACATTGCTGCCCAGCCACATGCCATGGTCGGCGGCGTTCATGACGGCGATGTCACCATCGTGCCAGGTGCCGTTGAAATAGGTTCTGATATTGGTCCCTGTGGGCATGACCGACCTCCGCTGCGATGGGCGGAGGTTAGGGGGATTACCTTGGGCCGTCTAGGGGGCGATCAGGGCGCTTCTGACATAAGCTGTTTCAGATCCAGCGGCGTGTTTGACATCACGATTTTACCTGCGGCGTCGCGGGGCCATTCGTGTTCTGGCCGGTCGCGGTAAAGTTCGACACCATTGCCATCCGGGTCTGACAGGTAAATGGCCTCACTCACCCCGTGATCGGCGGACCCTTCGATTGCGCAGCCCGCTTGCGTCACGCGGCGCAGGGCGTCGGCCAATTGGGCGCGATCTGGGTATAGAAATGCCGTGTGATACAGTCCGGTATGGCCGCGTGGGGGCGGGGTGCCGCCTTGGGACTCCCATGTGTTGAGACCGATATGATGGTGATACCCGCCCGCGCCCAGGAACGCAGCACCTGACGGAAGCCGCGCCTGCACCTCAAAGCCAAGGACACCCGCATAGAACGCAATTGCGCGATCCAGATCGGCGACTTTCAAATGAACATGGCCAATGGATGTGGCGGGGTGTGTGGGGGTCATGGCCGGTCTCCTCTTGTGGGTGCTCAGGATGTATCGACGGCAGGGCATGCGCGCAATTTGGTAGAAAAGAGCGGATTTTGTGCGCTTTTGCACAGTTCCCGCCGGTGTCTGTGTCGCTCAAGACACGGGCCCGTTCAGGCGCAGAGCACACACAAAAAGTTTATCGCGAAAGCTCAGCAAAACGAGGGCGGAGTGGTTAAGTGCGCGATTAACGAATTGGGGCATTATTGGAGTTGGATTATGGGTAGGGGCATCACCCGTCGCGGCATTCTGATCGGCGGCGCGTCACTTTTGGCGGCACCTGCGATCGCACAAGACATCGCAACAGATGACACGGAGCAGCAGGAATTCGTGCGCCGCAATCTGTCGGGGTTCAAAAAGCTCAAGTGGCAGGATCATTTTGACACGCTGGGCCAAGGCGCAATCGTGGCGGACACCAATTCGCGAGCGCTGCATTTCTGGTCGGGTGATGGAGAGACCTATCGCCTCTATCCCACCTCCGTGCCGCGCAGCCCCGAACTGACCAAACTGGGCTACACGCGCATCACCAAGAAGGTGGAAGGCCCCACATGGGTGCCCACACCATCCATGCGTGAGCGCGATCCGAGCTTGCCCGCCGTCGTGCCACCCGGCCCCGATAATCCCATGGGCACGCACGCGATGCATCTCAGCTGGCAGTATTACCGCATCCACGGCACCCATGACACGCGCAAGATCGGGCGACGGTCCTCAGACGGGTGCATCGGTCTTTACAATGAGATGGTGGCCGAACTCTTTGGAATGGTCGAAGTTGGGACGCAGGTGCGGTTGATCTAAGGTCAAGCGCGACAGAATTTTGGAAAATTCTGCGCAGAAAATTCGAATTTTCTGGGCCATTTTCTTCGAAGAAAATGTTGGCGCCTAGGATCCCGGCCCGACCATACCCACAATCTCATAGGTCCTTTGCAGGATCGGATGCGCAATCGCGCGGGCCCGGTCTGCGCCGTGGGCCAGAATGCGATCAATCTCCGCGGGGTCCTGCATCAGCCGGGACATCTCGCCAGAGATCGGGGCCAGCTTTTCCACGGCCAGATCGGCCAGCGCGGGCTTGAATTGACCGAATTGCTGGCCACCCACCTCAGACATCACGGCATCCACCGATTGATCGGCCAAAGCCGCGTAGATGTTCACCAGGTTGCGCGCCTCGGGGCGATCTTCCAGCCCTTTGACCTCTGACGGCAGGGGCTCTGGATCGGTCTTGGCTTTGCGGATCTTCTTGGCGATGGTGTCGGCATCATCGGTCAGGTTGATGCGCGACATGTCCGAGGGGTCGGACTTTGACATTTTCTTGGTGCCGTCGCGCAGGCTCATCACCCGCGTGGCCGCGCCTTCGATCACCGGCTCCGTCACAGGAAAGAAATCCACGCCAAAATCATTGTTGAACTTGATCGCGATGTCACGGGTCAGTTCCAGGTGCTGTTTCTGATCCTCGCCCACCGGCACATGGGTGGTGTGGTAGAGCAGAATGTCAGCGGCCATCAGCGCGGGATAGCCAAAGAGCCCGAGCGAGGCGTTTTCAGCGTTCTTGCCCGCCTTGTCCTTGAACTGCGTCATCCGCTTCATCCAGCCCATGCGGGCGACACAATTGAAAACCCAGCCCAGCTGCGCGTGTTCGGCCACCTGGGATTGGTTGAACAGGATCGACTTTTCCGGATCAAGACCCGCGGCGATGAACCCTGCGCATAGCTCTCGCGTCGCATGGCGGAGTTTGTCGGGGTCCTGCCACACCGTGATCGCGTGCAGATCGACCATGCAATAGATCGTCTCATAGGCGTCTTCCTGCATGTCCACGAACCGTTTCATCGCGCCCAGGTAGTTGCCAAGCGTGAGACCGCCAGACGGCTGGATGCCTGAGAAAACGCGAGGGGTGAATTGGCCGTCACTCATGACGCAGCGCTCCAAGCTGGAAATTTCCGGTCACCTCGCTTACGTCTGGCCGCATCCCGCGTCAAGGAGCGCCGCCCCATGTCTTTCCACTCTGACGGTCTGAACGAAAGCCCGGTCAATCCGCTGCCGGCTGTGGTGATGATCCTCGTCTTGATCATGGCGCTGGTAGAGGGCGCGTTCATGCTGGGTGCCCGCGGCATTGTGGGCGGGCCGGAGGCGGTCGGTTGGCGGCTCAGCGCCATTCAGAATTTCGGGTTCTCCTCGCGCGCGGTGGCGTGGATGGTTGAGACCGGCACGCTGCGGGGGGATTTTCTCATCCGGTTTGTCACCTACCCGTTTCTGCATGGCGGGTTCACGCAGTTTATCTTTGCGGCTGTGATGACCCTCGCCATGGGCAAATTCGTGGGTGAGAGGATGGGGCAGATCGCGCTTTTGATCCTGTTCTTTGGCTCCTGCATCTTTGGCGCGCTTGTTTATGCGCTCGTGGTGCCGGATGGGCCCGGTCTGATCGGGGCATTTCCCGGGGTGTATGGCCTCATTGGTGGGTTCACCTGTTTGCTGTGGCTGCGGCTGGGCGAAATTGGCGCGCAACAGGCGCAGGCCTTCACGTTGATCGGGTTTTTGGTCGGGATCCAGCTGGTGTTTGGATTGCTCTTTGGTGCGGGTCAGGATTGGGTCGCGGATATCGCCGGGTTTGTCGCGGGCTTTGCCCTGTCATTCCTACTGCTGCCCGGCGCCATGCTGCGGCTCAGAGACAAGATCCGGCGCGGGTGATCGCTCGTCGCTTCCTTACGGGCGCGTCTCGCTCTTGCGGCGCAATGCTGCGCGGAATTCCGACAGTTTGAAGGCACCCAAGATTTGACCGGCAATCAGGTAGGTGGCAACGCCCCCCGCAATCAATCCCAGCAGGGCCATCCATCGCCAACCCGGCAATCCGAAGAAGGGCGTGCCAAACACGGACAACAACCACAGCACACCGCCCATCACGGCAGAGGCCCAGCAGACCCGCCACATACGGCGGCGCAAACGCGCATCAAAACGGGCCACCTCCCCCATCGGTCGCGCCCCGCGGGCAAGCAGCCAGACCATCGCCCAAGCCGCCGCCGTGGTGGCGATGGCCGACGCGATCCAGCCGATAAAAACGGCAAGCCCAACGGCCAGGACAGCATTTATCACCATGGCCACCACGGCGTATCTAAACGGACTTATGGTGTCTTCGCGGGCGAAAAACAGAGGTTGCAGGATCTTTTGCAGCACGAAGGCCGGCAAGCCCAAACCGTAGATTGTCACGGCCAGTGCGGTCGCGGCGGTGTCATCGGTGTCAAACGCGCCACGCTCAAACAGCACGGACACAATGGGCAAAGGGATCACCATCAGCGCCACAGCACAGGGGATCGTGAGCGCCAGGGAAATCTCGCTGGCCCGGGAAAACGCCTCCCGCGCGCCAATGTCGTCTTCGGCCTGCAAGCGGCGCGACAGATCAGGGAGCAGGACAATCCCCACCGCAATCCCGACCACGCCCAAGGGCAGTTGATAAAGCCGGTCCGCCGCATAAAGCCAACTGATCGCGCCTTCATAGTTTGACGCCACAAGCTGCCCGACCAGAAGGTTGATCTGCACCACGCCCCCTGCCAAGGCAGCCGGCACCGCGATGCGCACCAATTGGGCAATCTCAGGCGTCCAGCGTGGGCGCACAGGGCGGATCCTGAGCCCGGCTTTGCCCGCGGCCACCCACACCAGCGCCAGCTGTGCCACACCGGCAAAGGGGATGGTCCAGACCAAGGCCATCACCACTTGCCCGCCCATTTGCCACGCCACCAGCATCGCCACCACGAGCATCACGTTGAGCAAGACCGGTGCGGCTGCGGCGGCGGCGAAACGACCGGTGGCGTTCAGCACACCGGAAAACAGCGCGGCCAGCGAAATGAACAGGATATAAGGAAAGACGATGCGCCCGTACTCAACCGTGATGTCAACGCGCGGATCGTCCCAACACCCATCGGCCGAGATG
>ERZ1740070.1337-NODE-1337-length-15525-cov-7.536070_pt1 | contig 15525 bp, 10 predicted proteins | sample MGYA00581734_ERZ1740070 | MGnify/ENA primary metagenome ERZ1740070 (study PRJEB43018, sample SAMN04849744) | marine metagenome | isolation source: floating plastic debris | place: Pacific Ocean | collected 2008-09-01 | study: EMG produced TPA metagenomics...
TTACTTCACCACATTCATTTTGGCGAACCTAATTTAATTGAAAACATTTATCTACAATTTCACTTAAAATACTAACGTGTCTTTATATCTTCCATCTCTCAATCTTCCTTCCCAATAAATTTGCCTAATAATCATGAATCCTGCATTTACAGTAGTAATGCCAGCTTATAATGCTGCTGCATATCTATCTCAAACAATTGAATCGGTCTTAAGTCAAAGTTTTACTGATTTTGAACTCATCATAATTGACGATGGTTCTACAGATAATACTGGGGTAATCGCTTATAAATACAAGCAACTTGATAGCAGAGTAAAAGTTTTATTTCAATCCAATCAAGGAGTATCGGCAACTCGCAATAAAGGAATCAATCATTCTAACTCTAAATATATCGCCTTTATAGACGCAGATGATAAATGGTTCCCCGATAACTTAAAGTTACATTTCGAGCATCTAGAACAAAATCCCGACTTAGGTATTAGCTATGCAAAAGTAGAGTTTTTATACCCTGATGGCAAGCATACTGGGAAAGTAGCCAGAGGACGTTTAACAAATCTACAACCCGAGCATTTTTTGTATGAGAACCCTACTATGACGGTATCAAATATTGTGGTACGCAAAGAAGTATTTGCAGAAACTGGCTGTTTTGATTGCTCGATGAGCTATTCAGAAGATATGAATTTTCTGTTTCGAGTTGCTTGTAGTCGCTGGAGGATTGAAGGTTTGAATCAAGTTCTTCTAGGTTATCGAACCACACGGGGAGGACTTTCTTCACAGCTTTACAAAATGGAAGAGGGCTGGGAGACTTTGATTAGTAAAGCCAGAGCAGTAGCACCCGAACTAATCAAGGAACATTATCTCAGAGCCAGAAGTAACCACCTACGCTATCTTGCACGTAGGTCTTTCCGGTTGAACCTTTCCCCTAAAGTTGGTGTTGATTTTTTGAATCGAGCCTTAAGCTCGGATTGGCAAATAGTAATAAGAGAACCAGGGACGACTTTAGTTACAATACTAGCTGTCTATGGCACTCAACTGGTCAGCTATCTTAATTTGCGTAAATTTTCTCATTTTTTATAAAGATTAGATAAACTTTATGTTTTTTTTATGTATGTTTACTAAATCACACTTTTCTATAAAGTATCATTTATCACAGGAGGCATCGTGGAGAAAGTAAAATAATATGACAGTATGCTATTTGATTCAGACCTATAAGAATCCAGAACAAATATACAGACTTGTTAGGTTAATTAAAAATACAACGGCTAATTCATTTGTTATTATCAGTCATAATTTTAGTAGTTGTAATTTAAATATCAGCTTATTAAAGAAATTCCAGAATGTTAAAGTAATTCATAATAATGGAGTTATGATGGGAAGCTTTGGCATTCTTCAGGGTTTTTTTGATGCAATCGCTTGGCTATTAAATCAAAATATCAAGTTTGATTGGTTAATCAATCTTACGGGTCAAGACTACCCTACACAGCCTTTATATAAAATTGAAAAGTTATTGTACAGTACAAAATATGATGGTTTTGTAGAGTATTACGATGTTTATTCAAAACAAAGCCCTTGGAGCAAAAAAGTAGTAGATACCAGATATTTATATAGTTACAAGCATTTTAAAGAATATTTATCGCCCCAGCAAAAATATATGCTAAGACCAATAAAGCATATAGTAAATAACTGCCAGCCTTTTTTTAGATTAGATTATTCCTATGGATTAATTCTGGGAATGAAAAACTTTTATCATTTGTTTGATAAACATTTTACTTGCTATGGAGGTTCTTTTTTCACCACAATTTCTCAAGCCTGTGTCACATATTTACACAATTTTGTTCGGGAACATCCCCGAGTTTTAGATTATTATAGAAAGACTTTTATTCCAGAAGAGTCTTTTATACAGACTGTATTAGTAAATAGCAAACAATTTAACTTACATAACAGTAATTTCCGTTATACAGATTTTTCTGGTAGTCGTCATGGACACCCACGTATACTAACTGTTAAAGATTTTCCATCTTTAACTCAAGCTAATATTCATTTTGCACGTAAGTTTGATATGAATGTTGATAGTACAATTTTAGATAAACTTGACCGCAGAATATTAACAAATAAAGATATGAATATAGATATGTCTTCTATTCAATGCGTGACTAAGCGGAATAATTACGTGAATCTGTCAAACCATGAAATTGCATTTAACGAAAGCTAATGGCAGCTGCTTCAATTTTCATTCAATGAGTATAAATACATAGTCTATCTATTGCGAGTGAGTAGTTTGTTTTAAGATAAACTATTGACTCGCAATTAATTTTTTATTCCTACGACATTGTATAATTATTAATGAAAAAAATAATCTTATTGGTCTATTTTTTTATACCTAATAACTGATGATAAAACGATAAAAAGTTAATTTTACTGTTTCAAATTTTGATTTATGATTAACATTATTTATTGGTGATGTAAAATTTATTTGTTATCTCTACCGGAGTTGTATGTTCTCATCACAGATGATTTATATATCGGTAACAGCTATGTTAAAGCCAATAGCTTATGCAATCAAAAATTTATCAGTAGGTAAATGATAATGCCTAAAATTTCAGTTGTTGTTCCAGCTTACAACTCTCAAAGTACAATTTTAGAGACAATATATTCTGTCTTGCAGCAAAGTTTTTCGGATTTTGAGTTAATAGTTATCAACGATGGTTCTACTGATAAAACATTGAGACTATTATCAACTGTGAACGATGCAAGATTAAAAGTTTATTCTTATCCAAATGGAGGTTTACCAGCAGCTCGCAATCGCGGTATAGTTCGTGCTACCGGACAATTTATATCTTTCATAGATGCTGACGATTTATGGACACCAGATAAATTAGAACTGCAATTACAAGCATTACAAAAAAATCCCCAAGCAGGAGTTGCTTATAGTTGGACTATTTGTATGGGTAATGATGGAAGTTCATTTCATCCGGGTATATCTGAAAGTTTTCAAGGTAATGTGTATTCCAACTTATTAGTTGGTAACTTTATCGGAAGTGGGTCAAATGTTCTTATCAGTCGAGAAGCAATTGAATCGGTCGGTTACTTTGATGAAAGTTTGAAATCATGTGAAGATTGGGACTATTGGATGCGATTAGCACCACAATGGGATTTTGTAGTTGTTCCCAAACCTCAAATAATCTATCGATTATCTTCTGGGGCCATGTCAAGTAAGCTCGATGTCATGGAAAAATATCAAACCCTGGTGTTGGAAAAAGCCTTTGCATCAGCACCACCACAGCTACAATATTTAAAAAAACAGGGTTTTGCTTATATCTACTTGTTTATGACCAGACTTTGCTTAAGTAGAGCAAATGATGTCAAAGTAGTTAAAGAAGCTGGTCAAAAGTTATGGAAAGCAATCCGTTTTTCCCCGAAAATATTGCTAACTAAGGAAGCTCAACTTTTATTAATTAAGGTTTGTATATTACGAATTATCTCTCCAAAAATTGCTTCTAACATTTTGAGTAGAGCTATCAAAGTTCGTAATGTTGCTGACCCTAGGTTACAAGCTAGTTCGGTTAGGAGTTAGCAGTTAAAAGTTATAATTTCGCACTCTGTTAGCTCGGTGATGCGGTATCATTAAATCACTGTAGAGAATAAACAATCTGTAACGCTTTAATTAACTTTCTTCGCAATGTTTAATTTTCTTTTCAAAAGAAAATATTAGCCTCAAAAGTACAAACTTATTCTCAAATTTTTACCCGAACCAAATTCTGTTAGTATTTGCATTGCTACCAGTTTTTTTTGTGCAGTTACATCTACCAATTAATTATGAATCAGCTATCAATTAACAAAAAAGCATCTGTAATTATTCCCCTATACAATGCGGAAAAATATATTGAAAGAACTCTTAAATCGATTCTAAATCAAACATATAAAAATATAGAAGTGATTATTGTTGATGATGAATCTCCCGATAATAGCGTCAAAGTCTGTGAGAAATTCACAGACCCCAGAATTAAGATTGTTCATCAAAGAAATCGGGGTTTAGCTGGTTCGAGAAATACGGGTATTCGTCATGCTAGTGGTGAGTATTTAGCATTTATGGATGCTGATGATATTTGGTTACCGGAGAAGTTAGAAAAACATATAGCTCATTTAGAAAGCAACCCAGAATTGGGGGTTAGCTTTAGTCGTTCTGCTTTTATTGATGAAAATGATAAGCCTTTAGGTATCTATCAAATTACCAAACTTAACGATATTACTCCTCTCGATATTCTTTGTCGCAGTCCCATTGGAAATGGCTCTGCTGCTGTTTTTAAAAAAGCTGTATTTGACGATATCAGATTTCAGGATAATCTTTATGGCTATGTAGAAGATTATTATTTTGACGATACATTTAAGCTATCTGAAGATATTGAATGCTGGGTGAGAATCGCAATTACAACTAATTGGAAATTTGCAGGACTTGCTCAACCATTAACTCTTTATCGAGTCCATTCTCAAGGTTTATCTACTAACCTCAAAGTCATGTTAGATACGAGAGAGGATTTATTTAAAAAAACTGCTTTCTATGCTCCAGAACAAATGCAACGTTGGGTAAAACCTGCAAGAGCTTATCATTTTAGATATGTAGCAAGAAGGGCTATTACTATAAATAAAGGCGGTGTTGCTTTAAGATTAATGTATGGTTCAATAATGAATTATTGGCGCATTATCATAGAAGATTTTCAAAGAACCTTTGAAACTATTGCTGCTGCAATTTTACTTTGTGTGGTTCCCAAACCTCTATACAATCGAGTTAAATCTCTAGCTTTGAAGATAATTGGTAAACTACAGCAAAAAAGTATTAATAAAGACAGACTAAGAGAAGCATCATAAACATAAAGGCACTCATAAGAAGATATTTCACTATTGACTAAAACAATGCGTTTTATCAACTTACTAAGTAGTCGTCAGGGTCGAATATTCGGTATTGCATTTATTGCTCTTATAGCTACGTTTTTTGTTCAATTTTCCTTTAGCCCCAATCAAACGGTTCGGAATATATCCCAACAAATCACGCTAGCAAAAACTCGCTATCGACAGTACCCTGCTTTGGGTAATGCAAATGTAGCTATAGGTGGTGGAGGTTATGTAACTGGTGTCTACCTTCATCCAAAAAAACGTAATCTAGTTTACATAAAAACCGATATTGGAGGTTTCTATCGTTGGAATCCCGATAGCTCAAGCTGGATACCTTTGAACGAACAACTCTCTTTAGCTGATAGCAATTATTACGGAGGAGAATCTTTAGCGCTTGACCCAAAAGACCCAAATATTGTATACGTTGCAGTAGGCAAATATACGGCCCAATGGTGGCAGCATAAAGGAACTATTCTCAAATCTCTTGATAGGGGGAAAACTTGGACTAAACTAAGCTTAGACTTAAAAATGGGTGGTAATGAACCGCAAAGATGGACTGGTGAAAGATTAGCGGTTAATCCTTTCAATTCTCAAAATCTATTTTTTGGCTCTCGTCAGGATGGATTATGGAAGTCTGAAGATGCTGGGAAGAATTGGAGCAAAGTCAAATCATTTCCCATACTTAATGATGATATTGGTATTAACGCTATTACTTTTGATAGACGCGAAAAGAATACTCTTTATGCTGTCGCTTATAAAAGTGGAGTCTATAAATCCATCGATACCGGTAAAACTTGGAAACTAATTCCTAAATCTCCCACCGAGGTCAACCGTCTCGTGATGGGGAAAGAGGATAACTTGTATGTAACTCATACCAAGGGTGTCAGTAAATATGTTAAAGGTAATTGGAAAGATATCACACCCGCTAAAAATCGAATAGCATTTAACGCTATTGGTGTTAACCCCAGAAATAGGGACGATATCATGGTTGCTACTTACAGCGATGCATCTACAGAAATTTTCCACTCCTTTGATGGTGGAAGCAAATGGAATCAGCAGAAACGCCAAGCTAATAATACTATTTCTTGGTGGTCTGAATATATGAAGTCAAAGCCTTCGGTGGCAAGTATCGAATTTGACCCGTGGAACCTAAATCGAGTTTGGTTGACAGACTGGTATGGGATATGGAGAACTGACAATGTTAATCGCAATCCGGTTGTGTGGACGAATTTCCAACAGGGACATGAAGAGGTTGTCACTTTTACCTTAGTTTCAACTCCTTCGGGAGCATTAATCAGCGGTTTGGCAGATGTCGAGGGATTCTACCATGACAGAGGTCTAAATGCTTATCCGTCGAAAATGTTGAGCAGTAAACCTCATGATTTTCAAGACACTTATAGCATTGATTACAGTCAAAAAAGCCCTTTGAGAATGGTAAGGGTTGGGGGAAGTCGTCATAACAATACTTATAGTGGAGCAACTTCTAGCGATGGTGGAAAAAGTTGGCAGAAGTTTGCTAATTTTCCCCGGAATCAGCTAGGAACGCGAGTCGCTATGTCTGCGACTAATCCGAACTTATTCGTTGTTACCCTCAGCGGTACTCAACCCGTAAGGACAATGGATGGTGGTGCTTCATGGATTCCGGTTTCTGGTTTACCTGACGGTCACGAGGGTAATTGGAATTGGACGCAACCTTTAGTTGCTGACAAGGTTGATGGTGATTCTTTTTATTATTATGCCGATGGCAAAGTTTATCGCAGCAGCAACGGAGGTAAATCTTTTAAGGTTGTTTCTGAGTCTTTACCCCATGCGGATTTTTTCTCTTTGAAGACTGTATCAGGTGTTAAAGGTGAATTATGGCTGAGTCTCGATAATCAAGGACTCTACCATTCAACCGATAGAGGGGAAAACTTTACTCAAATTGCGGGAGTAGATAAAGCATATTTGATTGCATTAGGCAAGCCCAAAATTGGAAATCAAGGTAACGCGCTTTATTTGTACGGAGAAGTCCGTAACCTTGGTAAAGGAATATTTCGCTCTTTAAATAATGGTAAAACCTGGCGAAGAATAGGCAATAAAAATAGACCTATTGGTAATGACCCCAACGTGATGGAAGCGAGTTCTACAGAATTTGGCTTAGTTTTTGTTGGTACCAACGGGAGAGGAATCTATTACGGTAAATAATTCTAAAAAACAGTAAATAAACCAAAATCACGATAATTTTTGATTAAAATAATGACTACAAATAACATCTACACCCACCAGTTTGACGAAATAGAATTACTTGGAACTAAATTTCACAAAGTTCGAGTTCAAGAATTAATTAATTTTATTGTTAAATCGGCAGCCATTAACAAAAAAACAGTAGTAGGAAATGTTAACGTCCGAGCAATGAATTTTGCTTGTGAAATGCCTTGGTATAAGGATTTTATTAATAGGTCAGATTTAGTATTTTGCGATGGATTTGGCGTATTAATGGGCGCAAAAATGTGTGGCTGCGGTGTAAAATCAGAACATCGTATGACCTGTCCAGACTATATTGAAAATTTGGCTATTTCTTGCGAGCAGAATAATGTTTCGCTGTATTTGCTAGCAGGAAAGCCCGGTGTTGTAGATAAAGCTATTGCAAAATTGAAGCTGATTGCGCCAAATTTAAAAGTGAAAGGACATCACGGTTACTTTCATAAATCTGGTATCGAAAACGAGTATGTTGTAGATGAAATTAATCAATTTCAACCCGACGTACTATATGTTGGCTTCGGAATGCCATTACAAGAACGTTGGATTATTGATAATTTTGATAGCATTAATGCAAAAGTTTTTCTACCCTTGGGAGCTTGTTTAGACTTTTACACAGGTGCAGTATATCGGGGTCCTCGCTGGATGACTAACCGTGGACTTGAATGGCTATCCAGAATGTTTACCGAACCAAAAAGATTATGGCAACGTTATGTTGTTGGTAATCCGCTATTTTTTTATCGTCTTATTAAAGAACGCTTTGCAAAACGTTTCAAAAAGAATAGCAAACCATCATCAATATATTAAGAAGAATCGCATATCTCTCAAGTTAACTTGACTATTCTGTCTCAATTTAGTGTAAGAGCTATTAAATTTATAATTTTCTTTTTTGTAATCGAAACAAAATAAAAAATTGACAAATATTGATAAAATAAGGTTATTTATGAAATATTAAATAAATATTAATATTCATAAAGCAGTTCTTTGGTATTTGTCAAAAAATTAGCAAGTCTTGTTTGAAGTTAATGATCTTGATTAAATATTCCCCCAGCAGCAGCAACTTCTAACAACAAGCACCAATGGTGTTTATACAGGTGTAATACTAATTATGGCTTATCGTTCTCTACCAGTAGTAAATTTTCAACCTGACTTAAGGTCAGCCAAAGGAACCAATTTAAGGAAAGGGATTGCTATTAGGTTCCTCAGAGTAGTAACCCTTGCTTCTTTAGATATTGTTGCTTTGAGCTTAGCATGGACTCTAGCAATTAATTTCGGTACTTTTTTAGAATCACCTTGGACAAAAAAGCCTTCATTTATTTTGCTAATTCTTATAGTTGGAATTGGTATGATTGCCACCAAGGGTTTGTATTCACCGGGTATCTTTCGTCGGAATTATACTGCTCTAATCAAAGCTGTTACTCTCTCGGAAATTGCTCTATTATTAATTGCTTTTCTGTATGAACCAGATGGTTATGTTTCACGCTCAAGCTTTTTAATATTCTGGTTATTGTCGATAACTTTTACCTGCACCGGACGCTTTATTTTTGACTTATCAACAAAACTATTGCGTAAAAAAGGAGCAATTCGCTATCCGATTTTTGTAATTACCGATTCCCAAGATAGAGATGATTATATTAGGTTTATTAAGAAAGAAAATTGTTACAACCTTGAAGGTATTGCTGATTCAACAAGTCTAGACAGAGAAAAGCGACAAACAACCTTTGAATTTATGAAAAAACAAGGTGTAGTTGAGGCTTTTGTCTCTTGGAATGCAATAAAAAATCGTCTGTATATTTGTTGGCATTTTCAGACTGCTGGTATAACTTTACGCATACTCCCCACAAGTAGTTATATCTATCACCCTAAATCTACACTTTGGTCAATTGGTAAAGTTCCTTGTTTGACAATTCCAGCACCAATTATTGCTGGTAGCGACTTTTGGATTAAGCGGTGTTTTGACCTTTGCTGTTCGATTATTTTATTAATCCTGTTTTCACCTCTGTATCTATTAATCGCTTTACTAATTAAACTTGATTCTCCCGGTCCAATATTTTTTAGACAAGAGCGAATTGGTTTACATTGTAAAAAATTTAAGATTTGGAAATTCCGTACCATGGTAACAAATGCGGAAAAATTGCAAGCTAATTTAGAAGCGAAAAACGAGATTAAAGATGGTGTTCTTTTCAAAATGAAAGACGACCCTCGTATCACAAAGATTGGTAAGTTTTTACGTCTTTATAGTTTGGATGAATTACCACAATTATTTAACGTCCTGTTAGGTGATATGAGTTTAGTTGGACCTCGTCCTCTTCCTGTAAGAGATGTTGAAAAATTTCAAACACCTCACTTTATTAGACAAGAAGTTTTACCCGGTATTACAGGTTTATGGCAAGTTTCAGGTCGTTCGGATATCGAAAAATTCGAGGATGCGGTTAAATTAGATATCAGCTATATCGAAGACTGGTCTATCCTTCTCGATATGAAAATTTTATTACAAACTGTACGAGTTGTTTTACAAAAGACTGGTGCTTATTAAGTAAGTTTTATTTAGAGGGGAAGCTTAGAATTTATTATTCCCCTCTTTCATAATAGGGAAAATAGAAAGACTTTAATACGCTATTATTTTGAGATATCAAAAAAAGTTATATAAATTCATAATGAATAATATTTTAACGATTATCATTGAGAAATTAATTCAGTAGAAGATATTTTTATATGTATTTTTCTTTAATAAAATGAAAATACTGCCTCAAATATTCTCCCACAAAATAATTTTATGTCTAGACTTTTTCTATTTATATCATCCAAATTATCTTCAATAATATACGTTTAGCAAGTTTGGTTTTGTGAATTATTCCTATATGTATTTGTTAAGCACTATATTTATTTATAGATAGAAAATAAGAAATGAGATTTTATTATGTAGTTCTATTTAATGGTATACCTGCATGATAATTGATTGATATGAGTTACAGGGGTCATCAAGATGGTAAAAAATATTAGCTTTGAAAAAATCTCCTTGAAAGAAAGATTAATTACCACTATCTTCGGAGGTATTCCAAATATTTTTTTTGGTAAAAAAATCAGAAATATAGTTTATAGAAGTCTTTTTAGTCAGATAGGTGATTCGGTTAATATTCAACATTTTGTAGAACTGATTGGAACTCCTTCGATTGAAATTGGGAATCAAGTAAGTCTTTTGAAAGGAGTGCAAATTAATGCTTTAGGACATCCAAATAATAAGATAAATATAAAAGACCGAGCTAGATTAGAACGTGGTGTGGATATTCGTTCGTTGTACGATACGCATATCACGATTGATGAAAATGCATATATCGGTCCCTATGTGGTTATTGCTGGTACGGGAAATATTAAAATTGGTAAAAACTGTTTAATAGCACCACATTGTGGAATATTTGCCAACAATCACATTTTCTCAGACCCCACTCGACCTATTGAAGAGCAAGGTATAACTAGCAAGGGGATTGTAATTGAAGATGATTGTTGGTTAGGACATAATGTTACGGTAATTGATGGAGTAAAGATTGGGAAAGGAAGTATTATCGGAGCGGGTTCTGTTGTTAATAAAAACATCCCTCCCTTTTCTATTGCAGTGGGTACACCTGTAAGAATCATTAGAAATCGTCTTGATAGACAAACCTCTAACTTATCCACGTCAATAAAATCAAAAATGCAAAATTAATTGATACGATTTTGAATTTTGGACTTTTGGTTTTAGACTTTCGACTTTAAACTTGATATCGAGGTCATCCAGAAGTCTTTTATCAAAAATTATTGTTGCTTTCTATTTTAAGCGAAGAATAATCTAATACCCAAAGTTAAAAATTAAACGATATTTATAATTTAGTATAATGCAGCTTTTCTCAGACAAAAAGAGGTAGATTAAACAGTTGTGGACAGGGATTAGTTGGCTTTGGAAAATACGGTCTTGAAAACTTCAAAAATGCATAGTAAGTATTTCGACCTTTACAGCCATAATTAATCATACTATGCAACGAAAAATAAAAATATAACCTAACCTGCAAATATCTGAACCTATATAAAAATATTTCGTCCTAGATGCACTTACAGACAAAAGACAAAAAGTGGATGAATTTAATCGTTTAATAGAATTGTAATCTTGAATCTCAAGGTGAAATAGGTTTCTTGCAAATGACTGGAAGAAACCTAATTTCCTTTCACTTGTTATAAATAGTCCAAGATATGCAATTTAGCTGTAATCAAATAAACTTCAAAGCCATCCACTATAGCTTTATCTCATCAGTAGGTTCGACAAAAAACGAGAATAACCGTTCTTTTCAAACTTATTTCCCATCGCTTTGTGGTAAACATCTAAGTAACCATCTACCATGCTCTTGATGCTAAAATTCATCTCCACATGGTTGCGACATGCTCTTCTATCGATTTCTCTCAAACGTCGAACAGCATTCACAAAATCATCAACGGTTTCACACAAGAAACCAGTCTTACCATCTGCGATTACTTCTGGCACCGAACCCATTGACCTTGCAATAACTGGGGTTCCTGCAGCCATTGATTCAGTCATTACCAATCCAAAAGGTTCTCTCCATGTTATCGGGAACAACATGGCTATAGCGTTACCCAAAAGTTCGTTTTTCTCGAAGTGATTAGCTTCGCCTAAATATTGTATATGCTTGCCATCAATATGAGGCTTAATTTTGCTCTCAAAATATTCAACGTCAACCCTATCAACCTTACCAGCCATCTTTAAAGGTATGCCAGATTTCTGAGCAATTTCGATAGCGATATGGGTCCCTTTTTCTGGGGAAATCCTTCCCAAAAATGCTAAATAAGGTTCCGACTGCGGTTGAGCATAAAAACGATGGCTTTCAGTGTCGATACCGTTATAAACTGTTGCAGCGTAATTCAACTCCTTTATCGGTTCGCGCTGAGCATCTGAAATGCTGACATAGTGCTGCTCGCGCGCTTCGGTATAAATCTGCTTAGTGTCTGAATTGAAAGCACCGTGGAGGGTGTGTACTGTTGGAGTTTCAACAAATCCAGCGTGGAAAAGAGAAGTATATCCAACGTGAGAATGAATTATATCGAAGTTGCCAGCTTGTTTATAAACTCGACTTAGCTGTAAAGCTTCATAAGCAGAATACTCTGTTATAGAGGGTTCTAGACGAAAAGCACGAGGGTAAACAGATTCTAACTTCGCTAAAGTTAGCGAATCCCCTGAAGCGAACAAAGTCACTTCGTGTCCTCGTCGGACTAGTTCATCGGTCAACAATCCTACGACCAACTCAACACCACCGTAACCTGGAGGAGGTACTCTCTCCCACAGTGGAGCAACTTGAGCTATTCGCATATAAATCTCCTAAAGTTTTTGTAATCAACTGTAACGAAGCGAGCCAGATATACTCAACTATCTTTGGATAGGAAAATATATTTACCTTGTCATGGGTATACAAACTTAACAAACGTTTCAAGAGTGCATATCTAGCAATTTGATATCAGTTGTTGAACATAACATTGTTGGCGATATTGTTTAATTCTCAAACACAGCATTGACGGACATACCCCGATATAACTTATTTAAGAGTTGGCTTTTCGTCTAGCTTTGATGATCCCTCTAAAGTGTTTCGGCATACAATTCTTTTTGATTATACGCGAAATTCTCAAAAAAGTTTTGCTATTCTCATTACATTCCTATCCACAATCCTCACCCCCAGGCTATTACAAGGTTTTCTAATTTTCATTTCAAATTTAATTTTTGGAAACTTTTATGTAAATAGTTATAAACACTACAAATACAGTAGTGTTAACCGTCTTCCAAATAAATTAATGAAAATTTAATATTTACCGCCATAAAAATGTATCGTAGCTATCGTCACTTTTATAATTTTTGTGGAGGATTTTACAAATTTTATCTAGCTAAGTTGCTATTTAATAGGACATTTTGCATGTTTCGCTCTATCAAGCAAATATACTTACAGCTTGCCTATTAGCTGATGAAAAATAAATCTTGATTTCGATTTAATTCAATTTATTTATGATTTTTCAAGTGAACAAATTCGCTAACAAGAAAGTTTTGATTAAAAATATTGATTGTTTACCTTAAACATATAAACAAAAACTATCATATTTTTGTGTCCAAATTTTTAGCTATCTTAAAATTTTCTATAAATAGTTATCTTACCAAAGATATAGTTGTTAATTAGATTGATAAATCTATGCTTGTATTAAAAGTTTTATTTATACGAAAACCCGCATTAAGCGGGTATTAACACAACAAAACTATGAACTATATAGACTAATTGTTCATAAATAAAACTGAATTTCTGCTCTGATTTTTACAAATACAGTAATTTATGTCCTAATTTATTTTTTACTAACTATTTAGTCTTGTTTGCCATATTTCATAGCTAAGATAACATAATTTTGGTAATCATTGTTACAGATTATTTTGTAAAGATATATTGTGGCTTTTTTATGTTTGACAAACCAAGCAAACAACCTCTCATAACATTGCTTAGCGACTTTGGTATTTATGACGAGTACGTCGCTGTAATGAAAGGTGCGATCGCAAAAATAAATCCCACAGCGAGAGTGGTTGACATAACCCATCAAATTCCACCGCAAAGTATAGCCACAGGAAGGTTTTGTTTGATGAACGCTTACCCATATTTTCCTGACGGTACCGTACATGTAGCGGTGGTAGATCCGGGAGTGGGAGGAAACCGTAGAGCAGTTGCTGTAAAATTAGCGCAAGGTTTTATAGTAGCTCCAGATAACGGTCTGTTAAGTGGAGTAATGAGTCAGAATTCTGTAATCGCAGCGGTGGAATTAACAAATCCTGAATATTGGCTGACATCTCAACCTAGCACTACTTTTCACGGTAGAGATATTTTTGCACCAGTGGGAGCGCATCTAGCTAATGATATATCTTTGCAAAAAATCGGACGAGAAGTCAATCCCGAGAGTTTAGTGAAGTTAGATTTACCTAAATGCGCCCAGATGGATAATAGTATTACAGGTTGCATTCAGTATATTGACCATTTCGGAAATTTAGTGACGAACATACCTCGAAGTGATGTCAAGGTTAATAATTGGAATGCAGAAATAAAAGGAAATATTATAAAAGCACGAGAAACTTATTCAGATGTGAAAGTTGGAGAAACTGTTGCACTTATTGGCAGTCATGACTGGGTAGAAATAGCTGTGAATAGTGGAAACGCACGTTTAGAATTAGGAGTTGATTTAGGTTCGCAAGTGCGAATTAGCTGGTAATTGATATTGTTAGGGAGTAGGGAAAAAGAATAATGCTAGGATTTGTCAAAAACATGAAACTGATGTAGATACCGGGTATATTGCTACGTCTCTTTCAATGTGCAATCGCATTTTTATCTGCTTTATATATTTTATATTTTTGTTTTCATCTTTTTTATTCAACAACGCCAAAATTTTATACCATCCGATAGATACAAAAATAATTACCGCAATATCCATAAAGAAAATTGCTAAAAATTAGCCTCTTTTGAGACAGTATTTAGAATTATGGCTTTGGTTTATGAATTAGTAAATTAATTATTTTATCCCAACGGAAGATTTTTATATTTATTCTTTTTGGTATTAATAATAGATAGATATAAAACAAAATTCTACAAAGAATTAAATCTATATAAGATATATTTATTCGATAACAGCAGCAGATTTTTTTTCAATATTTTGTAAATCTAGTTAGGAAACGTTCTGCTTATTTTCTGCTGAATATTCTTCTCCCTGTTAATTTTCTAATTATAAATAAATCATTTCACCAAGACTATGAAAATCACCAAAATATTAAAATATTCAACTTTAGGATTATTAGGAATACTAAGTATATTAGTTGTGTGGGGATTACTTGAACCAAAATTCATAGATGTAGAAGAAGAGACAGCTATTATTCCCAATCTTCCACCTGCTTGGGAAGGAAAACGCATCGGTCAGGTAAGTGATTTTCAGGTAGGAATGTGGTTTGATAATACTGGTACCATGCGTGACAGCATTAAAAAACTTGTAGAAGAGAAGCCAGCAGCAGTTTTAATTACAGGGGATTTTATTTATCATTCTTTACCTAATGCATCAGAAGAACTTAGCAAAGTTACTCAAGCAATTCAACCATTGATTAAAGCAAATATTCCCACTTACGCAGTTTTAGGAAATCATGATTACAGTCATAAGCCTGCCTTACCAGAACTTGGAGAACAGGTTAAGAATACTTTAGAAGGAATAGGTGTAAAAGTCTTACAAAATCAAGCAGTGAACATAGATTCACCTGCTGTTCAAGGAAGTAATCAACCACTTTATTTAGTCGGACTTGGTGCTTATATTGCTAAAAATTCCGACGTTAACAAAGCTTTAGCAGAACTTCC
>ERZ1740070.1339-NODE-1339-length-15507-cov-7.213565_pt1 | contig 15507 bp, 14 predicted proteins | sample MGYA00581734_ERZ1740070 | MGnify/ENA primary metagenome ERZ1740070 (study PRJEB43018, sample SAMN04849744) | marine metagenome | isolation source: floating plastic debris | place: Pacific Ocean | collected 2008-09-01 | study: EMG produced TPA metagenomics...
TATTAATTTTGTACGAGCTATTACTTATTGATATTAGCTAAAACAAAATTTTGACTAAAAAATTGCTTTTTATCAAATTATCGCCTGTATAATAGTGTAAAGAATTGATAGTATAATTCGCTATTTTAGTCTATCTCTTTTTTGTAACAATCAACTAAGTAATTTCCTGTTAAAGACTTGCAAACAATAATATACGACTACAGCCAGATGTATATAAAAAAAATGCAAATCAGTGTAATTTCTAATTAGATTATTATCTTATATATTTATTCTGTGAAGATAAGATATTCTGAGTTATTAAAGCTATTTTAATAGTTCATTATAATAATTCTGATGGGTTGCAAAGACGTAAAATATTAGGTCTCCTAAAGGTGCTAGAAAAAACTGGCTAGGCAAAATTACTCTTCGGTATTATTGTGTCTTGCTTCCTTCTATTAGCTAGCAATCTGTCTTGGCTGCGCTATTGACCCTCATTACATAGCGCTTTTAAGGTAGATTATGACTATATTTTCAAAGCCCTATGGAATAAATATCCCTTGGCTATGGGAATGTACTCTACCAATGTTAAATATGTTGTGAAGGATGAAATACTTAAGTTGTAGCTCTTTAAAAGTAATTTAGTGGTACTAAATAGTGGGAATAGCTCCTATATTGTACTTACGTAATTTTTGGGTATTAATTTGGGTATTAATTCATCTATCAAATAAAAATTACAATTACTACAAAGTTTGAATTGTTGTATTTAATATTTTTGTCAACCGTTTAATTAACTATATTTGCGACAATAAAAAAGTAGCAAATTAATATTATTTGTGCCTAATTAAAGATGTAGCTATAATTTTTTGGTGTTAGATATTAAATACTGCCGTCATATAGACTAAAAATAAGCTAGTCCATATTCAAATGGCTATATCAATTAGGAGTGAACGTGAGTATCAAATTTCTTCGTAAAAGCGTTTTTTCGCTTAGTTTAGCTACTGTTGCATTATTAAGTAGTGTTTTATCGGTTTCTGCTCAAACAGCAGAAAAAACCAGTAGCGAACAGTTCGTACAATCGAACCAAGTTTCTTCCGAACAGCAAAACACAGGAGTCGAACATTTTAGCCCTAGTTTCTCTAATGAAACTGCTAAAGAATCAAATATATCGGTTAATCCAGAATTATTAACACCAGAATTACTAGCATCTGAGACAGTAACCCAGAAAGTTGAGAAATCAACACCAGTTCCTGGTACATCATCAACTTCATCTGCTAGTCTTAATGCTCAGTATCCATCTTCTAATACTCAGACGACCCGAGCAAATCTAAGTCCATCTATTTCTTCGGAATTAGCTCAAGCGGATATTGACTTTGGTGGTTCTACTCGGGGTGGTTCTAGCTACATAGGAGTAGCAGGAAATCTCGGCTTAGGTGGTGATTCCGCTTTAGGTGATGGTAACTTTATGATTATCAGTAAAATTGGAGTTACAGATATTTTGTCGATACGTCCTTCAGTAGTACTTGGGGACGATACAGTAATTTTAGCTCCTGTTACCTATGACTTTTCGTTCGAGAGTTCAGACCCGTTCAGTGAAGCATTACCTTTTTCTCCCTATGTTGGAGCTGGTGTAGCTGTAGCAACTGGGGATGATTCAGAATTAAGTTTCTTGGTTACTGGTGGCGTAGATGTACCGCTAACTGATAAATTAACAGCGACAGCAGCTATTAATGCAGCATTTTTTGACGAAACCGACCTCGGTGTTTCTGTAGGTGTCGGTTACAACTTTAGAGGTTTCTAAAGTTTAATTGTTAATTCGGAAAATAGGAGAAATTAAATTTTCTCCTCACTGAATCAACCAAGAAACTTGCAATTTATTAAAGGGAATATCATCAAGAAAGGAGTAGTACATTTAGATTAGAGTCTAATGTACTACTCCTCTTCTTTAATCAAATCAATAACTAATTCGATAAATTCACGGTGACTTTTTCAAATCAGTAACGGAGAGGGAGGGATTCGAACCCTCGATGAGGTATTAACCCCATAACTCCTTAGCAGGGAGCCGCTTTCAACCACTCAGCCACCTCTCCTTAAGCAGTAACAAATATGAATGTTAGCAGATAACTTAAGACAAGTCAATACTTAGACTGGCAAAATTATATATACACTCTTGTTACCAAAGCCTTCGGGCAAAAGTCGCGAAGTAAGAAGTAAAAAGTAAAAAGTAATGAATAAAGTCCGTTCCCGGGTCGCGTGAGGAGCAAGTATAGTACAAGCCTAGTCTTTTAAAGACGAATAAAACCTGCATTCCCTACTTGAATCCTTGAACCCTCTAACTTTTAGGGGAGGTGTTACTTATTACTTATTACTTATTACTTGTGAAACCTTCTTACCTTAAGATACTTGCGAGCGCAACCAAGCAAAAGGTAAAGTCCCGATTTTTTTCCATTGCGGTACGTAAGCGCGTTGACTGAACACGTCATAGCCATTGCGCTCAATTACACTCAAAATGCGACTGTAGTGCATTAGAGCCGCCCACACTGGCAAGCGAGCATCTGGATGTAGATAGCTAATACCTTTCTCGGCTTGGGCATAAAATTGCCTAGCTCGTTGAATTTGGTATTTCATTAAAGAGCGCCACCGCTCATCGACCACACCTTTGAGTAAATCTTCCTCAGTGTAGTTAAACCGTGCTAAATCTTGAATGGGAAGGTAAATTCGCCCTCGCTGGGCATCTTCACCAACATCACGAAGAATATTGGTAAGTTGAGAAGCTATTCCTAGAGACACAGCTTCATCAATTGGAATATATGGCTGTTTATAACGGTTCCAAGGAGCGGTATTTTGCTCGGGATCTATTCCCATTACCGCTGTTGACATTAAACCTACAGTACCGGCTACGCGGTAACAGTACAGATATAAGTCATCAAAAGTTTCGTAGCGGCTGCGGAACAAATCCATACGCTGACCGGAAATCATATCCCGGAAGGGCTGAATATCCATTGGATAGCGCTTCAATGCATCCGCAAGAGCTACATCAACATTTTCTTGGGGGTGTTGAGCAAAAATTAATTCGAGCTGCTTTTCCCACAAATCTAGAGTTTCGGGAGTAGTCATAGCAGCAGCAGGACCATCTACCAGTTCGTCAGTGCGACGACACCAGGCGTAAATTGCCCAAATTGCGCGTCGCTTTGCTGGACTCATCAACAAAGTACCCAAATAAAAAGTTTTGGCATACTTTGCAGTGATTTGCTGACAAATTTGGTAGGACTCATCCACAGAGACCGTCGTCGTTTTCATGCATGGGGGGGAATCAGGCAGTTGCAGCATTCGTTGCAGGCTGGATGGAAGGCATTTGCACGCTGGAAGAATTCTTTACTGAGAATGATTTATTCACACCGAGCGCTGTTAGTTTACCAGAAAGTACTGCTCCTTCCATACTTCCTAAAAACGGTTGCATGGTGTAGCTTCCACTCAAGAAAAAGTTTGAGACGGGAGTTACTTGTGAAGGACGGTACTCCTGACGACCTGGAGTTGCTCTGTAAACTGAACGCGGTGTTTTCACCACATGATATTTCAGTAACTTCGCTGGATTTTCCGAGCCGAAATGTTGAGGAAATAGTTTGGACAGTTCATCAAGAGTTACTTGCAATATCTCCGCATCGGATTTATTAATCCAATCATCGGCTGGTGCAAGAACTAACTCCAGCATAGAACGGTTTGGGTCACTATATTCGCGACATGTATTGCTCATGTCCGCATAAACGTTCAAAATCGGCGATCGCGAAAATAATAATTGGTCAATATCTGTAAGTTTACGGTCAAACCATAATTGGATATTAATTACCGGCACACCTTCTAAACCATCTAGTTTTTGGAAGCATTCTATATCCTTCCAAGGCTCTGGTAGCATGACTTTCATCACATCAACCGGCATTGCCGAGACATAAGCATCGGCAGTTTCAACATAATCCTCTGCTCCGTTTAAACCGCGCATCAAAAATCCTTTGACACTACCGTCTGAATTGAGCAAAATTTCTTTCAAAGGAGCATTTAATTTAACTTCTCCACCACCAGCTTCTATGTAATCTACCAGTGGTTGACACAAACGCTCCGTAGGAGAACCATCTAAAAAAGCCATCTTCGAGCCGTCTTTTTGCTGAAGAAACTTGTTAAGAGCCGTCAGCAGCACTACAGCTGAAATTTCGTCGGGATTAATAAAATTCAATGACTTAGAAGCAGCAATAAAAATATCTTGCTGTACTTCCTCACTTACTCCTTGAAGCTTCAGCCACTCAGAGAAAGTATATTGGTCTGTAGAGTCAACATATTTCTGACCCCGCAACATAGCTGGGACTAGACCCTTTGCTAGCTCAATTTTTTCGCCCCAACTCAACATATCGTTATTTCTGAGGATTGCCACAACCCCATTCAAAGGTGCTGGCAAATTCGGAAAATCAAAGCGACTATAGGTACCTGGTTTTTCCGGTTGATTGAAGATCATCGTGTGTTTTTTCCACTGCAAACGGTCTTCAATACCGAGTTCTTTGAGTAACTGCAACATATTGGGATAAGCCCCAAAAAATACGTGCAGTCCAGTTTCATACCAGTCGCCATCGTCATCTTTCCACGCTGCGACCAAACCACCCAGTACATCTCGGCTTTCCAAGAGTATGGGAGTATGACCTTCATCTACAAGATATTTAGCACAGGAAAGACCTGCCAAGCCTGCTCCGGCAATAGCTACTCGCATTTACCTTTCTGGATTTAATGTATTTCTGTTTTTAGTAGTTTTCATTATACTTTGCATTCCGTTACATTTTGCATTTACAATCCCAAGGTTTTTCCAAATTTTTGCCGTTCAATCGTGTTTATTGGTTATTTGCGCTCTTATGTTTAATCTAAGGAGTTAGGCAATTACCTGCCAGACCAAGGGGAGTCGCAGATAGAAAATGGCGGTTTCAATAAATGTATGGGTTAACAGCTTTAAATAAGAAAATGGCCGGTTTAGCTGCTTAGTACAGACCTAATTTTCATAGTCTTTTAGCTGCTAACGGTGAAGCATAAGCCCGTTTGTTTTTTTACCGCGTTTATCAGAAGATATTATCTTGTTCCCCGTTCTGTTTAATTCAAAACTTGAAGACTAGAAGTTTCTCTATTATCGTTTTGCATTCCGTAATCGGTCGTAGCAAATTCTATCTGTAATAAAAGACGGTCGCGCTTAGTGGGAGTGAGTCCTTTATGAAAGCAGAGCGGGTCTTCTATAAATCCAAAACCAGCCTGACCACAAATAGTTACCACTGAATCTTCACCATAAAAATCAATAATCTCTTTATCCTTTTCTCTTTTGCGTAACAACACATGAGAAAACTTTTTGTGTTTATGACTAGCACGCACGCAAATGTGAGGACCGCTTGTATTATCTACATCAGTTAAATAAAAGAAAAATTTTAAAAATTTATAATCATCTAAATCATAGTGAAACATTTGTGCGTTTTGTCTGCGTTGCCACTCTGAAGATTCCCCTGCAAAACTCCACCAAAGCTGATTTCCTTGGTGTATGGGTTCTTTTTCTAAATATTTAGCTGCTATTGCTAGTAGCTGCGAATCATTTTGTAATTCAGCAATAGCAGGACAAAGTTGTGCTGTATTGAAATAGCAACCAACTTTTATATCTTTTTCAGATTGAATTTGTGCTTCTGCTTTTTGGTCATAATAAAATCCTAGCTGTGATTTTCGATTACCGTAACAAACATTATTTTTAGCAAATTCGATAATTTCTTCAACCAGTATTTTAGGTAGCTGTAAGCCTAAATAAAAACCTTCTTTTTTTAGCTGTATAACAGCTTCATCTATATCAATTGGAGGAAAAACAGAATATTTATGTTCTAAAGAAAATTTATCTAATTTTACCGAACTACGAGTTAAATATTTCATCATAGTTCTTCCAGTCTGAAACCTACTCATTTTACGCATCAACAGCCATTTAGGATTTTTTCTCAAACCTTTATAGTTCTCATAGCAGTGGTCGTACATTTGCGACCACACAGTCGAGAAGTTGATAAATTTATTAACCATAATATTTTTCTACAATATCTTTGTAAAAAACTTTGACTAATATCAGTAGATTTTCTTATATGCTAGCGTAAAATTAGATGTTTATCTATGGGAATCCTAATATATTAAAGTAAATAATGCTACGAAAATACAGACTGTTAATTAGTTCTTTGCATTTACAGTCATTTTTTGAAAGGCTGATAAAGAGTTCTTAAAGGAGCCTGTAAAGTCTTTATATTTATTAATAGTTAATGACTATAAGCTAATACTTGACTGATTAAATATTCTACTGACAGAATATAATAAAAATTAACTTGCCTTCCTTAATATACTTAGTTTTCAAGAGGATTTAAAAATATATAAACAGGATTTACGCAAAAATAACGTAACTGCGTAAGTCCTAATAAATAAGAAATAGAAAACGAACTTAATTTCGCTACAATAATCTTCTTCTGTTCCCTCCCTTTATGCTTATCGTACTCGTTTCCAAGCACGCCAAGATGTATAACTCAGTAAAGAAGTGCTACCACAAGCATAAATAGTACCGCTGGGTATACCAGCAATCGCTAACGCTAAACTACCAACCCATAAAGTTAAAGAATAAATAAATAAAACCGTCAAGCGGTGGGATAAACCAGCTTCTAGCAATCTGTGGTGTAAATGAGTTTTATCAGCCAGAAACGGGGATTTACCTTGTGAAATTCGCCCCAAAATTACCGTTGACATATCAACAATCGGTACCGCCAAAATAACGTAAGGTAACAATACCGCAGTCACAGCAGGTATTTTCACCAGACCGATTACTCCCACCGAAGCTAAAGTGAATCCAATAAAATAAGAACCCCCATCTCCCATAAAAATTTGCGCGGGATTGAAATTATATCGTAGAAATCCAAATGTAGAACCAGCGAGGGCTGCGGCGATTAAAGCTGCTGCTGGCTGCTGCATGAACAAAGCCACAATCAGCATTACCATAGCCGCAATTCCAGATACACCAGCAGCTAAACCATCTAAACCATCAATCCAGTTAATTGCATTTACCATACCAACTAACCAAATAACGGTAATTGGTAAACTCAACCAACCCAGATGAATTAATCCCCCTGTAGGAATACTAAGGAAATCAATACTTACCCCCGCTTTCCACGCACAACCTGCAACAAAAGTTTGGATCGTCAAGCGTACCAAAGGTGACAAATTAAATAAATCGTCAGCTAAACCAATCAGGAAAAAAGCCAAACCACCGATAGTTACACCCCAGATTTGCCATTCCTTATCAGGTGGTAAAAATCCAAATCCACCCAACCACCAAACCATTAACAAAGAAATTATAGTACCCGCAAAAATAGACACTCCTCCAAGACGTACCATTGGACGTTGATGAACTTTTCGCTCATCAGGTTTATCTAAACGTCCGCTTCTTATACCAATATTTTTGACATCGGGAGTAGTCCAGAGAACCACTACAGCAGCCAGTAAGAAGGCTATGAGATGATAAATCTGGGCAGGTAGCATCTGCATAAAAAAATCGCTTGTTTACTGTATAAGACAAATAGATAAAGTAGATTAAATAGAAAATCACATTGTTCTATTACTACTAAGATTTATATAGTTGTCAGCATAGGAATGATACATTTTTAAATGCATTTAGAATTTTATTAAAAAAAAAGATTCTTGGTAATGAAAGTATTCTGCATTTTATTCTCTAGAGAACCAAATGCTCGCAATACATAAGTTATCAGGGATACTAGTATTTCATCACATAAATCCCCACGGATTGTAGAGACCTATTAGCGTAGCGTCACCTAATCATAATTTTACGTCTCCCAACGGTAGAGAAAAAATGAACCAGTAGTTTGACAAGCATAAAAAAACCCCCTAAAAAAGGGGGAATTAATTAAAAGCTGAAAATATAGCGGTTTCTAGTTGTATTAATCCATTTATGCTAAAGCTGGTACGGGAATTCCAATGTGTTCGTATAAGGGGAAGCTTTTACATAAAGACGCTACCCGCTTTTTACAATCTTCAGCAATCTCATCTGAATCGGGATTTAACAAACGGTCAGCAATAATATTACCGATTTCAGTAAATTCCGCGACTCCCATTCCTCTTGTTGTCATAGCAGGAGAACCTAATCTTAAACCGCTCGTAACAAAGGGAGATTCTGGGTCAAAAGGAACTGTATTTTTATTCGCAGTAATATTTACACCGCTGACTAATTGGTCTGCTTTCTTACCAGTCATGCCAATACATCGCAAATCCACCAGCATCAGATGATTTTCTGTACCGTTGGAAACGATTTTTAAATTTCTGCTTTGCAGTTGATTGGCTAAAGCACGAGCATTTTCAATTACAGCAGCAGAATAATCTTTAAATTCTGGCTTCAGAGCTTCCCCAAACGCAACTGCTTTACCAGCAATCACATGCTCTAAGGGGCCACCTTGAGTTCCAGGAAAAACTGACTTGTCAAACTTTTTACCCATCTCAGCATCGCGACTCAAGATTAAGCCACCTCTGGGACCGCGTAACGTTTTATGAGTAGTCGTAGTTACTACATCGCAATAAGGAACGGGGTTTGGATGCAGACCAGCAGCCACCAGACCAGCAATGTGAGCAATATCTGCTAACAAGTAAGCACCAACTTCATCAGCAATACTGCGGAATTTTTCAAAGTCAATTACCCGAGGATAAGCAGAATATCCACAAATCAAGAGCTTTGGACGCTCCCTTAGCGCCTGCTCGCGGATTTGCTCGTAGTCTAACTGTTCGGTTTCCTGATTGACACCGTAATGACAAACCTCAAACCACTTACCCGAAACATTTACTGGTGAACCGTGGGTAAGGTGTCCTCCATGAGACAAATCCATTCCCATGATTTTGTCACCGGGTTCTAACAAAGTTAGGAATACCGCAAAATTGGCTTGCGCTCCAGAATGTGGCTGGACGTTGGCGCTCGCAGCACCAAATAGCTGTTTAGCGCGGTCGATTGCTATTTGCTCAATTTTGTCAATTACTCCACAACCGCCGTAATAGCGCTTGCCAGGTAGCCCTTCAGCGTATTTATTCGTCAATACCGAACCCTGAGCAGCCAGCACAGCCGCAGAAGTGAAATTTTCCGAAGCAATCAACTCCAAGTGGTCTTGTTGACGCTTTAGTTCGTCATTAATCAACTCTGCCACTGTAGGGTCAGAAGCTGCAAGAAAATCTGAATTAGTTTTAGTCACTGTCAGTTATTTATTCCGTGAAAATTTGTGCGATCGCACAGAATAAAATTCTATCAGCACAAGACTGAAGCTGAGAAGTCGCCTGAATTTATAACTCAAGAGATGAAAAAAAGTAGTTCAGTGCTTTAAAGTAAAGTTTGTTTCTGCTAGCTTGTCTATTATTAAGTACTGAGAAATAACTACTATAATCAAGTAAAGAAAAAGCTTAATAAATGTTTTGATGTATTACTTTTTACGAAAAAATAGTAACATTTTCATCTCTGACCCATAAAATAAAATAGTTAGGAAATTTAGCGACAAGCTAGTTGGAGTTAAATATTTTGTTGATTCAAACCAAAGTCTACTTAAAAATCGAGAAATAGAAGCTGGTCGATAAACTCTTGCAAAAAATAAAAATAAAATCTTTCTTAAATTTAGCTCTCAAATAAATTTTAATCAAAATCAAGATTCATTTTAACGGGTATTATATGTTAGTCATTTTAATAAAAGAGCAACTTATCGCCCCTCAAAACGTTTGTCAGTCTTGTGTACTTGCTGATAAAAGTGGTAGACCGCGCTGGTATAACGGAAAATTAAGCTGCGGACAAGCTGTGAGAAAAATTACCGAACAACAAGCAGATTGGCATGAATGTACTATGGGCTTCCGCATTGCGAACATAGACCGGGATGAATTTTAAATAAAAATCAAACTACAAACTAAGCGACTGCGTTATTCTAGGTTCATACGGTCAGTAAAATCAGACATAGGAGAACGCAGTATGGCTTGGCGCGGGTCTACAACTGTTAAAGATAGGATTTTTGCTTGCTTGCCTTATTTACTTCCCTTGGTTGAAGGATTAGGTTTTGGTGGCTCTTTATTTCAACAGTTTCCTGCTTTGCAAGTGATTTTGATACCATTGTCACCTGTATTAGCAATTTATGGCGGCATACCTTTTGCCGGACTAATTATCTTCTTTGCTTTGTTTATGTTGGTAGTACGAAATGAGAAAATCGCTCATTTTATTCGTTTCAATACAATGCAAGCTATTCTTTTAAGCATTGTTCTAACTTTATGTAGTCTTTTGTTACGTGTTCTAAACCCTGTTCCGGGTGTCAATTTTGCAACTGAAACCCTGGCCAATACAATTTTTATTGGTTTATTGGTAGCCGTTGTATATTCTGTAGCTCAAACTATCATGGGTCGTTACGCAGAAATTCCCGCAATTTCTGACGCAGTTTATATGCAGGTACGCTAGAAATAAATTTGAAATCAATATGCACTCTTGGTATCGCGTTATCTGCATATTTTTGCTTACTGCGACTTGCTAGCTACAACAGTATTTTCCAGACGACCAATACCTTCTATTTCAATGCGTATACGGTCTCCATGATTTAATGAACCGACTCCCAAAGGTGTACCTGTTAATATTACATCTCCCGGCATTAGAGTCATTACGTGACTAATGTAAGACACTATAGTTTCGGGAGAGAAAACCATTTGGTCAATAGAAGCGGATTGAACAGGAGTTTCGTTATTGTTCAAAAAAGTTTGCAGTCTAGCACCAGGACTTACTTCTCTGACAATCCAGGGTCCTAAAGGACAAAAAGTATCAAAACCTTTGGCACGAGTCCATTGGTTATCGCGTTTTTGCAAATCTCTTGCTGTCACATCATTCGCAATGGTATAACCCCAGATTTTGCTTTGGGCAGACTGTGGACTACATTTTGTCGCAGCTTCACCAATAAGCAATGCTAATTCTCCCTCATAATCTACCCGCTGTGAAACTTCTGGATATTGAATTTCTCCTTCTGAAGGAATTATACAAGTAGGTGGTTTCAAAAAAATTAAAGGTTCTTCTGGTACTTTACTACCCATTTCTGCCGCATGTTCGGCATAATTTTTGCCCACCGCAATAATTTTAGAAGGGCTACTTGGAGCTAAAATTTGGTAGCTGTCTGGTTGCAATATTAAATCTGTGGGCTGACCTTGCAACCAAGGAGGAGCATCGAGTACTTGGACGTTAAGGTCAAGATGTAGCAAACCATAGTAGATTATCCCTTCAGTCGTTTGAACTCGCACATAACGCTGTGCCATAGTATTAGATTAATTCCTTGTAAATATCTTTTATTTACGTACGTGCTGGGCGTGATTGTTTACGAAAAAGTAAGCCTACATCAATAGCTTATTTTGGCTGGAATAGGTCATTAAACCAGAACTTACGCAGCAACAACAGAAAATATTATTTTCCAAATTAAGAGTGGCTTTGCGTAATTCTTATAAACTTGACCTTAAGTGGTAGATTCAGATTATTAGCCTAAGCCCAACCCCTTTTTCATGAGTGTGCTTTGAGATAAATATATTACGTTATCATATTTCGGTACTAGTTTCTGTTTGCAGAAAAGATAATAAGCATATTTCTGATTAATATAATTAACTTATTTGGGAACTCAGAGTCTGCAAATGCACACAAACAAAGCAGATTTTTCAAGTTTCGTCAATTAAAATCAAAAACTGGTAAGATTATAATTCCTTGCTGCCTAAAATGTTTACTTGTTTGATTATTGCAATCAAAAAGTTGGCGAACATTTTTCTGATATTAGCAGCCAAACGTCCACAAGGAGATTAAAACCGATGGCTACAAATTACGAGACAATGTATATTTTGCGTCCTGACTTAATAGAAGAGCAAGTCGAGCAAAATATTGCCAAGTACGAGAATATCATCAAAGAAAATGGTGCTGAGGATGTCCAAATTCAAAATCGTGGTAAGCGTCGTTTAGCTTACGAGATTAATAAGCATCGGGATGGAGTCTACATTCAGATGAACTACACTGCTATTGGTAGTACTATTGCTCCAATGGAACGTGCTATGCGCTTGAGTGAAGAAGTAATTCGCTATTTAACTATCAAGCAAGATTTAGCAGAACCACAAACAGCAACAGAAGAAGTATCGGCTGCTGCAATAGCCCAAGAAAGATAATTCTCTTTTGGCATCACCCAGAAAATTTCAGATTTTGGATTGGGTTTCGGATTATAAGTAAATAATTCAATCCGCAATGATAAATCAATCATAGGTACTTTTTGTTACCGAATTTAGGAGAAACCGGGTTTTTGAAGCATCAAGTTTCAAACATTGCAAGCCCGGTTTCTTCGAGCTTACAAACAAGCTTATAAATAATTCAGCAAGAAATAAATATAGTGCAGAACAGCACAGACCAAATTAATCTTTAGAAAAAGTAAAAAAAATATACTTCTTTTACTCTTGCCATTAGCGCTAAGAATGTTACATTAACAAATACTTACCTCAAAGCGTGGAAAATATTTATTTAAGTAAATTGTAAGACACTGTGAGCCAAACAGATAACTCCACCATTCAAGCTCTCTCTACCGAAGTCTCGAAGTTGCGTCAAGAATTGCAGCTTCGAGACCAATTAGTGCAGCAGTTGTCCCAGGAACTGTTCCGACTGGTAAAGGGTAATACTGATTTTATGCCCCAGCCAGAAGTTTCCGAACGTCATCAAAATGAATTAAATGCGTTACGAGAACAATTGCAAGCAGTAGAAGAGCAGGTAAGCTTTTACCAAGAGCAAATCAGTACTCGCGATAGCGAAATTTATCAATTGCGTCAGTCGGTTCAGGAATTAACTGACCGCAGCAGAATGTTAGAACAAGTAGTGCAAGAATTGCCTCAAATTTATCGTCAAAAGTTCGAGGAACGGATGGCACCGGTTAGGGAAAAGGTAGCACTACTACAACAAGAAAACCGTCAATTGCAAGCGGAATTGCAAAGTGTAAGTTACCGTTTGGCTTTGAAGTCCCGCACGGCTTCTCACAGCGGTATTGATTTACCTTCATTCCCTCAGTCTAGTCCACCAGGCAATATTTCTGCCGTGCCTAATACTTAGCCATTTTATAATTTAATAGATAATTTATAACCAGTAGAACGATTTAGATTCATTAAAACCAAATAGCTTTCTTATGTTCGTTCTTTGACAATCAAATCATGGGTGCTATCTGAAATCTCTATTCTATCTATAGTTGATGTTAAGGATAATCAGTAATAAAGTCAGTAGCCCAGAACCTAGAGTTTAATTAAGCCTTAAAGGCTGTCAGCGATTAAAACGGTTTAAAAAGAATGATTTCTCAATAGCTGTATGGGAGTAAAAAAAAGCCCTCTTTTAAAAGCTCCTAAATAATCAATAAAAGTTGATAAGTGGAAGAAAATGAAGAATTACTCAGGAATAGTGATGAGAAAACCCAGAATTTTCTAGTTTCACCTCTCCAGGTAAATTCTTCCATTGCTTACATTTGCTATAAGAATAGCTTTGCTATACTCAACAACCATTCCAAGTTAATTAGTGGTAATTGTTGACTAGATTTTGCTTAAATACAGCAGTTAATTTGCATGACGGTTGACAGAGATTAGCAAGAAAACAAACTGTTAAAATATCCAACTCAAAGGCTGAATTTTGGTTAGTTTTTCAATTATCTACTGCAATCAAGACTGAACTTCAACATATGAATGGGATGTTACCCTGCCAAAGCCAGACTTTTATTTTTAATTGACACTTAGAACGTCTTCGTAATTGTTGTAAATTGCAAATACAGAATCTAAGTGAGTAAGTTCCAAAACTAACCGAACAGGGGCTGTAACGTTGCAAAGAACTAAACGACAACTATATTGACGTGCTGTTTTATGTCCCTTAACTAAGCTAACTAAACCAGAACTGTCCATAAAGTCCACTTTAGCTAAGTCTATAACCCAAAGTTGTTCCGAATTAGGTACTATCGAAGAAATCTGCTCGCTCAAAGCATTTCCGCCCTGCAAGTCCATGCGTCCTTCGGGCTTGAACAAAGTAACTTGACGTTCTTTTGTGAAAGTCATAAATTTAGCCGGATAGTTGAAATACTTAATACAAAACAAAAAACAGACACAAATACCACTTCCCTCTCAACTGGAAACTTACCGCATCTACCTACTTATAAAATAGGGTTTAAAGGTTAGTACAATTGAGACAAACTTAGTCGGTATTTATGCCGTATAATTTGTCCAAACAATTTTCAGTATAGGCATAAGCGATTTGCTTTTTCCGTAGCAACCGCTTCTTTTACATAACTTTTATAATTCTCTCAGAGTTTTATGAATTTTTCATAAATTTACTGTTATTGATGTTAGTAATTGTGAGGTTGTGGTAAATATAAAATTGAATAAATGGTTTTATTTTATACGAATAAATAATAAGTTTCTAGAAATTATTTTTGTTAAAACTATTCTAACAACAGTGCTGCACTTGAAATCTTAAATGAGGATTTAATGTAGTTATCACCAATTAGTTTAGTATTAACTTTTACTATGTAATTGCAGTAAATGTTTGATAAAGAACATATGAGTTTTTGTAGACATTGGATAAAGTTTGGGAATTACTGAGTTCGTTGACACCTTACGTAAAAAAGAGTCAATATGTAGAAATGTAAAATTATATAAATAAGGTTTAGGCTGGATGTCTCTCGATTTCATATCATTGGAGAATGTTCAGGAGATTGCTCATCAATACGGCTACTGGGCAATTTTTGTAGGGATTTTATTAGAAAACTTAGGTATTCCGCTTCCTGGTGAAACAGTAACTTTGGTCGGTGGGTTTTTAGCGGGTAACAACGAACTCAATTACTGGTTCGTTGTGGGTGACGCAGCAGCAGGTGCTGCTATTGGTGGAACCTGCGGCTACTGGATTGGTAGAATTGGTGGCTGGTCATTACTAATGCGTCTGGCAAACCTGCTAAGGATTTCTGAAGTCAAAGTTTTAGGTGTAAAAGAAAAATTTAGTGAAAATGCTGCTAAAGCCGTATTCTTTGGCAGATTTTTTGCTTTGCTACGGATTTTTGCGGCACCATTAGCTGGTATAGCCGAAATGCCTTTTGCAAAATTCATGTTATACAACTTTTTGGGTGCTGGTGCTTGGGCTGGTGCAATGGTTTCCTTGGCTTTCTTCGCAGGTAAGGTAGTCTCTCTGGAGCAGTTAGTACAGTGGGTAGGTCAATTCGCCATTTTCGCACTGCTGATTCTTGTGGCTTTTATAGCTATATATATATGGCTAGAGTCTCGTGAAGTTGAAGAGGTGGTTAGTGAAGAATAGGATAGGGTTTTGAATTAGCCGCACCATATGAAAATATTTTGCATTATTCTATAAATGTAGAGACGTGTTAGCGGAGCGTGTCCGGAGGACATAATTTCACGTCTCTACATTTGTGTAATTACGAATTACGAATTACG
>ERZ1740070.1340-NODE-1340-length-15504-cov-5.354910_pt1 | contig 15504 bp, 16 predicted proteins | sample MGYA00581734_ERZ1740070 | MGnify/ENA primary metagenome ERZ1740070 (study PRJEB43018, sample SAMN04849744) | marine metagenome | isolation source: floating plastic debris | place: Pacific Ocean | collected 2008-09-01 | study: EMG produced TPA metagenomics...
CTGCGTAGTTTATTTTGTTTGTGTCTACGGCTTACTTTCCCGTGAGGGGGGACAGCAGTTATGACGCGTTGTCTTCGTTCTTGGCCGTCCCATCTCTACTGGCCGTGGCTATGGTGTTTCCATCTGGGCTGAATCGAACGTCCTCAATCGCATCGCTATGACCTTCGAATCGAGTCAATTCGCGATCACCTGCAAAAAATGCGGAGAACAGTTCCTTGTGGATCTGATTAAGCATTTGTGGGTCTGAAAATCGGCTCCGTTGAAACTGTTTTTCGGCGCGAATGGCCATCAGGATTGCCTCAAACCTATCGCCAGAAGCATTTAAGGTAGCCGCAGATTGGGCTAAAGCTTTGATATTGTTGCGGTTGGCTGCTCGAACATTCCAAATAGCAACGCCTGTAGAGATAGACGTCAAGCCAAAGCCAAGGGCTAATCCAACCGTTACGAGACATCTGATTTGCTTGCGTCTCTGTTCTGCTCGATCTTAGGCTTGCCAAAAGGCGGTCTCTATCCCAGTCATATCCTGAGCGGCACGGGATTGATATGAGTACAGCAAATCAAGGTCTGGTGATCGCCACAGCAACCCTTCTGCCCTACCATTCTCATCCCAGTATTGTGCGACATTCTCCAGTCGCCGATGAAAGCGAATATCCTCGCGACTGTTGTCTAGCCAGTCATGTAGCAGCTGCCAGTGCTCAAATAGAGCCTCATGAGTCACTTCTGTCATTTCATGCTTATCAGCACTGGAGAGGGTAATTAGTCGAGAACCTGAGGACGAGAACTGCTGTATCACCTGCTGTATCATTTCTGGTGTATCGTTGTTCGCGATCAAACTCTCCACTCTGACGCGTCGTCGTGTATCACGGGTACCTTCTCCGAGTTGCACTAAACCGACAAAGACACGGCGAGCAATATTTTTTTCTGAGGTACTGAGCCGGTCATAAGTCTCTTGAGCTTTGCCTGCTAGAGCTCCGCCGACCCCATTCATTGCGCGATAAGTCGTTATTGGTGTTTTACCGTCACTCAATCCATCCCAAATACGGGTCAGCGAAAATTGCAGCAACGGCAGTGCACCTTCACGACCTTCTGTGTCTTTCAACAACAGATCGATAGTCGCCTCATCCAAGGGATGACCAGCCTGCTTTGCCGGCTCTTCAATGGCGCAACGTAATTCTGTCCCAGTCATTGCAGGGACATTGACACTGTAGTCAGAGCCGATTGCCTGATTAAGCTGCTCGTAACGCTGCGTTTCATTCCAGAAATCGCTACGTAGGGTAACGACGATAGAGACTTCACCAGTGGGCTCACTCGCAGCATGGAGCAAGTTGTTGATAAAAGCCTGACGGTGTTCTGGGTTTTCGCAAAGGGAATAGACCTCTTCAAATTGGTCTACCAGAATCACCAATGGCGTATTCCGAATATCAGGAATGAGATTGACTATACGTCTCAACCCTTCCGAGCCACCCACATCATTAGGCTTTTTCAGAACGCGCTCAAACTCTTCCGTCTTCTCAGCCGGAAAGGGATCGCCCGTGACGGCTTTCGCCAGCACACCCGCCAGTGATTCCAAAGGTCGAGCACCCGGCACCATTACCGCGACTCGCATGTGTTCTTTTCCTGGCAAAGGCTTTCGGGCCATTTCTGGGATAAACCCAGCCCGTGCCAAAGATGATTTTCCACAGCCTGATGGCCCTAAAATGGGAAGAACTCGAGGCACCTCAGACTGTTCATAGAGGGCTTGAAACCGCTGCCAGAGACGCTCTATCTGAACTTCGCGTCCAAAGTAGCGAACCGCATCGGATTCTTTAAAGGCAGCGAGCCCCTTATAAGGGTTGGGACCGATATCAGCAGTGCCCTTTGAGACAGGTTTTTCACGCTTCTGCTCTGTCGTTTGCTGAATGACGTAGATGGTATTGCCATCACCAGAAACAATCGCACTCCCTACAGCGCTTTCTTTAATTCGGATGTTGCGGCTGTTGACTGATTCACCCATCGTCTTCAGATATCCCTATTTCGCTAGCACAAGGCCTCAGTAGCAAAATACAGGACTGATTCAGGTAAATGCTGATTTCTGCCCAGTTCCTTCACTTTTCAGAGGGTGAGCTTACCGACAAAACGCCTGCTTAATCTATGCAAAAGACGTGACCCCTACTCTACTTCAGGCTTATCCGAACCTGGTAGAACGACTGCAACCGTTTCTGATAGAAGTTTTCAACAATCCTCAAACTATTCGGCCATGGCGGATTACACCTTAGTTTGCACCTTAACGACGACAGCCGCCCTCATCAGAGAGCGGCTGTAAGCCATATATAGCAAATGTTTTGCTGATCGGAGCGGCGGGATTTGAACCCACGACCCCTACTACCCCAAAGTAGTGCGCTACCAAGCTGCGCTACGCCCCGAAGCGTTTAATTTGCTTATCAAGAATAGCATAAGCTGCGAAGCGATCAGTCAAGTTCTGCTCAGGTGCCCCCAGGTCATTTTTGGGTCATTCGAGCACAAGAGGGAGCAATATTATTTCTTTGCACAACATCTCACGCCTTATGCAGAGGCAGTCCTGAGGACAGTTGCATACTATCCTGTGGATTATCCGTACATTTATCCTGCGGACAGTCCTGAGGATATGTTATAGTTAGTTCAAGCGAAAGGCTCGAGGGTTTAGGGGGAACGGCTTCCACTGGTGGGTAAAGCCCCTGCTGGCGTACAAGTGCCAGAATGACTAAGAGCCCATCACAATTGCGGATAGACACAGGACACTTACAATGTGCTGCACTATCATTTCAACGCAAAAGTGATGCCAGTGCTAACCTCAGCATCACTACCGACGTCATCACCGACACCACCATCACTAGATGTATTCAATTGGTTCCGTTGCAGCGGAAGTCAGTTGATAACTAAACAGATACGCACACTAAAAAGAATGTAGAAGCTGGCAGAAATGTCAGCTTTTTTCCTGTGCATACATACATACTACCCCAGGAGATAACTTTGGCCTACCCTTTGGTAACCTGCCAAGCCGTTTCGCCTCCCGAACGGTAGCCTGAACGATTGAAGACGAAACCTGCTTCATAGAAGGTTTGGCCGTAGCTATCTATTTCTTTGGCGCTGAGCTGTAGCAGACTCGCAAGCTCGGAGGTACGAAGCTTCCAGCCGTTGCTAGCAGCTTTTTCTAGAGATTCGTAATAGGCGAGTGGGTCGGAAGGAGGTGCGATCGCTGGCTGAAGATTATTGGCCATTTCAGCAGCGATCGCACTTATCAGCTTCACCATATCCGACTGGTCTAAAGCTAATCCTGAGGACTGACCTGAGGAGTCTTTTTGCTGGTTTTTGGGCTTGTCCAACCCTTTACGGGCAATGAATTCTGCGACGTTACCACCAACGCCGATAAAGCTGTGAAGCTCATCGAGCAAAACCACTTGTGGTCCGCTAACGTAAGCCCTATTTCCTATTTTTTCCCGTTCAATGCCGAGATCGGCCATGCGCTTATATACAGCACTTCTGGCCAGGTTATAGCGATCACTCAGCTGGTTGACCGGAATGCGATCAATATTTCCTTCACTCATTTTCTACTATCCCCCGGACAATCCTCAGGAACCTTATGTAGATATACCACACAATTTTCTATCAGAAGGGTCTTGACGATAGAGAAACAAAGTAGCTCTCAGCTGTTTATGTATCGCCATTAAGATTCTGTCCTCTATGGAAGAGGAACTCAGCAGTTGTACCGCCTCCTTGAATAAATTCATGAAGTGAATCTAATAACTTCAATTGTTCTGCATTTACATAGGTACGAACACTTATTTTCTTAGGCTTAATACCGAGGTCTTTTAGGCGCTTGTAAATAACGCTTCTTCCCAATTTATAGCGATCTAGCAGATCAACCACAGGAGTAAGTCCAACAAATTCAAAGCTAACAGGTTTGTCCATAGGATAATCCTCAGGAAATAAATAGTACTTGTATACTATACAGCTTTTCCTGAAGACCGTCCTGAGGACTTTTCAAGTGCTTATGTAGAACTAGTAGCCATAACTCCAACGAGCGTAGTAACCACGTGCATCAATGTGTGTGAAGATGGAGGAGCTGGCTAGGCCTCCTTGGGAGCCCCACCAGGGGTTGAGGCGGTCGTAGACGCTGTAGGCATGAAGGCCGATGACGACAAAGTCGATGGCGTCACCGGATAGATGGCGGGAGTAGAGTGCTCCGCCGACCGCGCGATTGGAGACGGGGTCGCGATACCAGGAGTTGACGCGGATGGGGCGATCGCCTAAACGCGATCGCACTTCTTCCATCACTCTGGCAATGCGGATAATGCCGTAGGTGACATCGCGGCTCACCGGAATACGACTGCCGTTTTTGGTCGCTTCGGCCCAGGTGAAGTTGCCGTTTGGCACAATGGGCTCTGATAGATAGAAGGTACTGCGAAAGCCTGGAAGACGAAAGGGTCCGGTTGGTGCGGGTCGGTCTGGTTCTGGTGCGGGCGTCGGCTTGATAACGGGCGGCGCGGGCGTTACTGGGGTAGTCGGTTCTGGGTCGGGAACGGGCTGTGGCGAGGCGTTGGGGTCGCCTTTGTGGGGTGTGTTGTCGGAAGAGGTTCCTTCGATGACGATGTCCGGCGCGTAGGCGTACCATTCTTTGACGCTGCGATCGCCTAGTCCTGTGTTCGCAAGGACAATTCGAACGTGGTTACCGGTGGCTTTTTCGTTGGCAGCTAGCTCAAACTCTGTGCCGTTTTTAACGAAGATTTTCTCTGAGCTGGTGAGCTGGTAGGAGAAAACTGGCTTGAGCTTGAAGAGGGTGTCGCTAACGACTCGAAGCGTAACAGTAGAGCCGCTAACACGCACATCCGGCTGATAGGCATACCAGGTGTTGAGATTGTTCGGCCCCAGAAATTTGTTAGCAAGGGCGACTTTGAGGTGATTACCACCAGCCGGCAGATAGGACTTCAGATCAAACTGGGTGCCGTTTTTGACAAAGACTTTATCTGCGTTTGATAGCTGGGAAGAGAGGATAGGGCGCTGCTTGAAAAGGGTATCGCTGACGACAGTTAGCTTGACAGGCGATGCCTCTAGTTCAATGTCAGGGTTGTAGGCATACCAAATGCGTTGATTGCCACCCAGCGTTTGGTTTGCCAGAACGAGGCGAGTGTGGTTATTTTCAGCTTCTGTGTAGGAGATCAGCTCGAACTCAGTGCGATTTTTGACAAAGACTTTTTCAGAATTCGCCAGCTGACTCGACATTTTAGGGCTGAGCTTAAACAGCGTGTCGCTGATGACTTTTACTTTCACTGTGAACCCAGCTCCCTTGATTGAATGTGGCTAATGGCTGAAGCGATCGCACTTTGCCATGATGGCTTTCAAGATAATACGGTGCAACTAACCTTAAACTCCCAGATAAAATAGCAAACCATCGGCTTGTTAAGCCGTTTTTAGGCAGTTTTATTTATATAAGCGCTTCAAAAACTTAGTGATTGACGGCTAAGTTAGATTTGAGAAATTTGAGAGAACGGGGGCCGAGCGATCGCACTCGTCAGCTCAGCTGCAGCAGCAGCAGGCCACGCCCCTTCACCTTTTCTACCCGCTAGCAAAATGAATCGCAGGCCGTAGCTAGAAGGAATGCCTTCCGCTTCTACCCAAATAGACGCCGTTTCCTGCTCGCAGGTAATACGCTCCTCATCCATCAGCAGACTAGCCATAGCAGTCATTTCTGCCTTCAGCTTTTGCGCTGCTCGGCAAAAGTCTTGAAATTCAGCGGCGGTGAGTTCTATGGCCCAGTACTGCCCAGCAACCAAGCCACGGAAGTGATCGGCATTTGGGCTCCAGCCTAAGCGCCAACCCTCTCCCGACACTACATGACGCATCATCATGGAGCTGAGAAGTCCTCGGCAGCAGGTTCGGCCTCTTCGGTGGGCGCAGTAAACGTCTCATACAGCGTGTTGACGAAGGTATTTCGCTGCTCAGGAGATAGCGCTTCGATGACTGCAATGTCGTTATTCAGCGGGTTTTCGCGTAGGCCGTAGTCGGCATAGCGCTCGGATGACATTCGCTCAAAGGCACCGAGGTAGTTGGCAAGGGTAAGCTTCCAATCAAGTCGGAAGTTGGTCGGTCGATTTTGAATGTAGACGTGATAGCGAACGAAGCGAGAGACTAGCGTATTGTCAGGATCGACGCTGCCGGTTTCGCTGCTAATGTATTTGTTTTCTAGCGGGAAATCGGGTAGCTGCTGATAAATCTGCGCTGAGATAGCCGACGGACTGAAGCGACGGATAGGTGCTGGCTGAGCTAGCGCAGACTGAAACGACTGAAGCGCAACACCCAGCAATATAAGCAAGCTAAAAAGCGTAGTCACCTGCATCCCTAACAAACGGTAACGCTTTAGGGATGGGCTCATGACTACGCTCTAGGATTTGCTTTACAGATTACAAGCTGTTTTCAGCTAGTGAATTATTCGCCGATGATTTCGGGCTGAGTCAGCTCATCAGACATTTCAACGATAGCGCGAAGCACAGGCTTCATTTTTGACTCATCGAGGCTGTCGAATTCTTCAAAACGGCGACGCTGGGCGCGGTTGGCAACCTGAACAGTGATGCGGTAACGATTGGAAGCGGCAGTGATGAGATCTTCGGTGCGGCGCATTACTTGCTGGCTGTCAAAAGGAAGTCGCTTCATAAAAAAATCGAATAGTGCTATCTCTTATCATATCAAATATTTTGTCGTGCTTTAATTTCTGATGACGACTCGTAATACACATGGTAAGAACACCGCTGCGGGATGGACGTAACGCGGCTAGGCTTTTGTCACGATTCCGTGGGAGGTAAAAGGAGCCACAAACACTTTCAAATCTGGATCGTTGAAGCGCGATCGCACTTCTTGCTTCACCGCCTCTGCCGCCTCTAAAGTCTCGGTCAGGCTAAACACCGTTGGCCCAGAGCCAGACATCATCGTGCCAATTCCACCGTTGGTCTGCGCAATTTCTGCCATCGACGACTTTAGCTGAGTCACCTTAGGATGCGCTGGCAGCACGACTTTTTCTAAATCGTTGTGCAGGTGAGTGCCAATGGCCGTTGCATTGCGGGCACCGATAGATTTGAGCATGTCACTGGAATGAACACGGGCACGCCGCTCAGCCAAGGTGGCCCTATCGTCTAGCGGCAAATACGTGTGGGCAAACTGCTGGCGATAGGTTTTGTAAGCCCAGGGCGTAGAGACTGAAATACTCTCGTACTTGGCAAGAACAGCGAAAAGCTTAGGGCTTTTGGGCAGTACGTCAACTTCTTCACCGCGTCCTGTGGCGATCGCACATCCCCCCGCCAAACAAAACGGAATATCCGACCCTAGCTCTGCACTCACCTCTTGCAGCTCTAGGCGAGTCAAACCCATCTTCCAAAGGATATCTAAGCCAAAAAGCACCGCCGCCGCATTCGAGGAACCACCGGCAAGACCGGCCCCTACCGGAATCTTTTTGTCGATAGTGATTTCAATGCCGCCGCAGCGATTGGTGCGGTTGGGGAAACGCTTTTGCAGCAGCGTCACGGCCTTGTAAGCCAGATTGGTATGGTCTGTAGGAACCTGCGGATGATTGCAGTTGATGGTGATAGATGGGCCGCTAATGGGGTTAAGAGTGATGCGATCGCACAGTGCGACACTCTGCATCACCATGACGAGTTCGTGAAAGCCATCGGTTCGGCTGCCGACAATTTCTAGATAGAGATTGATTTTGGCGTTGGAGAGCAGGGTAAGCATGGAAGTCCTTCTATTCGTCACTTTCTATTGGGTCATTTTGGTCATTGTCATTTTGGTCATTGTTGATGGGTCCAAGGGCATCACTGAGGGCGACCCACTGGGCAACGCCTAGACCTTCCGCGCGAATTTGGGGATTGATGGAAAGGGTTTCCAGAACGGCGGCAAGCGACTCTCTTTCGACGATGGATTGTAGATTGTTGCGGAGCATTTTTCGCTTTTGGGAAAAGCCAAGCTTTACGATTTGAGCGAGGCGAGCAGGGTCTTTTGCCTGTGCGGGGAAAGGCCTAGGTCGCAAGCGGATGACGGCGGATTCTACCTTGGGGGCGGGTTTGAAAGCGCTAGGTGGAACCGGGCAAATTTCTTCGCATTCGGCGAGGTACTGGGCACGAATAGTGAGGGCGCCGCAGGCTTTAGTGCCAGGGACGGCGCAAAGGCGATCGCTAATTTCTTTTTGCACCAGCAATACGATGCTGTCGAACGGCTGCGGGTTGGGTTCGCGCAGAGTGCCCAGCAGCTTTTCTAAAATGGGTGCGGTGATGTAATACGGAATATTAGCAATCACTTTATTAGGTCGATTTAGCTCTAAGTCGACTAGCGCTTGCTCGAAGTTAATCTGCAAAAAGTCGGATTCTATCAGGCGGAACTGACCAGAGGCCATGAAGGCAATGAACTGGTCGCTAAGGGCCAAGCACAGATCACGATCGATCTCTACTGCGAGAACTTTGGCTGCTGTGGCGAGCAGCCGTTGGGTCAACGCGCCTTGCCCTGGGCCAATTTCTAGTACCAGGTCTTCGGGTGATAGCTCACCAGCACTCACAATTTGGTTGAGGACTTGGTCACTTTTTAGCCAGTGTTGGCCAAATCGCCTGCGGGCTCTGTGTTTGAAGGGGGAAGAAGAAGCCACAGGCGACGTGTCCTTATTGAAGATTGAATGCGAGGGGCGTATCAGCGGCTCGATGGCATCTTATTTTAGAAGTGAAGGGGTTCTGGCGTAAACGTCCCCATTCTTTACATCAGCGAACGATAACCTACAAAAAAGTCATGGAAAAATCTACAGCCCCCAACGATAAAACACCAGCCACACCGCTGCGCTGCTTTACCGGAGCGATGACTTCTGCGGGTTTTTCACTATTGGGCTATAAGCTGACGGTCTCTATTGCGACTAGCTTTGCGAATAAGCCGATTACTTCTGACAATCCTATTGCGGTGAATATTTCGGCGGCAGTGCGAACACTCGTTACGGGGATGGCAGCGCTGGGTGCAGGTGTTTTTGGCGTGGCAGCGCTGGGACTGGCAGCGCTGGGAATTCAGCTTTTGTTTAAGCAGGGTGAGGTGAGCGAATCGTGAAGAGGCCCCGTCCCCTATCTAAATAAACCCGTAAAGTACGGTATCCTGCCCGTGGATCTAGGAGAGACGTTCAATGGCACAGATTTTTATCTCGGCAGGTCACGGTGGCATCGAAAATGGCGTTCGCGATTCGGGCGCGCAGGTGGGCGGGACGACAGAAGCCCAGGAGATGATTGCACTGCGGGATTTGGTGGTGCCTGAGCTGCGATCGCGTGGTTACGACGTCCTTTCTGTACCTGATGACCTTAGCTTGGCCAAGAGCATCGACTGGATTAACGCTCGCACTCGCGCTGGAGCGGTGGCGATTGAGATTCACGCCGAAGAATTTACCAACCAGGCGACGCGCGGGGCGACGGTGTATCACATTGCGAATAATCGCGATCTCAGAGACCAAGCCGAACTCTTCCTACTCTCCCTCCTCATAGAAGTTCCCGAACTCCCCAGCCGAGGCGTCCGCGCTGACACTTCTGCGGGCACCGGCAGACTCGCTTTCTGCCGCCAAACCGTTCCCCCGGCCCTCGTTGCAGAAATTGCCTACCTCACCAACGCTCAGGACTTTGCCCTACTCACCCAGCGTCGTCGCAACTTTGCGATTGGTCTAGCGAACGGTCTTGCCGCATGGAGCCGCGCTGTCACCGGCACAGCCCCGACGCCACCAGCCACCACAGCAATCACTTACCCCACCATCAATATCGAAATCAACGGAGGTGCCTATCCCGAAAAAGGCATCATCATTAGTGGCAATGCTTACATCCCAATCGACCTAGAAGACCGCCTCAGCGTAGACCTCACCAAAGCCGAAGCTGTCCGCCGAGTGCGCTATCGCGGCGTAGTGTACGTAAAAGCTGTAGACCTCAAACCCTTCAGCATTGCCGTTGGCTGGGATGCCAATACGCGTACGCTACAGCTGCGCCCAGCTTCTGCGCTCAACATCTGCCCTGGCACTATTGATCTCATCATGAGCCACGGCAGCACCACCGAGCTGCACTTAAAGATATTCTTGCGAGCTGAAAACGAGAACGCGCTTAACCTTTTCCCCGACCTGCCCAAGATTTACCGGGAAGAAGCCACTATTGAAGGCGTCGACTATGACATTGCCTTCTGCCAGATGTGCGTAGAAACTGATTTTTTGCGGTTTCCAGGGACTGTAAGCGCCTCACAAAACAACTTTGCTGGACTCGCTGACGGCACTGGAAACCTGGCAACTTTTTCGAGCGCCGCTATCGGCGTGCGGGCACACATTCAGCATCTCAAAGCCTATGCCAGCACAGAGCCTCTAGCTCGACCACAGGTCGACCCTCGGTTTGATTTTGTCAAGCGCGGTGTTGCCCCTTTAGTCGGTCAGCTCAGCAATCTATGGGCTGCCGACCCAAAATACGGACAGAAAATTCTGGCTCGGCTAGAAGAACTATATAAAGTAGCGGGTCTGCTGTAGCTAGACCGAGGATACAAAGGGACAACCCACAAACTGCCACTAAACCTATGCGAAAAGGGGCAGCTTTTGGAGATGGTTAGGGAACGCTGGAAAATAGCTCAATGAAACTTGATACTGAAATTTGATATCAGGTCAGATGCCGCCCACTCATTAGCGCTCCTACCATGACTGCCTACATTCCGTCTTCCACACACAACGTTGTCCAGAACACTAGCCACAGCTCTGGCCAAATGCCCAGTAACATGCCTAGTCAGAATACGTTTGCCAAAAACTGGTTCTTTGGCCTGGCAACCGGTAAAGCGACTCAAAAACGACCTTCGCCACTTCACCGAAGATTGAGTGGCGGATTGCGCTGGATGGGGGGATTACTGGTCTGGCTGATGCTCATGCTACCGGCCCAAGCAGCGGTAGAAATGCGCGTGGGACTCGTACAGGAGAATGATGCCATTAGCATTGGTAGCTCCACAATGGGCATCATTCGCGATGGCGGCGGCAATGCGCTCTATCAGCTGCCTGGACTTCAGGGCATCACGATAGAGGCCGACAGCTTTGAAGTAGACCTGACAAATGGTGGCAATACACTGGCAGAATCTAGTGCCTTTTGGCTAGAGCCTTCTGACGGTGGCTTTGTGTGGATTGGGGATAAATGGTATCGCGGCCGGGTGATGGTCACTGTAGATGATGGTGAGCTAGTAGCCGTGAACTATGTGGATTTGGAAGACTATTTATACAGTGTGGTGGGCAGTGAGATGCCGACGAGCTGGCCACAGGCAGCATTGCAGTCGCAGGCAGTGGCGGCAAGATCCTACGCACTGTATAAGCGATCGCGCTCCAGAAACCCCCTCTTCGACCTCGGCGGCACCACTACTCACCAGGTATATAAAGGCCTAGCCCAAGAGCACCCCAACACCATTGCAGCCGTCGATACTACCGAAGACCAAGTCGTCACCCACAATGGCCAAGTCATTGAAGCCATCTTCCACTCGTCCTCGGGCGGTGGCACAGAAAATGCCAGCGACGTGTGGAGCAGCGATGTCCCCTACCTCCGTCGCGTTGAAGACTTCGACCAAAACTCTCCTGTATTTAGCTGGCAGGAAACGTTTAGTCTTTCAGAATTCAGTAGCAAAATTGGTGATATCGGCACCGTGCATACCATTGGCACACCGCAAATGACCGAAGGGGGCCGGGTAGCCTCTATCAGCTTCGCTGGAGACGACGGCACCGAAACCCTGCGCGGGCGAGATGTCCGGTCGAAGCTTCGCCTTCGCAGCACAAGGTTTGAGATTGAGATTGCCGATAGCCAGGTGATTGTGAATGGCTCTGGCTTCGGCCACGGTGTGGGAATGAGCCAGTGGGGGGCGCGGAGCCTAGCTGAGCAAGGGTGGAGCTTTGAGCAGATTTTGCAGCATTACTATCAGAGTACTGCGATCGCCCTGCTAGAAAACTAACCTCTAGGTTTCCAACGAAGCAATCATCCGCAGAGCAACCCGTTGAAACCTACTTTACTCACTGAAGATCATCCACAGGTGCATCATCCTCAATAACGAGATGGCTGGTGTCAAGCTCGTTAACGACCTCAAATTCTTCAGTATCCAGAAGTTGTTGAGTCATGGGCTAGCTTTCAAAAACTCGATAGCTTAATTATCTGCCGCCACACAAAATATGACCCATTAACGTGAAGCACCGTCCCATAAAGACCTACTTCGTTGGGCGCTAGTGCTCACAAGGGAAACACGGTTTAATCCAAGCGCAGCCAGCCGTAGACCTCTTCAGCCGATAGTGCCAAGTCTATCCCCGCAATCACAGGCAGCGGCTCACTACCTCGATACAGCTTAAGCTGCGATTCGGATGAAAGTGTCAGTATGCTGTCGTTTTCTGGGTCCAGTAACCAACCTAGCTCCGTACCATGCTCTACGCAGTGTAGTAGCTTTTCTAGAGGTCTTGTTTGAGCTTGGTCTGGTGACAAAATCTCAATGGCCCAATCGGGATGTTGTTCAAATCGATTAGCAATGCGGCCTGATGAGGTGCGCGGAATTCGCGGCCAACGAAAGACTGAAATATCTGGAACAATAGCCGCACCGCCAAACACACAGCGTAATTCTGAAAAGGCTTTGGCAATTCGCTCAGGTGCCGCTGCTTGGTCAATCGCCTTACACAGCCCAACCTGTAATAAGCTGTGCTCTCCCTGAGGCATAGGCTTTTGACTCACTTGTTGACTCATGTACTCACTAGCAGGCTTCGTCTCAGGCTGCTGTAAGAATGCCTCTAACGTAGTCAGCTTGAGAGGTGTTTGTACCACAGTAATAACCTCACTTTCTGTAGCTAATTATGACAGCTCATTCAAATCTCGCTCGTTCAGATCTCATTGAGACGGCGCATAAACTCTTCAGATTCTATCGCCTGCTCAGACAAGTCTTGATCAGTGCTGTAGACAGTGTCTGACTCTTTCAGCACCTTCTGGCTGGCAAACTGCTGAGCAAAGGCCAGCTTTTGCTGAAAGGCCGCACCGAGTCGGTTTAGCGCAGTGGCTCTTTCGGCTCGCTCGTCGTTGCGTTTTTCAATTTTGGAGTTGCGCCACTGCACCCAGTAGTAACGCACGAGTGGAATGGTCAAAAAGGAGATGCCATAGAACATCAGCACACCCAAAATCGACTGAGCAAATACCGCTGCTGCTGGAAGCACAATGCCCTGAGCTAATGCGTTTTCCAGCATCCCTTGCAACACGACAGCGCCGATAATATTTGCAGAGCCTAAACCAATAGAGAGCATCACTTGGTCAGAGGTCGCTGCTGTAAACTTGCGCTTTGCTTCCTTGAGATAAGCACCTACAGAAGACTTACCGCGTTCCATGGCAGAGACTTGAAGCTCTGGGAAGTAGTACACCATGTCGCCAGTGGGGCTCACTTCCGGCTGACCGTTGAAGCGGCTGAGTACAGGAAGCATATAGTCTTCGTATTCTTTGTCCCAGCCTTCGCCAAGCTCATCGAGGTAGGGAACGACTTGTTCGGCGGCGATCGCACCCCCATTATTCGTAATCACCCGGCCAATCGTCTGCCACCGCCGCTCTTCCAAATCCGCATTCGGATCACCATCACCAAACAAAAAGGAAAATATCGCTTCTAACAACTGAAGCTTGTCGCCTTGTTTCGTAGTAGGCCTACCTCTGTAGCCACGCGAGGGCTGGTTAGGATATCGCCGTCTACCCCGGCCATAGTTGAAGTCAAACAGGTAAAAGATATTGAACGGGGAAAAGCCGAAGCTGAAACCACCACCGCGTCGGTCGTCTCGACTATTGCCACCCTGCTGACTGCTCATGGCGATGAAGAGGGCAAGGATTGCGATCGCAATTATCAGCAGCGACAGCATCAGCATAATGCCAAAGGAAATTCGCACAATGTAAAACGCCACCTGCCAAACTTTCGACAGCAGGGCCTGCATCCGAATCTGCCAATACTTATTGCGCAAAGTCGAGCGAAAGCTGCGCGAAAATTCATAGGCAATCTCGCCTGTTTCCGACACCTGCATGTGGCCTTGCGTTTCAGAAGCTAGCGCCAATAGTCCTTGCTGCGCCACCTCCACATTGATACCCGCACGCGCCGCGACATCGCCCACCGTCACCCGGTACTTGAGGGCTTCTACCGCCTGCATTACGTCTTTATTGAGTTCTTCCATTTGCGCCTCTCGTACAAACCTCTCACAACCGAAGGCTCGCTTATCTTATATTTCCTGGGTCTAGCGAAGCATTAACTATGTTCTTTTCATCCAGTATAGGAGGCCATTTAGCAGGCGACAGGCAGGTTAAGGGTACGGTTTCTACCCGTGTTGTTAATCAATTGACTTCAATCAATCGGCCCTCAACACAAAAGCGCCATTGCCCTCCCTAAGGAAGCAACGGCGCTTTTAATGATTTAGACTAGCTGAGCTAAAAGGTGAATCCAGAGGCACAAACGAGCCTAATGACTAAAACTTACAGCTGAGAAGCGCGACCTAAAACCTGATCTTTGAGGGCGTTCATTTCGCTAGCTAGCTCACTGCGATTAGATGCTTTGAGTAAGTAGCGGTAGACAAACCAGCCGCTGTAAAGCAAACCAATCAACTCAAACAGGGGTGCGAGTACTGGGACATCGTTGATAGCTTCGAGCACTGCCAACGTGAGCTTGATTGAGAGAAACAGGCCAAAGAAAAGGCCGAGCGCAATCAAAGGGCGCTTGTACTCTTGAAAGAACTCACCAAAGTACTTATCCAAATCACCGAGCTTATCAACGACTTGAGCCGTGACTTTCTTGACTTGCTCCATGGTATCGGCGGTATCAGCGTTGATGGTTTCTGCCGAGGTATTCACGTCTGTTTTTACATCGTCGGTGAAGGCACCGTTTTCTGTCTTTATCTCAGTAGTCATGACTATTTATAAGGGTTAACAACATTGAGCCCATGCCTTGCTTCGCCGCTCAGAAATTTCAAACTCATCTCAAACTCAATGAATAGAGAGTGATTGCCATCCAAAAAGTAATGGCCAATCTCGGGAATTTCTGAGGGATGAAGCACAAGGTATAAATTAAGGCACCATGATAGCGCCTCAATCAAAAGGTGACTAGCACAAATACCCAAGATACGTTGACAAATATAAGCTTTTACCCTGCTATGCCTTTCATACCTTTTGTAGATTTCTAGAGGTCGCTGATAGACGAAGACTAAAGATTTACGGGGGCTATTTGCCTAATCAAGTTCGCCTAATCCAATTGTACTATTTTTTGTACTAGTTGACGGTTAACCGACTTTGACAGTCCACTAACCTTGCCAAGCGGCTTAGGCATTCCGAATAGAGAATACAACGACATGTCACCCACGCGGTGCCAAAGATTGGGATGATGTCGCGAAAATTTGTGACGCTTGGTAGCGATCGCACCCTCACCCTCAGCTCACTCCTTACAATAAAGAGCATCTGTATCTGACACCTCACTGAATATCCCTCACTGAATATC
>ERZ1740070.1341-NODE-1341-length-15498-cov-4.850871_pt1 | contig 15498 bp, 12 predicted proteins | sample MGYA00581734_ERZ1740070 | MGnify/ENA primary metagenome ERZ1740070 (study PRJEB43018, sample SAMN04849744) | marine metagenome | isolation source: floating plastic debris | place: Pacific Ocean | collected 2008-09-01 | study: EMG produced TPA metagenomics...
GCCAAGATCATCAACATCGACGCGGGCGCCGAGACTGGCACGCAAATCATCTGGGAACAGGCGCCCATCCGGGGCGATCTCAGCGCCCCAGGCGGCGGCCGCCTGGTCAAGATCAGCATCCTCGCCAGCGGCGATGACCAGTCGCCACCGTCGTCCTTCCGGCTCTCGTGGGTCGAATGTGTAGGTGCGACGCGCTTTTGACGATGTCATTTCGACGGTAAAGGCCGCGCGCAGCGTTTCCGGGGCCTCAGTCGCGCGCAGAGCCGAATCCATGGGTCCGGCGCCGGTGACCAGCGGAAAAGCGAAGCTGAGCAAGAAATCCATCGATAAGCTGTCTCAAGTTTAATTACGTCTGGTTTAAGGCAGACAAGATTAACTTTGATCAGCTTGCGGGTTTTAGGTTTATGCGGCGTGAACAGCCTATTTGACGGTGCCTTTGGCGAGCAGTTCAATGACGCTGGAAAAGTCTTTTCCGCCAAGGCCTTGCTCTGAGAGCAGCGCATAAAGGGCCTCGGCATGCCCACCCAAAGGCGTGACCGCACCGCTGGAAATGGCAGCATCCTTGGCCAGGCGCAGGTCTTTCAGCATCATGTCCGTGGCGAAGCCGCCCTCGAAATTGCGATCTGCTGGCGATTCAGGTCCAACGCCCTCGACCGGGCAGTAGGAGGTCATGGACCAGTTCTGGCCTGAACTCTGGCTGGAAATGTCATAGAAGCGCTCTGCGGACAGGCCGAGACGCTCGGCCAGGGCGAACGCTTCACATGTCCCGATCATGGAAATGCCCAGCAGCATATTGTTGCAGATCTTGGCCGCTTGTCCGGCGCCGCTGTCGCCCGCGTGGATGGTCACCCGACTCATCGGATCAAGCGTGGTTTCGACAGCGGCGAAATCGGCGTTCGCGCAGCCGACCATGAAGGCGAGGCTGCCCGCATCCGCCGCCGCCGTGCCGCCTGAGACCGGAGCATCCGCCGCCCGAAAGCCCTTGCCGGCTGCGCCTGCCTGATCGGCAACGCGGCGGGCGCTATCGACATCAATGGTTGAGCAATCAACTAAAAGAGCGCCGACTTTCGCATGCGGCAGGATATCGGCCTCATACACGCCAAGGACGTGTCGACCGGCGGGCAGCATGGTAATGACGGCGTCAGCGCCCTGGACGGCCTCAGCGGCGGAAGCGCTCGCAACGCACCCCGCATCCGCCGCGGTCTTGAGCGCCGCTTCTGACAAGTCAAAGGCCCTGACCGTGCGGCCAGCGTTAGCGTGGTTGGCGGCCATGCCGCCGCCCATATTGCCAAGGCCGATAAAGGCGATTGTATCCATCGTCTTCGCTCTTACGCTGTTGGCAGCGTATAATCCTTGAAAATCTCGCGCAGTTTCAGCTTATTGATCTTGCCAGTGGCGCCGAGCGGAATCTCGTCAATGAAGGCGACATCATCCGGGGTCCACCATTTGGCGATCTTACCTTCCAGCTGGGCCAGCACTTCTTCCTTGCTGGGATCCTCGCCGGGTGCGGACTGAATGATCAGCAGCGGACGCTCATCCCATTTCGGGTGATAGATGCCAATCGCCGCCGCATTGGCGACTTTTGGATGCCCGACGGCAATATTTTCAATATCGATGGAGCTGATCCACTCGCCGCCGGATTTGATCACATCCTTAGCCCGATCGGTGATCTGCATGGTGCCATATTCGTCAATATTGGCGACATCGCCCGTGTCGAAAAAGCCGTTCTCGTCCAGGACCTTGCCGCCATCGCCTTTGAAGTATCCGCCAGCAATGGCCGGCCCGCGGACAACCAGGCGACCGGATGTTTCGCCGTCCCAGGCGACATCATTATTCTCATCATCGACAATCTTGAGCTCGACACCGAAAGGTGGGCGGCCCTGTTTCAGCTTCTGCGCCATGCGCGTATCAATATCCGCGCTCTTCAAGTGCGGTGGCAGGCTGCCCAGGGTGCCGAGCGGGCTCGTCTCGGTCATGCCCCAGGCGTGGATGACGTCGACTTCATACTCGGTCTCGAAGGCGCGCAGGATGGCTTCCGGAATGGCCGAACCGCCGATCAGGACCTTTTGCAGATGCGGCAGTTTGAGATCATTCTCGCGCAAATAGGTCAGCAGGCCGAGCCAGACCGTCGGAACCGCGGCTGTGATGGTGACTTTCTCCGTATCGAGCAGCTCATAAATGCTGGCGCCATCCATTTGCGCGCCTGGCATGACCATATTGGCGCCGGTCGCGGGACAGCCAAAGGCGAGGCCCCAGGCATTGGCGTGGAACATTGGAACGACCGGCAGAACGACATCATCTGCGCCCATGCCCATGGCATCTTTCGACATAGTGATCAGCGTGTGGAGGACGTTTGAGCGGTGGGAATAGAGCACGCCTTTCGGGTTGCCCGTCGTGCCGGATGTGTAGCACAGACCGCAGGCCGTCTCTTCCGGGAAGTCGCCCCAGCTGGCGCCAGTCGATTTGCCGGCAATCCATTCATCAAAGGCCATAGCGCCGAGGGAATTGTCCGGCATATCGCTGGAATCCGCAAAGATGACGAATGTCTTCACCGTCTGCAGATGCGCTTTCACAGCCTCGACGATGGGCAGGAATGTGATGTCGAAAATCAGCACCTTGTCTTCGGCGTGATTGGCGATCCAGGCGATTTGCTCCGGGTGGAGGCGGGGATTGATCGTGTGCAGCACTGCACCAATGCCCATCGTGCCATACCAAGCCGCCATATGCCGGGCGGAATTCCAGCCCAGCGTCGCGACGCGGTCGCCAAGGCCAATCCCCGCTTCGATCAGCGCGCCAGAGACGCGTTTCGACATGTCGAACAATTCCGAATAGGACGTCCGTACAATATTGCCGCCGACACGGCGCGTGATGATTTCCCGGGTCGGGTTGATCCGATTAGCGTGCTCTAGAATCTTGTTCGACGTGAGCTGCCAGTCCTGCATGATGCCTTGCATCGGTTTCCTCCATGAAACTGTATCAATTTCGCCTCTTACAAGGCCTGCTTAATGTTGTAGGTTGCCGGTCGGGGATCGGCAAGAAACGAAAGCTCAAATCCATGAAATCTCTGTATTCCGCACTCGCATTGTCCGCGGGTCTCGTCGTCGCGGCCTGTCAGCCGGATGCCGGCACGTTTGACCCGCCATTGGAAAGCGCGGCCCAGGAAGATGTGACGAACACAGTCAGTGAACCGGATACCGCGAATGCCGTTGAATAGGGCGCGCTACCGGAATTCTTCGATTCTGTCAGGGAAGAGGGCGGTCTGAAGATCGCGTCGCACCGGGGTGGACCCGCCCCGGGCTATCCGGAAAATGCGATTGAGACGCTGGACTATGGCACCGATCAGGGCCTGCTCATCCACGAGATTGATGTCGTGGAAAGCCGCGACGGGGTGCTGTTCCTGCTGCATGATCGCACTCTTGGGCGCACCACGACCGGGGATGGCGCCGTGGCGGATACGGATTGGGAGACGATCCAGACGCTCAACCTGAAAGACAATGATGGTCAGATCACGGAGTTCGCGCCGCCAAAGCTGTCCGACGTTCTGCTATGGGCCAAGGCGCGCGGTGTGATTGTCGAGCTGGATAAGAAACCGACAACCAGTTTCCGCAATATCATCTCGCATGTCCGGGCGGCGGAGGCGGAGGATCATGTGGTGCTGATCACCTATAATGACAATCAGGCGATTGAAGTCGCCGGTCTGGCGCCGGACCTGATGCTGACCGCCAGCGTCAATAGCCGCGTCCATCAGGAAGAGCTTGAAGCCGCTGGGGTCAATTTCGATCACGTCGTGGCCTGGATGGGGATCAACAATCCCAATCCCCGGGCCGTTGGCGCGATCGGGGCGCGCGGCGTCGAGACGGCATTCGGCACGCTCGGGCGGCCGGGCGAACGGCTGGATGATGTTTATTGGGCCGATGGCGACCCGAGCGAGTTTCAGGAACTGGTCGATGGTGGACTTACCATGCTGGCCACCGATGCGCCTTATCGGACGGCGGCCGCCCTCAGCGCGGATGATGATGTGATTGCGACGTGCGGACAGTCCTAGAGCACGAACCGGGCGCGCTCGTTTGAGCTGATAAACTCAACCATTTCGTCATAGGACGCCCGCTCGAGCAAGCAGGCCGCCTCGACGCGTTTATTGTGCGTCCGCGCTGTTTCGAAACGGGTGCCGGCATAATTGATCGCCGCCGCATAGAATTGCATCCGTCGCGTTTCCCGCTGTGGCCTCAGGCCTTCCAGCATAGCACGAACCCCAACCGCGAGTATAGCAAAGGCGATGGCCAGCGAACTCATCACTTCCCAGCTGATCGGGACATTACCGGCCACCAAGCCGGACCAGATCGCGCCGATCAGGGCGACAAAATTCGCCACAAAGGACAGGACGACGAGGACATAGCTGAGATTGCCGAGAATATGCAGCTGTTTGGCCGGGGAGGACCAGAATTTGGCGTCCGAGGACAAGACGTAATTCGTATACTGAATCTGGCCGCGTATTCGGGTTTCGTCGATCGCCTGATAGAGTTCGTCGAGGGCTACTTGATGTTCGTCATTGGCCCGATCCGTCGCGGCCTTAGCCCAGTCCTTGTCGATCCAGAATTCGCCGCTCTCATTCGGATTGGTGATGCTCTGACCGGAATAGGCGGCCGCGGATGCATTGGTGAATTTCGTGTACTCGCTGCCAATCTGATCGATGAAATTGCGCTTGAATCGGGCAAACGAGAGGGCACGATTGGCCAGCCAGGCGGAGCGATCCTCCGCGGAATCTGTGACATCCGCGATCTCCACGGCATGCGCGATGAGATGCTGGGCATGCCATTGCCGCAGGCGTTCCGTCATCAATCGCTTCTGCAACCAGCTGCGTTTGACCTGGCCGAAACCTAGACCAAGATTGCCGAAAACGAGCGCAAGTATGCCGAAACTTGCGCCAAGTATGCCGGAAATCAGCAATAAGCGATCACTGATCAGCCCGTCCGGCAGAGTGTCCTTCAACAAGGCTGCCAGGGGAAAGGTCAGGAGTGAGAGTGTTGCAAAGATCAGAGCGGCGCAGCCGACCCAGCGCGACCTCCGCTTGGCCTTGTTGGCGAGTGCGTCAATGCGCTCAAACTCTTCCCGGAGTTCCGGATGATCGAGGGCGAAATAGACATTGGGATAGGAGGTGATGGCGAGATTGCGATCGGCCTCGGAAAGGAGGAGTTCGTCTTTGAACCAGATTGCCATGCCTGGCGACCCCGCGCTGATTCCGTCTCATGCTATCTCGTTATGGCGCTGTGATGCAAGAAGGTTTCGAGCTTGGCGTCTGAAAGGAAACGGTTTTTCTCGCGGGCGCGAGTCAGGGTTCCACTTCAGTTCGCGCGATTTCTGTGCCATCTGTGCGGAGTGTGGGAAAAAATTAACTATAAAAACGAGAGTGATCGGGGACATTGGCAGACATTTTTCTTTCCTATAGCCGGGTCGATCGCCCGACCGCGCAAATCATTGCTGAAGCCCTGGAGGCCGAAGGATTCTCCGTCTGGTGGGACAAGGTTCTAAGAGCCGGACAGACCTATGACGAGGTCACGGAAACGATGCTGCGGGACTCCCATATTGTCATCGTGCTGTGGTCTCAAACCTCGGTAAAATCGACCTGGGTCCGGGCGGAAGCGACACAGGGACAGCGCAATTGCGTGCTTGTGCCGGCGATGATCGAAGACGCCGAACGTCCGATCATGTTTGAGCTGACCCAGACGGCGGATCTGATTGGCTGGGCTGGTGATCGCAGTGAGGAACGCTGGACAGGCTATGTCGATGATCTCAGGCGCGCGCTGGAAAAGCCAAAGCCTGCCGGCGCGGTCGTGCCGGATTCGACGCCCGCGATAGCCCCGGTCGCAGCGCCAGCTCCCGTCGAGCCAACACCGCCGCCCGCGGTTGAAGCGGAACCTGTCGCGGCTGCTGAGCCTGCTTCGGCTCCGGTCGCCGCAAAGGCCAGGAAATCGTCCAGCCCCTTGCCGCTATTGCTGGGGGGGCTGGTTGTTCTCGGCGTCGGCGGATGGTTTGGCTATCAGACCCTGATGGGGGATGATACGGCGCAGGAAACGTCGCCATCGCAACCCATCGCAGCAACCTGCGAGGTCTGCCCGGACATGGTCGCGATTGAAGGCGGTTCCTTTCTCATGGGGTCGCCGGATGCCGAACCCAATCGCACGGGCAATGAAGGGCCGCAGCATGAAGTGACGCTGCGGGCGTTCAAGATCAGCAAAACCGAGATCACGCGCGCGCAATGGCAGCTTTGCGTTGACGCGGGCGCCTGCCCGTCTCCTCAGGGCGGCGGCGCACCGGAAGCGCCGGTGACAGGTGTCGGTTGGGATGATGCTGTCGGCTATACGGCCTGGCTGAGCGAGGTCTCTGATCAATCCTATCGCCTGCCAACCGAGGCGGAATGGGAATATGCGGCCCGCGGCGGTGAGCGCACGGCCTATTGGTGGGGGGCTGGCTATCCAGGCCCCGGCGCGTCGTCCAGCGGGGTCAAAGCGGCCGCAGAGATGCCGGCGAATGGCTATGGCGTGTCAGGCCTGCTCGGCAATGTCCGGGAATGGGTCGCAGACTGTTATGTCAACAATTATCGCAATGCGCCAAGCAATGGCAGCGCCGTGACAACGGGCGATTGCGCCCGCCCGGTCGTGCGCGGAGGATCGTTCAAGACCGGCGCAGCCGAACACCGGGCCGCCAGCCGCGCCCGATACGGAAAGTCGACGCGGGACAGCGCATTGGGCGTGCGCGTGGTGTCAGACTAGACAGTCCTAATTCACGTAAGTGATGAGGATCATGACCCGGCGATTGCGCGGCTCGTCGACCTCGTCTGTCGTGTCGACCGAAAGACCCGTTTCACCAAGGCCTTCAGCTGAGATCAGAGACGGATCCACGCCGCGATCGATGAACCAGTCGGCAACCGCGTCCGCATAGCGTTGGGTGCGGGCGAGATTGTCTTCTGCGCTGCCCACCGTGTCAGACGCGGCGCGGATTTGGATTGACGCGATCTCCCGGTTCGGATCGAAGCCGTTCTGGAGGCGGTTATTGTGCGTCGCGAGATCGATTTCATCATAAGTGTCGACCATCAATTCGATCGCGACAGGCAATGGTGCTGGCTCGACACTTTCTGCAGGAGGCGGCGGTGGCGGCATGGATCGGGTCGATGGCGCAGGCGCGGATTCCGGCATGATCTCGATCTCATCCTCGGCAACCCCCTCATCCACTTCGACTTCGACGGCGGGCGGGATCGGAGCGTCGCCAGCCGGGAAGGCGGTGCGATGCAGCGTACATTCGCTGGCATTAGGATTGATCGCCGAATTGATCCGATAATATTGATCGCCATTAGGCAAATCGCCGAACCGGGCGACTTCCAGTGCCCGGTTCTGGGGCGGGGTTTCGCGGATCGTGCACATCATATCCCAAAGAATGGTGGGATTGTCAGAATAGTAATTGTGGCCAATGCCAAACAATTCGGTCGTGACGGCGGTGGCATCAATCGTCTGATAATTCTGTGAAGGCCGGATATAGGGCCGATTCGTATCTGTATCGCCAAGGCGCTTTTCCTCATTCGCATTTACGATAGTGGAAATGTGCAGCGCCCGATCAGTGTCAGACGTATAGATGGTGACATTGGCGTCGAGATAGTCGAACACACCATTGGCGGCATTGAAAATGTCCCGCTCCACATCGGCCGCAACCAGCATGATGCGGAATTCCAGATCATCGCGATTATGGCGCTCCAGATAGTCGCGGGCATAATCTTCCAGCGCCTGGGTCAGGACCCGATTGCCCATGGAATGGGCAATGATATTGATGCGAGAGACCGAAACATCCTCGGTCAGGATGTCCAGAAACTCCTCCAGATAAGGCGCCGCACTGAGCGAACGGGACCGGTCGCCCTGATAATCCTCGAGCGACAGGGCGCCAGCAGATGGCCAGCTATAGAGGACCGGAACGCCGACATTGAAGCGGTTTTCGCGGGACAGATCGTTTGAGAGTTGCGCCGCGCGGACCAGAGCCTCGTCAAACTGCACATTGAAGCCGTGAATGAAGAGCAGGACTGAATCTGAGCGGTCGCCATCGATCGCGCCTTGTAGCGTGGTGGCGAACGTCTCGCGCCCATTTGCCGTGATCCGGGTCAAGAAGACATATTCCGCTAATTTATCCGCATCATCCGGGGCGCTGCCCTGCACGTGCGGGGTTTCACCGCGGGTCCGGCTGCCTCCTTGTTCAATCAGTTTGGGGAGCCAGACATCGGCGCGGCCAAGGCTTAACCGATCGCCGCTTTCGCCCAGTCCCTCGGTGACATTGACCGTGTCGCCGTCGCGCGTGGTGTCGTCGGTGAGGATCAGGCGATTGGTGCCATACCAGACGCGGATACAGTCGACCTTGCTGTTCAGATTGGCGTCCGAGACGAGGTCCGTACAATCCGTTCCGAAGGCCGGATGCCGAATAACCATGGGGCGATTGAGCCAAAACCAGGCTGCAATTGCAGCCGCGATTGCAACGACAAGAATGCCGAGTATCCACCGTACCACGCGTCACCTCCACCGACTCTACTGGGGCGAGCTTACATCAAACTGGCGAAAGAGAACAAGCGCCGACGAAAACCAGCTTTCGCAATCTCGGCAAACCCTCCTATATGGCTTCGAAGCATAGGAATCTGCGAGCTGTTTCATGTCTGATTTTCTCTTATTGGCATTCATTCTCCTGGTGGCCGGAATCATCGCCGTACCGATTGCCACGCGGCTAAAGCTTGGCTCGGTGCTCGGTTATCTGATCGCCGGCATTGCGATCAGCCCATTATTGGCGGTCCTGGGCGTGGATGTCGTGTCACTGCAGCATTTCGCGGAATTCGGCGTCGTCATGATGCTGTTCCTGGACGGCATGGATCTGGAGCCTAAACTACTCTGGCAAATGCGTAATCGACTGATGGGCCTGGGCGGCGGTCAGGTCCTACTAACTATGATCCTGGTCATGTCTGTGGCCATGGCGTTCGGGCAATCCTGGAACACGGCGATCATTATCGGAATGATCCTGGCCCTGTCATCGACGGCGATCGTGCTGCAGACCCTGAATGAGAAGGGATTAATGAAGAGCGATGGCGGCCAGGCCAGCTTTTCGGTTCTGTTATTCCAGGACATTGCCTTCATTCCAATGCTGGCCATTATTCCGCTTCTGGCCTTCCCGGAAGTCGTACAGGCGACTGCGGGTGGGGATGCTGAAGGTGGGCTCAGTCTGGTTGAAGACCTCAATGGCTGGCAGACCATGCTGGTCACTGTGGGGGCGATTGCAGTCGTAATTCTCGGCGGAAACTATCTGACACGACCGCTCTTCCGTTTCGTCGCCGGGGCCAAGTTGCGGGAATTGTTCACCGCCACGGCTCTGCTCATGGTGATCGGAATCGCGCTCCTGATGACATTAGTCGGCCTGTCTCCGGCGCTTGGAACGTTCCTGGCCGGGGTCGTCCTCGCTAATTCAGAATACAAGCATGAGCTGGAATCTGACATTGATCCATTCCGTGGGTTGCTGCTCGGCCTGTTTTTCATCACGGTTGGCGCCGGGATTGATTTCAATCTCCTGTCCGCCAATTTCGGGGTCGTTATCAGTATGACGCTCGGGCTGATGGCTCTGAAAGCGACGGTCCTGTTCATTCTCGGCACCGCGTTCAAGATTCGCGGGGCGCAACGATGGCTGTTCACACTCGGCCTGGCTCAAGCGGGGGAATTCGGGTTCGTCCTGTTGGCCTTTACCAGTACCAATGGCATTTTGCCGGAACTGATCTCCGATCTGCTTTTGCTGGTGGTGGCGCTTTCGATGCTGATCACGCCTTTGCTCTTCATTCTGTATGATCAAATCGTGGCCGGGCTTTACGCCAAGGGCCAGGAACAGGAAGCCGACGAGATCACTGAAGACAATGGCATCATCATCGCCGGGCGCGGCCGGATTGGCGGGATTGTTGATCGCATGCTGCGTACGGCCGGCCATACCGCAACCGTGATCGATTACAGTTCCAAACAGCTCGACATCCTGCGCACCTATGGCGTCAGCCATGCCTATTTCGGCGATGCGACGCGGCCGGATCTGTTGCATGCGGCGGGCATCGACAAGGCCAAGCTTCTGATCGTGACGATTGATGACAAGCACCAGATCACGGAACTGGTCTCCTATGCGACGCGCAATTATCCGAACCTGCACGTGATCGCCCGGGCCGTGGATCGTCATCATACATATGAGCTCTGGGCGCATGGCTGCCGCGACATTATCCGTGAGACCTATGACAGTTCGCTGCGGATTGGCCGGTCAGCCTTTGAAGCGCTGGGTACGCCGCGTCCCGCAGCAGAGCGAATGAAAGACGCCTTCCATGAGATGGACCAACAATCCATGATCGAAGTCGCGGATGTCTATGACATCGATATTCCGGCACATGAGAATGACGCTTATGTCTCCCGCATTCGTGAACGCGCTGAAGGCTGGGAGAGTGAACTTCACGATCGGATGATGGAAATCATGGACGAGGAAGTCGAGAAGGCCTGACCTTGGCCCGACAGAATACTGGTTGACGTACGCGACTGAAAAGAGCTATCGGGCGCGCAGGTTGAGACGCCTGCCGCTCGCTGGACTTCTGGTCCGAGGTGAAGCTCTCACCGGTTACCCGGTTTATATCGCAGACCATTTCACACCTGGTCTGGCGGCAATGCGAGCCCCGCCTTTGTCAGACCAACAGGTTTCGTGAAAGGAATCTCGCGATGGTTTCGCATATATATACACGCGTTCAGGCCAAGGCCCGGGCGCGTCAGATCAAGGCCGAGAAAGGGTCATCTCTATCCACGGCGCTGGAACAGGTTGCCCGGGAATTGGGCTTCCGCGACTGGAACACCGCGTCGGCGCGGCTGTCCAATCGGCCGGAAGCGGCGTGGCAGATTGGCGAACGCGTCAGTGGCCATTATTTGAAACGGACTTTTTCCGGACGCATTCATGGCGTGCGGGAACTGCAAGGGGGCGCCGGTTATGAAGTGACGCTGCACTTTGATCATCCCGTGGATGTTGTCGATTGGGACAGCTTCTCAGCCTATCGACAGCGTGTGTCGGCTTTCGTTTCACCCGAGGGGATTTCCTGGGCGAAGACAAGTGACGGCATTCCGCACCTGACCGTGGCGCAGGAGACTGCGCTGGTGGTTTAGGGCACAAACGAAAGCGCCCCTCATCTTGCCTCGCGGGCAGATAAGGGGCGCTGGTTTGTCGATAGAAGGGACTAGACCTTTTCAGGCTTGCCTTTGCCGGCGGGTTTCGGTTTCCGCTTGGCGGGTTTGTCTTCGACATATTTGAAGGTCAGTTCGTCCTTCTTCTTGTCGTGCCCGATCTTCACAGTGCCGCCCTTGGCGAGTTTGCCGAACAGCAATTCCTCGGCCATTGGTTTCTTCACATGTTCGGAGATCACGCGGGCCAGGGGTCGTGCCCCAAACTCGGCATCGAAGCCGCGCTTGGACAACCAGTCGCGAGCGCCCGCCGCCAGCTCGATCGTAACATTGCGATCGGCGAGCTGGATTTCCAGCTGCAGAACGAACTTCTCAACCACGCGCTCAATGATTTCAGGCGTCAGTCCGCCAAATGTGATCACCGAGTCCAGACGGTTGCGGAATTCCGGCGTGAAAAGGCGTTTCAGCGCCTCTTCCTGCTCGTCATCCTTACGACCGCGGCCAAAGCCGATGGAATTCTTCGCGGCATCCGACGCACCCGCATTGGTGGTCATGACCAGAATAACATTGCGGAAATCGACCTTGCGGCCATTCGCATCGGTCAGCGTACCATTGTCCATGACCTGGAGCAGGACATTGAACAGGTCCGGATGCGCTTTCTCGATTTCGTCGAGCAGAACCACACAATGTGGGTGCTGCATCACGGCATCGGTCAGCAAGCCGCCTTCATCATACCCGACATAGCCCGGAGGCGCGCCGATTAGACGTGATACGGAATGGCGTTCCATATATTCCGACATGTCGAACCGGTGCAGCTCAACGCCGAGAATATTGGCGAGCTGACGCGTCACCTCGGTCTTGCCGACGCCGGTCGGGCCGGTGAACAGGTAAGCGCCGATCGGCTTGTTTGGCTCGCGCAGGCCGGCGCGCGACAGTTTGATCGCACTGGCCAGGGCATCGATGGCCTCGTCCTGACCATAGACCACGCGCTTGAGATCCGCTTCCAGCGACTTGATCGCCTGCGCATCGTCTTTCGACACCTGTTTGGGGGGGATGCGTGCAATCTTGGCGACAATCGCCTCAACCTCTTTCACCCCGATTGTCTTGCGACGTTTGTTTTCCGGAACCAGCCACTGGGTCGCGCCCGCTTCGTCGATGACGTCGATGGCTTTGTCCGGCAGCTTGCGGTCAGTCATGTAGCGGGCTGACAGTTCCACCGCGGCGCGGATCGCGTCATTGGTATAGCGCAGGCCGTGAAAGTCTTCGAAGGTCGATTTCAGACCGGTGAGAATTTTCACTGCATCTTCGACATTTGGTTCAACCACATCAATCTTGCGGAACCGGCGCGACAAGGCGCGATCCTTCTCGAAATGCTGCTTATACTCTTTGAACGTGGTCGAACCCATGCAGCGAACTTCGCCATTCTGCAGCGCTGGCTTGAGCAGGTTGGACGCATCCATCGCGCCGCCTGAGGTCGCCCCGGCGCCGATAATGGTGTGGATCTCGTCAATGAACAGGATGCCTTTTTCCTGTTCGCCGATTTCCTTCATCACCGCTTTCAGGCGTTCTTCAAAGTCACCGCGATAGCGTGTGCCGGCGAGCAGGGCACCCATATCCAGCGCCCAGATGACCGCATCATCGAGAATTTCCGGCACTTCATTGTTCACGATCATGCGGGCGAGCCCTTCAGCGATCGCCGGCTTGCCGACGCCCGGATCACCGACCAGGATCGGATTGTTCTTGGCCCGGCGGCAGAGCACTTCAATACAGCGTTCGACTTCAAGCTGGCGACCGATCAGCGGATCGATTTTGCCTTGCTTGGCTTTCTCATTGAGATTGACGCAATAAGCATCCAGCGCTTCGCTTTGCGGCGCGTTTGGCGGCGCTTCCTCGGCTTCAGCGCCGCGCGGCGTGCTTGGACGGTTCTGTCCTGGCACTTTCGAGACACCATGACTGACATAATTGACCGCATCATAGCGGGTCATGTCCTGTTCCTGCAGGAAGTAAGTTGCATGGCTCTCGCGTTCTGAGAAAATCGAGATCAGGATATTGGCGCCGGACACTTCATCGCGCCCGGAACTCTCGACGTGCAATACGGCACGTTGAACCACACGTTGAAACGCTGCGGTCGGCTGAACGCGGCCGGACGGATTGTCCGTGATCAGGCTGGACAAGTCTTCATCTATGTATTGCTCAAGTGCCTGTTTCAGGTCTGGAATGTTCACCTTGCAGGCGGACATGACTTCAACGGCGTCATCATCCTCGGTCAGAGCCAGCAGCAAGTGTTCCAGCGTCGCATATTCATGCTGACGCTCACCGGCAGCTGTAAGGGCGCGTTCGAGGGCGGATTCGAGACTAGGGGTTAAGCCTGGCATCTTTATTTTTCTCCTAGTCTTCTTTTTCCATCGTACATTGCAGCGGGTGTTCATTTCGGCGCGCCATGTCCATGACTTGCGCAACCTTGGTCTCCGCCACCTCATAAGTATAAACGCCGCACACACCGACGCCTTTTTGGTGAACATGCAACATAATCCGAGTCGCTTGTTCCCGGCTCTTGTTGAAGAACCGCTCCAGAATCAGAACGACAAACTCCATTGGCGTGTAGTCATCATTCAGGATCAGCACGCGATACATGCTCGGCTTCTTGGTCCGAACCCTTGTTTTCGTTGCGATTCCGAGACCGCCATCATCATCTCCACCTGGGCCCATGGGGCCTTGCGGTTCATTCGGGTCCGAGAGCGTTATGCGGTCAATTCTGATAGACATGAGCTAGAAGATAAGCGTTCCTTTCTGAATGTGTAGACTGACGCTGCGGAGCCCGGGGATCAAGCCGGAAAATGATCAATTTGTAGTCAGTTTGCCAATTAATTTTGTGACCCGCTTTTGATTGGCACCGAGATCGGAATAACCAAGGCGAGATCGTGAATAGATGGCCAGGGTTGAACGGCCTTCATCGAGCGGGATGATTTCCACATCCACATCATCCTTGAACCGCATCAATCCCGTGGTCGCCACAAATTTCAGCCTGAGCGTTTCGGCATCCGCGCTGACCTTTCCGAAACTGCGATCGGCGGCGATAATCTCACTCAGTTTCGAGAACAAGCCACGCCCGGTCATAGCAAAGTCAGGCGGGGCAAAGTCAGGCTCTGCGGCGAGGCAATGATGGTCCGGCGCCGCCAGACACGTATTCGGTTTGGGCGGGCGCTTAAGCGATTTGAAATTGATAAAACCGGTCATCGGCCAAGTCTGCCCGGACTCGCCTGATTTGTCAGGGGCAGAATAGAAAAACCGGGCAGGGCTGCCCGGTTCTCCTGAAAGTCTGAAAAGAGTCGCTTAAGCGGATTTCGCGCTCTTGGACGCTTTCTTGGCCTGCTTGGCCAGAGGCGCAAATGCGTCGCGCAGAGTCTCAGTGTAAACTTCGGAAAGCTCGTTAAAGCCTTTGAGATTGTTCTCGAAGGCCGATTTCAAATATTTGGTCTGGATACCCATCGCATCCTCGAGAGACTCAGCTTCTGCCAGTTTCTTGCCGGTTTCAACCGACAGGGTCATTTGCTGCTTCATATGGGCCATCATAGCCTGACTGGCTTCCTGCATGCCTTTGACGGAGGCGCGGGTGCTGGCCGTTGACGCTTCCATAGCACCGCGGGCGAGTGAGCCGACGGAATCGGTATCCGGGAAGAAGCCTGAAAACGCGTCCGTATTAAATGCGCTGAATGGGAAGGTGAAAGGGGAAGCAGCTGCCGTCATGATCTCTATCCAGTTGGGTTACGTTAGGGGATATACGCCACGATTGAGCGATTGCAACAAAAAATTGTGCACCGCACAAAACTAATTTTCAAGGTTCACGCTTGAGTAAGGAATGACCGCTGAATCCTTACTAAAAGGCCATGTGCATTTACCACTAGATAACCTTATGAATCGATCCTAGAGTTTCCTCGGGTCACCGGGGCAGACCTGAGCGAAGGAGCCCTGCATGGCCGTTAAAGCCCGAGCGTTATTCTTGAAGTCTGCACTCGCAGCAGCCGCCAAGACAACGCTAGGAGTTGCGCCAAATGCGAGCGCTGAAAAGTATGCCTCTATCGTGATCGATCTTGAGCGCGATCAGGTCCTGCATTCCCGACATGCTGACGCCCCGCGCTATCCGGCGTCGCTGACCAAAGCGATGACTCTTTATATGCTTTTTGACGCCATGAAGGCCGGCGAAGTTCGTTTGTATGACGCCTTGCCTGTGTCGCGGACCGCGGCCAAGCAACCACCTTCATCCTTACGCCTACGTGCCGGATCAACGATCACG
>ERZ1740070.1342-NODE-1342-length-15492-cov-6.877826_pt1 | contig 15492 bp, 13 predicted proteins | sample MGYA00581734_ERZ1740070 | MGnify/ENA primary metagenome ERZ1740070 (study PRJEB43018, sample SAMN04849744) | marine metagenome | isolation source: floating plastic debris | place: Pacific Ocean | collected 2008-09-01 | study: EMG produced TPA metagenomics...
AGCCCTTTTGCTTGATCACCAGGGCGGCGAGCAGCTCTGCGGTGAAATAATCGGCCCGCGTGCTCATGAACCCCTTGGTGCCCAGCACGCGGAAGGCATTGTATTTGATCTCAACCCGGCCATAGCCCGTCTCACGCCCCCAAATGGCGAGGATGATGCGCCCCGGCACGCCTGATTGCGCCTCCGCCAGGGCGAGCGCCTTGGCGTGACGTTTGGCCATGCGTTGACCAGCGGCGGTGGCATCGCGGAGCGCTTTGGACCGCATGTAATAGGCGGGGGAGCCGAATTCGGCCTGGCGTTGGTTCTTGGGCGTCTGGGCGCGCGATCCGGGCGGGACCAGATCGGGTAGTTTCCAGTTCAGGGTCACCCCGTCAAAAGCCGCCTCAAAGGTTTTGCGCGACACGCCTTTGGCGCGCGCTTGCGGCCAGATCGTGTTTTGCAGCCAGCTTTGAAATTGGCGCTCGACCGCCGGTTTGTCCTGGGCCGCCGACGCGGTGGGCAGGGAAGTGGCCAGGCAGAGCGCGATGAGCAGCGCGAGAAGCTTATTCACCATAGGGCACCCACACGGTTTTGACCTCGGTGGCCGCATCGAGAAAGGCGCGCCCTTCGCTTGACGGGTCGGCCCAGTCGCGGGCCCTCGCGTTGTTGACCCAAGCGCGTTTGAGATTGCCGGCACTGGCGCGCTCGATGTCTGCTGAGATGGGGGAGGACGAAAAGCTCCAGACCGCATCGAGCCCCGCATGGGCGGCCATATGCGAGGCCAGATCGGCGTGGGCGCCGGTCAGAATGTTCACGACACCGGCGGGCACATCTGAGGTCTCGAGCACCTGAACAAACTCAAGCGCGGCGAGCGGGAATGGCTCAGACGCCACAAGGACGGCGCGATTGCCCATCGCCATGATCGGCCCCAGCACGGATATGAGCCCTAAAAGCGGCGCCTCATCCGCCGCGAGCGCCCCGATCACGCCCACCGGTTCGCGCAGCGCCATGGCCAGCCCGCGGATCGGCACATCCACCGCACGGCCATCGTATTTGTCGGCCCAGGCGGCATAGGTGAACAGGCGGTTGAGCGCGATTTCCACCTCGGTTTTGCCGTCGCGCTTTCCGGTCAGAGCATTGATAAGGCTTGCAAATTCGCCGGAGCGCGCCGACAGGTTCTCGGCCATGAAATACAGGATCTGCGCCCGCGTGTGCCCGCTGGTTTTGCCCCAGGCCTTGGCCGCTTGCGCCGCCTCCACCGCGTTGCGGATATCCTTGCGGTTGGCGATCGGCGCCTCGCCCAGCGGCATGCCCGTTTTGCCAAACACAGCGCGCGAATATCCCCCGTCGGGCCGCGCCTGTTTGCCCCCGATATAGAGTTTCAGCGTGCGATCGAGGCTCGTTTTGCCCGCCCCCTCACCGGTGAAGGGATGCTGCGGCGTGAGCGGCTTGGTCTGGATTTTGGGTTTGAGATAGGCCGCCAGCCCATCGATCCCGCCTTCGCGCCCGAACCCGCTTTCGCGGACCCCGCCAAAGGGGGCGGCGGCGTCAAACATGTTGGTGCCGTTGATCCAGACCACACCGGCGGTCAGTTGCGGCGCAATCCCCAGCGCGAGGTTCACATTCTCCGACCAGACGGAGGCGGCCAGCCCGTAGCGCGTGTTATTGGCCAATTGCACCGCCTCATCCGGCGTGCGGAACGTGGTGGCGACCAGCACAGGGCCGAATATTTCCTCTTGCATCAAGGCGTTGGCCGTGGACAGCCCGGTGATCAACATGGGCGGAAGATAGGCGCCCGCCGCGGGCATTTCGCACGGCGCGGTGAAGGTGTCCCCCTCTGGATGAGCCGCAAGAAGCGCACGCACGCGGGTCACCTGCGCGGGGTCGACCATCGCGCCGATATCGATGCTTTTGTCCAGCGGATCACCCACCCGAAGCGCGCTCATCCGCGCGCGCAATTTGGTGTAAAACGCCTCCGCCACCCCCTCTTGCACCAAAAGCCGTGACCCGGCGCAACAGACCTGGCCCTGGTTGAACCAGATCGCATCAACGAGCCCTTCCACCGCGCTGTCGAGATCGGCATCGTCGAACACGATGTAGGGGCTTTTGCCGCCCAGCTCGAGCGTCAGTGCCTTGCCCTGCCCGGCGGTCACCTCGCGGATGCGGCGGCCCACGGCGGTGGAGCCGGTAAAAGCCACTTTGTCCACGCCGTCATGGGCCACGATCATTTCGCCCACGGCGCCATCGCCTGTGACGATGTTCACGACGCCCTTGGGCAGGCCCGCCTGACGGCAGATATCGCCGAAGAGCAGCGCGGTGAGCGAGGTCCATTCCGCCGGTTTCAGCACGACCGTGTTGCCCGCCGCGAGCGCCGGCGCGACCTTCCACGCGAGCATCAAAAGCGGGAAATTCCACGGGATCACCTGGCCGCAGACGCCCAGCGGCGCATGATCCGGCAGCTCGGCCTCCATGAGCTGCGCCAGCCCCGCGTGATGATAGAAATGCCGCTGCACCAAGGGGATATCGATGTCGCGCGCCTCGCGGATGGGCTTGCCATTGTCGAGCGTTTCGAGCACCGCGAAAAGCCGCGCGTGTTTCTGTAAAAGCCGGGCCAGCGCATAGAGGTATCGCGCCCGGCCTGCGCCGCCCAGTCGCGCCCATTTGCCTTGCGCGGCGCGCGCTGCCGCCACGGCGCGGTCCACATCCGCCTCGGTCGCTTGCGTCAGCCTTGCGAGCACCTCCCCCGTGGCCGGGTTACAGCTGTCAAACCCCGCGCCCGGCTCGGTAAACGCACCATCCACGAAATGGCCAAACTGCGCGCCCTGGTCCACGATCCAGGCCAGCGCCTCGCCTGCGCTCTCTGGCGCGGGGCCGTATTCCATGCTGTCATAGATCTCACGGATATTCATGGTCGCGTCTCAGGCTTCTTTCTTGTCATAAATACCTCACTCCTGCCTGCGTCAAAAGCGCTAGCCCACCCCATGGCGCCAACCCGCCGAATAGGCGCCCGTGACATGGTGTTCGAGTTGCCGCTCAATATCGCCCAAAAGGCTGGAGGCCCCAAACCGAAACAGGGCGGGCCGGAGCCAGGCATCGCCCAGCTCCTCTTTGATCAGCGCCAGGTACGTGATGGCATCCTTGGCCTTGGAAATGCCGCCTGCCGGTTTGTAGCCCACGCGCCAGCCCGTGCGCGTGTGGTAGTCGCGAATGGCGCGCAGCATGACCAGCGTGACCGGCAGCGTGGCATTCACGCTTTCCTTGCCGGTGGAGGTCTTTATGAAATCGGAGCCCGCCATCATCGCCACGACAGAGGCGCGGGCCACGTTGCGCAGGCTGCCCAGCTCCCCCGTGGCGAGGATCGCCTTCATGTGGGCGGGCCCGCAGGCGGCGCGAAACTCGCGCAGTTCTTCATAAAGCGCCTGCCAATTGCCAGTGAGGACGTGACGGCGCGAGATGACGATGTCTATTTCCGTGGCCCCGGCGGCGACGCTGGCCTCAATTTCCGCGATGCGCAGGGCCATGGGCGACAGGCCCGCGGGAAACCCGGTGGAGACCGCCGCGACGGGAATACCTGAACCCTGCAACGCGGTGCCCGCGGCCTCGATCATGTCGTGGTAGACACAGACCGCGCCCACCTGAAGGCCCGTCATGCCCAGTTGGTCGAGCAGGTCCGCCCGCACAGGCTGCCGCGCTTTGGCGCAAAGGCGCGCGACACGGCCTGTTGTGTCATCGCCCGACAGCGTGGTCAGATCAATGCAAGACACCGCCCGACAGAGCCAGGCCGCCTGGTGATCCTTTTTGACGCTGCGCCGACCCGGCAGCGTGGTCGCGCGCCGCTCAATCGCGGAGCGGTTGGCGCGCAGATTGGCCACCCAATCCAGATCGAGCGCCATACCGTCATTGCGCGGCTCAAGCGCCTGCGGCAGCTGCGCAGACTGGATATTCTGGGGCGCTGTGTCGTGATGGGTCTGGGTGGTCATGGCGGGAATCGTGACATGCGCCCAATGATTAGGCAAGCCGGAGAAATCTGGCCGTTTTGGCGCGTCGCACGCGATTAAGGCCCGAAATAGGTTGAAGTCAGCGCCAAATGACCCCTCACTTAATATTGAGAATAAGTCGCAAGTGCATTGACAAGTTGAGAATGACTCTCATATTCATATGCAGTGAGATAAACACGAGGCCATATTCATGACTTTGTCCCGCCGTCACCTTTTGAAACTCTCCGCCGCGCTGCCTTTGGCTGCGGCCGCCCCGGCTTTTGCCGCCACAGATAAACTGAGCGTTGTGGCCACCACCGGTATGATCGCCGATGCCGCGATGATCGTGGGCGGCGACCTGGTGGAGGTGCAGACGTTGATGGGCCCGGGCGTGGACCCGCATGCCTACCGTCAAACACGCACCGATATCGTGGCGATGAACCGCGCCGATCTGGTGCTGTGGCACGGGCTTTACCTTGAGGCGCAGATGGAAGAGCTGTTGCTGGAACTGGCGGAGAAAAAGCCGGTTGTGGCGGTGGGTGAGGCCGTGCCGCAGGACAAGCTGATTGCCCATGAAGACTATGACGGGCGGTTTGACCCGCATGTCTGGATGGTGCCCGCGCTTTGGGGCGATGTGGTGCGCGGCGTGCAAGCCGCCATGACCGAGGTTGCGCCGGATCAGGCGGAAATGTTTGAGGCCAATGCCACGGCGTATATCGCCGAGATTGAGCGGCTGGGCGCCTATACCAAAGACGCGCTGACCACCGTGCCAACCGAGGCGCGTGTGCTGCTGACAGCCCATGACGCGTTTGGCTATTTCGGCAGCGACTATGGTTTTGAGGTCATGGGCATTCAGGGCATTTCGACCGAATCTGAGGCAGGGCTAGACCGGATTGCGGAGCTTGTCGACCTGTTGGTGGAACGCGACATTGGCGCGGTGTTTGTTGAGACATCCGTGTCGGATCGCAACATCAAGGCGCTGATCGAGGGCGCGGCGGCCAAAGGACATGACGTGAAGATCGGAGGCGAGCTTTATTCCGACGCTATGGGGGAACCGGGGACCTATGAAGGCACCTATCTGGGCATGATCGACCACAATGTCACGACCATTGCCGGCGCGCTTGGGGGCAATGTGCCCTCGGGCGGCATGGACGGCAAATTGTCGGCGGGTGGATAAGCCATGAACGTCACACTCGCCGCAGATCATGGAGTTTTGACACCGGTTGAGGCGCGCGCTGACGCGCCCCTCGCGGTGCGCGGGCTGACCGTGTCCTATGGTGAGAAACCGGCGGTGTTCTCGGTCGATGCCACGTTTGAACCGGGCGCGATGACGGCGATTGTTGGCCCGAACGGCGCGGGGAAATCGACGCTGCTCAAGGCCGCGCTTGGGATTGTGACACCGCTTTCGGGGCAGATCACGTGTTTCGGCCAACCCATGAGCAAAGCCCGGGCGCGCGTGGCCTATGTGCCGCAACGGGCCAGTGTGGATTGGGATTTTCCGACCCACGTGATCGATGTGGTCACGATGGGGCTTTACCGGCAGTTGGGTCTCTTGGGGCGGCTCAAGGCGCGCCAAGTGACCGAGGCGATGGACTGTTTGGCCCGCGTGGGCATGGACGGCTTCGCAGATCGTCAGATCGGGCAGCTGTCGGGCGGGCAGCAGCAGCGGGTGTTTTTGGCCCGCGCGCTGGCGCAGAAGGCGGATCTCTATTTGCTGGATGAGCCCTTTGCGGGCGTGGATGCCGCGACGGAAAAGGCGATCATTGCCGTGCTGCACGAGGTGAAGCGGCAGGGCAAAACGGTCGTGGCGGTGCATCACGATCTGGCCACGGTGCCGGAGTATTTCGACCGCGTTTTGATGATCAACACCAATGTGATCGCCGAAGGCACGGTGGCGGACGCCTTTACCGAGGCGAACCTGCACAAAGCCTATGGCGGGCGTTTGGCCACGGCGCAAATGCGCGTCGCGGGCTGAACCGGACCTCTCATGCTAATCGAAGCGCTGACCCTGCAGCTTGGCTATAACGCCACGCTGGTGACCATCGGTGCGACCCTGTTGGGCCTCACGGCGGGGGCTGTGGGGACGTTTCTTTACGTGGGAAAACGCGCGCTGGTGAGTGACGCGATCAGCCATGCCACCCTGCCGGGGATTGGGCTGGCCTTCATTGCCATGGTGATGCTGGGCGGGGATGGACGGGCCTTGCCCGGGTTGCTCATCGGCTCGGCGCTGTCGGCGTGGGTTGGACTGCTCTGTGTGAGTTGGCTGACCTATCGCACGCGATTGACCGAGGATGCGGCCATTGGTGCGGTGTTGTCGGTGTTTTTTGGCGCAGGCATCGTGCTTTTGACCGTGATCCAGTCCATGCGCGCCGGGCGGCAGGCGGGTTTGGAGGACTTCCTGCTCGGCTCCACCGCGGGGATGCTGTGGAACGATGCGGTGATCCTGGCCGTGGGCGGCGCGATTGTGCTGGGTCTTGTGCTGTTGCTGCACCGGCCCATGGCGCTGGTGGCGTTTGACCCTGATTATGCCACGGCCACGGGCACCGATGTGCGGCGCACGGAGCTGGCGATGATGGGTCTGGCGCTGGCGATCACGGTGGTGGGGCTCAAGGTCGTGGGGCTGATCCTGATTGTGGCGCTTTTGATCATTCCGGCGGTGGCCGCGCGGTTTTGGAGCGACCGGGTCGAGCGCGTGGTGCTGATTGCAGGCGGGATCGGCGGCGTGTCGGGCTATGCGGGCGCGGCAGTGTCGGCCTCTGCGCCGGATTTGCCGACAGGGCCGATCATTGTGCTGATGGCTTTTGGCATCTTCGCCCTCTCACTGCTTTTTGCGCCGGACCGGGGAGTGCTGGCCGTATTCCTGCGCCACCGGCGGTTTCAGGCGCGGGTGCATGTGCGGCAGGGGCTCTTGGCGCTGGCGCAAGGGCAACCGATTTATGAGCGTCTGACCCTGCGGTTGATGCGGCGCGCGGGTTTGATCCGCGCCGATGGCGTGGCCACGGAAACCGGCAAGGCGCAGGCTGCGCGGGCATTGCTGGATGAACGCCGGTGGGAGATTTTGCGCGCGGATTCGCGCCATGAATGGGCGGCGGCGCGCTATGATGGACTGACGCCGCTGGAGCGGGTTTTGACGCCGGATCAGTTGGTCGAGCTGGATCGCTCCCTTAGGCCGGAGGGCGTGTGATGGGCGCAGAGTTTGTCGCGCTGTCTTTGCCGCCTTTGTTGATTGGGGTGTTTGCCGCGGTGGCCTGCGCCCTGCCGGGAAATTTTTTGCTGCTGAGGCGGCAGGCGTTGATCGGGGATGCAATTTCTCACGTGGTGCTGCCGGGGATCGTGCTGGCGTTTTTGATCACGGGCAGTGTGGCGGCCTGGCCGATGATGATCGGGGCGGGATTGGCGGCGCTGATCACCGTGGTGCTGATTGAGGTCATTCGCCGCGTGGGCCGGATTGAACCCGGTGCCGCGATGGGCGTGGTCTTTACCGCGATGTTTGCGGGCGGTGTGCTGCTCTTGGAGCAGTCGGACACCTCGGGTGTGCATCTGGATGTGGAGCACGCGCTGTTTGGCAATCTGGAGAGTTTGATTTGGCTGGATGCCGAGGGGTGGGCATCGCTGCTTGACCCCGTGGCGCTGGCCGGTCTGCCCCATGAGTTGCCCCGGATGGCGATTGCGCTTGCCCTGATTGCGGCGCTGACATGGGTGTTTTGGCGGCCGCTGAAGCTGTCGACCTTTGATGAAGGCTTTGCGCAGACGCTTGGCCTGCCCACGGGCGTGATCGGGTTGGGATTGGTGATCGTGTCGGCGATCGCGGCGGTGGCGGCGTTTGATGCGGTGGGATCGATCATCGTGATTGCGATGTTCATTTGCCCCCCGGCGGCGGCGCGGATGATGACCAACCGGTTGGAGATGCAGGTGGCGTGGTCGGTGGCGTTCGCGGTGCTGTCGGCGGTGCTGGGCTATGTGTTGGCGGGGTATGGCCCGCGCTGGATCGGGTTTGACAACGCGGTGAGTGCGGCGGGGATGATCGCGACGGTGTCGGGCGTGATTTTGGCGGTCGCGGCGGTGTTTGGGCCGTGTCGGGTGCGAGAGGGCGCGGCGGCGGGGTGAGGCGCGCGCGGAGTAAAGGGCCAGCGGCCCGCCGCGCGTTCGTCAGGCCGTCCCGGGGCCTGGCGAAATGGCAACTGCAAGGCATTGCTCGGATGGACAGCGGGGTTGAGGGATAAAGCGTTGTTGAACGAAAGTCAGGTTCGCCACGCCACGGCCTGACGATTGCGCGGCTCTGTCTCAGAGTTGGATGACGGACACGCCCTGCGCCTTGAGCGCGGCGAGGTAAGGCCCCTGCCCCATCAGCACGACCTCTTGGCCAAGCCAATAGGGTTTGGTGGCGGCCAGTTCCGCACCGATCAGGTGACCCGTGATCCCGGCGGTGTCATGGGTGAGCACAGCGGAGGACAGATGCGCGGCGAGGCGTTCAGGGCGTGACATGGTGTCAGAAAGCGCGGACATGTCGGGCTGCGGCCCACCGCCCAGATCAGTGATGAGGCGGGGGGTGAGAAACCCCATCATGGAGATGACTTCACCCGCGCTGATATGGAGCCAGTGGTGGGTGCCGCCATCTTTGACAGTCACCACGCCATCCCAATTGGGCCGGGCCGCTATGAAAGGTGCTATCTGCGCGCGAGACGCGGCCGGGAGGCGGGCGGGCGGCGTGTCTTGTACCAAATCCCGCTTTAAATCGCCCTTTACATCCCCCTGTGCAGGCAGCACCGGCGCGGGGAGCTTGTCACCTTGCATAAGGGTCTTTTTGGCTCATCTGTCCGATCAGGCCGCTCACGTCATAGCCTGCTTTGGCCGCGCATTCGATGATGTCCGCGTCGTCCATCCGGCCATGCTGCGTAAACGCCCAGAGCATGGTGCAGCGCGTGCCGGAGCGGCAATAGGCCAGCAGGGGGCGGGGCATGGTTTTCAACGCGTGGTCAAACTGGGCCAGCGCATCAGGCCCCATGATCCCGCTCACGATGGGGATCCACGCAACCTCAAGCCCTTCGCGTTGGGCGGCTTCGGCGATGGCCTCATATTCAGGCTGCATCTGTTCTTCATGGTCAGGGCGATTGCACATGATCGATTTGAACCCGGCACCCGCGATTTCGCGCATATGGGCCGCGTCCACCTGAGGCGAGACGGAAAAATCATCGGTGAGTTTGCGCAGATCCATGGGGCCAATCCTTTTGAAGCCTTGGGTGGCGGGATTTACGCGCAATCCGTGGCAGAGATCAATCTGAACCGGCCTGCGTTGACAATTCCGCCATGCTCCTTTCCACATGGCAGACAGGCATGACAGACAGGTGAACGCGATGTGGGAATTTTGGATCGACCGGGGCGGCACGTTCACCGATATCGTGGCACTTGACCCAGACGGTCAGGTGCATACCCATAAGCTGCTCTCAGAAAACCCCGATCGGTATACAGACGCCGCGGTGCAGGGCATTCGCGACGTGATGGGGGTCGAGGGGGATTTCGCCGATGGCGCCATCCGCGCGGTGAAAATGGGCACGACGGTGGCCACCAATGCGCTGCTGGAACGCAAGGGTGAGCGGGTGCTTTTGGTGATCACCAAGGGGTTTCGCGATCTGCTGAAGATTGGCTATCAAACGCGGCCACGGCTCTTTGATCTGGAAATCAAGCGGCCGGATCTTCTGTATGATCGCGTGGTTGAGATGGACGAGCGGCTGGATGCCGATGGGGCCGTGTTGCAGACGCTGGATGAGGTCGCGGCGCGCGCTGTGCTGCAGGCGGGATATGAGGATGGGATCCGCGCGGTGGCGATTGCCGGGCTGCATGGGTACCTCAACCCGGTGCATGAGGACCGCGTGGCCGAGATGGCGCGCGAGATCGGGTTTGAACAGGTGTCCACGAGCGCGTCGGTGTCGCGCCTGGCTAAGCTGGTGGGGCGTGGGGATACGACGGTGGTGGATGCGTATCTGTCGCCCATTCTGCGCCGCTACGTGGATCAAGTGGCGGGGGCACTGGATCTGGGGCGGGCCTGCGGGCAGCTTTTGTTCATGCAGTCCAATGGCGGGCTGACCGAGGCCCGGACGTTTCAGGGCAAGGATGCGATCCTGTCGGGGCCGGCGGGCGGGATTGTGGGCATGGCCGCAACCGGGGAAGAGGCCGGATTTGACCGGCTCATTGGCTTTGACATGGGCGGCACGTCAACGGATGTGAGCCACTATGCGGGCGAGTTTGAACGCAGTTTTGAGACCGAAGTGGCGGGCGTGCGGATGCGCGCGCCGATGATGGACATTCACACCGTGGCGGCGGGCGGCGGATCGATCTGCAAATTCGAGGATGGCCGGTTTCAGGTGGGACCGGAAAGCGCGGGCGCCGATCCCGGGCCTGCGTGCTATCGCCGTGGCGGGCCGCTGGCGGTGACCGATTGCAACGTCATGCTGGGCAAGCTGAACCCCGCGCATTTCCCGCCCGTGTTCGGACCGGGCGGCGATGAGCCTCTCGATGCCGATATCGTGCGGCAGAAGTTTCAGGCGCTCTCCGAGACTGTCTCGAAAGAGACGGGCGAGGTGCCCCGTTCGCCCGAGGACATGGCCGAGGGCTTCCTGCGCATCGCGGTCGACAACATGGCCAATGCGATCAAGAAAATCTCGGTTCAGCGCGGGCACGACGTGACGCAATATACGCTGCAATGCTTTGGCGGCGCGGGCGGGCAGCACGCGTGCCTGGTGGCGGATGCGTTGGGCATGACGCGGGTTTTGGTGCATCCCTATGCGGGCGTGTTATCGGCCTATGGGATGGGTCTGGCGCGTGTCACAGCCATGCGCGAGATGCAATTTGACGGGCCTTTGAGCCAGTTGCGCTCGGCGCGGGAACGCCTCGCTGATTTGGCGGCCCAGGCGCGCGCGGAGGTCGAAGCGCAAGGCGGCCAAGACATCAATGAGACCTGGTCGCTGCATCTGCGCTATGACGGATCACAACAGAGCCTGAAAACGCAAGCGATCTCGGTTGAGGCCGCCACGGCAGAGTTCGAAGCGCGTCACCGGGCGCGGTTTGGCTTTATTTCGCCCGACCGCGAGATCCTCATCGACATGCTGAGCGTGGAAGCGGCCAGCGCAAGCTGGGTTGAGGCTCGCGCGCAGATGCAACAGGGCGATGGTGCGGCCCTGGCGCAGGTGCCGGTCTACTGCGCGGGCGGCTGGCGGGATGTGGCGATCTATGATCGTGCGGCCTTGGACGCGGCCAAGACCGTCAAGGGCCCGGCGATCATCACGGAGCCCACCGGCACCAACATGGTGGAACCGGGATGGGCTGCGCGGGTGGACCGCCTGGGCAATCTGGTGCTGGAGCGCACCGAGGCTGCCGCGCGGGACGAGGCCGCAGGCACGAAGGCCGATCCTGTCCTGCTGGAGGTGTTCAACAACCTGTTCATGTCCGTGGCCGATCAGATGGGGCTGACGCTGGAAAACACATCGCGGTCGGTCAACATCAAGGAGCGGCTCGATTTCTCCTGTGCCATCTTTGATGCGGCGGGCGATCTGGTGGCCAATGCGCCCCATGTGCCGGTGCATCTGGGATCGATGTCCGACTCAATCAAGACGGTGATGCGGCTCAACCCGGATGTGGCAGAGGGCGACGCGTTTGTGCTGAATTCGCCCTATAACGGCGGCACGCATTTGCCCGATGTGACCGTGGTCACGCCGGTATTCGTGGAGGGGTGCGGCGACAATCGGCCTGTGTTTTGGCTGGGCTCACGGGGCCATCATGCCGATATCGGCGGACGCACGCCCGGATCAGCCCCGCCCGACAGCACCCATATCGAGGAAGAGGGCGTGCTGATCGACAATGTGAAGCTGGTTGAGGGTGGTGTCCTGTTGGAAGAGGCCGCGCGGGATTTGCTCAGTTCAGGGCGCTATCCCTGCCGCAATATTGAGCACAACATGGCGGACCTGAAGGCGCAGATCGCGGCCAATGAGACCGGGCGGCAGGAATTGCTCAAGGTCGTCGGGCAATTCGGGCTGAACGTGGTGCAGGCCTATATGGGGCATGTGCAGGACAATGCCGAGGAAAGCGTCCGGCGTGTCATCGACCGGCTGCACGACGGGCGGTTCAGCTATCCCATGGACAGCGGGTTGCAGATTGAGGTGGCGGTGAGCGTGGACCGCAAGGCGCGCACCGCGAAGGTGGATTTCACCGGCACCTCCGGCCAGCATGCGGGCAATTACAACGCGCCAAGATCGATTGCGAGTGCGGTGGTCCTCTACGTGTTTCGGACCATGGTGGGGTCTGACATTCCGCTCAACCAAGGCTGTTTGAAACCCCTGGAGATCGTGGTGCCGGAAGGGTCCATGCTCAACCCCCGCTATCCGGCGGCGGTGATTTCGGGGAACACGGAGGTGAGCCAGGCGGCGTGCAACGCGCTCTACGGTGCGTTGGGCGTGATCGCGGGGAGCCAGGCGACGATGAACAATTTCGTCTGGGGCAATGCGGATTTCCAGAATTACGAGACGATTGCAGGCGGCACGGGTGCGGGTCCGGGCTTTGACGGCTGTGACGCGGTGCAAAGCCACATGACCAACACGCGGATGACCGACCCCGAGATCCTGGAAAAACGCTTTCCGGTGCGGTTGGAGACCTTTTCGATACGCGATGGTTCCGGCGGCTCGGGGCGCTGGCGCGGGGGCCATGGCCTGACGCGGCGGGTGCGGTTCTTGGCGCCTGTGACAGTCACCGTGCTGACCAATCACCGGGTGGTGCCGCCCTTTGGCGGGGATGGCGGCGACCCCGGTGAGGTGGGGCGGAATTGGGCGGAGATGCCAGATGGTGAGATGCGCGAGATGGGCGGGAATGATGAAATAGACCTGCCCGAGGGCGCGGTGTTTGGGATGGACACGCCGGGCGGCGGCGGGTGGTCGAAGGCACGATGATGCGCCACGTGATGTCAGGGAAGTTGCTTTGCGCGCTTGCCGCAGTCGTTCTGGCGGGCTGTACTGGAGGGACGCCTTATCCGTTGGGATCAGGGCTTGTCCCCGACGAGACATTCCATGCTCAGGCGCGTGCGGCTTTTATCGACTATCAGGCGATCAGTTTTGCCGAGGATATCGAAGTGTGCGGATATTTTGGTCTGGACGCGAATGGCGCGTTTGTCGCGACCGACCCGGTGGGTGGCACGATGGACAGCTGCACCGTCTGGGACATTCCGGACACTCTGGTTGATATTGTGGCGTCCTATCACACCCATTCGAGTTTTGATCCCCGCGCGGATAGCGAAGTCCCAAGCACCGATGACGTGCTGTCTGACATGGATGAGCAGGTCTTCGGCTATATCGGCACGCCGGGCGGGCGGTTTTGGCTGGTCGATTGGCGCACGGCCACCGCGACCCAGCTTTGTGGCCTGTATTGCCTGAGCTCTGACGTTGATTTCATTCAAGGCGATGCGGGACGGATTGCGCCAAGCTATAGTCTGGATGATCTCTACTTGCGCGAGGGGGGATGACCGGAAACGACCCTCACCAGCGTTTGAGAGCGGTCTCATCCTCGTCCTTGGCGGCGACCCAGTCGGTGCCGTCGCGCGTAATTTCCTTTTTCCAAAACGGCGCGCGGGATTTGAGGTAGTCCATCAGGAAATCGGCCGCCTCAAAGGCGGAGGCGCGGTGGGGCGCGGCGGTGGCGACCATCATGATCAGGTCGTCGGGCGCAAGGGCCCCGTGGCGATGGATGATGAGGACATCGCCGAGGGCGAAGCGGGTCATCGCCTCTTGCGCGATCTTGGTCAGAGCGGCCTCGGTCATGCCGGGATAATGCTCAATCTCCATCGTGGTGAGGCCACTGGCCACGTCCCGCACCACCCCGGTGAAAGTGACGATAGCGCCCATGCCGGTTTGGCGGGCAGCAAAGCTGTTGGTCTCTTGCCCCAGATCGAACGGATCGGATTGGACGCGGATCTCCATCCTCTCAGCCGCCTGTCATGGGCGGGAAAAACGCAACCTCGCGCGCGTCTTTGAGCGGGGCATCGAAATCGGTGAGTTCCTGATCCACCGCCACGCGCAACGCAGAGATATCGGCGAACGCGGCCTCATAACGGACCTCGCGGGCGCGCAGCTCTTCCACCAGGTCCATCACGGTGGCGGCTTGGGTGTCCACCACATCCTTGGGCCGGCCAATGCGTTCGCGCACCCAGGCGAAATAGAGCACATCCATGGGTTCAATCCTTTAGATAGGGCACGGATTTGCGGAAGTAATCGAGCCCGGAGATGAGCGTGAGCGCCGCCGCGAGCCACAGCATCCAAAGCCCGATGCGACCCGACCAGATCATGCCGTCCAGCTTCCATTGCAGGCCTTGTAGGTCTTCGATCTGGCCTGTGAGGATCGCGTCGACCATGGCCTGATCCATGCCGTCCGTGCTGGCGATCAGGTAGTGTTCAAACACGCCCTGGCCAAAGAGAAAGGCGATGGCGACCATCTGGGTCGTGGTCTTCCACTTGGCGATCTTGGTGACCTTTAGCGTGCCCGCGGTGTCGCCGAGGAATTCGCGCAAGCCCGAGACAAAGACCTCGCGGAAGAGGATCACTGTCGCGGGCAGGACGAGCCACGGGGTCCAATGCGAGGAGGAATAGCCGACGATGACCATGAGTGCGATCACGACCATGGCCTTGTCGGCGATGGGATCGAGCATGGTGCCCAGTTTGGTGGTCTGCTTCCAGGCGCGGGCGAGATAGCCATCGGCCCAATCGGTGAGAGCGGCAGAGACGAAGAGCACGAGGGCGAACCAATCGGCCCAGGGACGCGTGAAGTAAAGAAACATCACGGCCACGGCGGGCGCGGCCAGCAGGCGCAGGATCGTGAGGATATTCGGGATCGTCCAGGTCATTGCGTGTGTCTAGCCCGGAACGCGGGCGGGGGGAAGCCGGAGGGTTTTTTTGCGATGACAGGCCATGTTGACTGACCCGGTTTGGCCGGGTGTGCCCCGCACGACTTGGCGGGTTTGGGCGTCATGCGGTAAGGAGGCTTTACGTTAGCTCTGCGGGGTGAAGCTGCTGTTCAGATTTTTCGTTGCAGAGCCGTGCAGCGTCGGGCCGCGGTATGGCGATCTGTGCTTTGAACAGCAGCGCTTTATCCCAACCAAATCCGCGAACCATAAGAGCAACGCGCTTGACCCAACCAAATCGCCGTGCCGTGGAGGCGGCCCGACGATGCGCGGCGGCCCCAAGGGGCCTTGATTCCGCGCGGGCGCCTTCGAGCAGCACGTCGGATGGCAGCTATGCGGACAAAGCTGTCGTTCAGACATTCCATTGCAGAGCCGCGCAGTGTCGGGCCGCGGTATGGCGATCTGCGCTTTGAACAGCAGTGCTTTATCCCAGCCAAATCCGCGAAAGATCTGGGCTGTGCACCTAGTTGAACCAAATCGCCGTGCCGTGGGGGCGGCCCGACGATGCGCGGCGGCCATCGGGGAAGATTGAGCGCCGGGTGCCAAAGCGAGGGGTGCAATGGGCTCGCCCCCGCCGATCGGCCGGTGGACAAGTGAGCC
>ERZ1740070.1344-NODE-1344-length-15485-cov-7.450745_pt1 | contig 15485 bp, 17 predicted proteins | sample MGYA00581734_ERZ1740070 | MGnify/ENA primary metagenome ERZ1740070 (study PRJEB43018, sample SAMN04849744) | marine metagenome | isolation source: floating plastic debris | place: Pacific Ocean | collected 2008-09-01 | study: EMG produced TPA metagenomics...
AATCCTAGCGTGTCTAGAGATGCGCTAAGTGATCTGCTCGCCTGACCTCATTGCCGAGTTCATCGCACGGGCGAAAGACAAGGAAGACCCCTTCCGCCTGATGGGTTTTGGTCACCGGGTCTATAAAAACTTCGACCCGCGCGCGACCGTGATGAAACAGTCGGCGGACGAGGTGCTTGATCTGCTGGGAGTCGAAAACAACCCCATCCTTGCGACAGCCAAGGAGCTGGAACAGGCGGCCCTCGCTGATCCGTACTTTGCCGAAAAGAAACTGTTCCCGAACGTGGACTTCTATTCCGGCATCATCCTCGAAGCGATGGGCTTTCCGACATCGATGTTCACACCGGTCTTTGCGCTCAGCCGGACCGTGGGCTGGATTTCCCAGTGGAAAGAACAGCTTGGCGATCCACAAATGAAGATTGGGCGCCCGCGCCAGCTTTACCAGGGCGAGACGATGCGCGACTATGTGGATATCGAAAAGCGCTAAATCCGCGATAATCGTTGACATTCAGGCCGCCTTCGGGCGGCCTGTTGCGTATGGGTGTGTTGAAAACGGAGCGGTTGGTCCTGCGGGGACCGACCCTAAACGACGCGGACGATCTGTTCGCTGTGTATGGCGACCCAAGGGTGATGCGATACTGGTCGGAACCGCCGCACGCGGACAAGACTGTGACCAGGACAATGGTCAAACGGCACATCGCAGCTTTTGAACAGGCACCCCTTTACTTCGTGATCGAACACAAGGGTCGCGCCATCGGCCGCGGCGGTGTGCACGAGCGTGACGAGATCGGTTTTATCCTCGGCGCAGATCACTGGCGAAAAGGCCTGATGACTGAGGCTTTGGAGGCGATGATCCCCTACTATTTCGACACGATGCGCTTTTCACAGCTGACCGCAGATGCGGACCCAAGAAATGCCGCATCGGTAGCGACGCTCATGAAAGCAGGTTTCGTGCAAACCGGCGAAGAGAAAAACACCTTCTGTGTCAACGGTGAGTGGTCAGACAGCGTGTATTTCACGCTGAAGCCGCACCAGTCTGCGGCCTAGCGCCCTTCGTATTCCGCCGGGCGCTTTTCAAGGAACGCCACCACACCTTCTTTGAAATCCCGTGTCTTGCCGCACTGGCCTTGCAGCTTGGCTTCTAGCGCCAACTGCGCTTCCAAATCATTGTCAAACGACCCGCGAATAGACTGCTTTACACGGGCATAGGCCGCGGTCGGGCCTTTGGCCAAATGCAAAGCCCGTGACTTCCAATGCTCTGCAAATGCAGCGTCCGGAACAGCTTCCCAGATCATGCCCCAGTCATCCGCCTGTCTGGCTGTGATCTTGTCGGCAAACAACGCCGCGCCCATGGCTTTGGCGAGCCCCATCTGGCGTGGCAAGTACCATGTGCCACCGGCATCCGGGATCAGACCAATTCGAGTAAACGCTTGTAAGAAAAACGCAGACTCAGTTGCGATCACAACATCCGCTGCCAGCGCAAGGTTCGCCCCTGCCCCTGCAGCCGCGCCATTGACGGCCGAGATTGTCGGCACCGGGCAATCAAAAATCGCGCGGAGCATGGGCACGTATTCGTCCCGCAGAGTCCGTTCCAGATCAAGGTTGGCGGCGTTGGCCCGGTCACCCAAATCCTGCCCCGAACAAAAGGATTTGCCCGCACCCGTCAGCACCACAACACGCGCTTTCTTACCCGCGCTCAGTACCGCATCGGTGATTTCAGCCCGCATCTGCGTGTTGAGCGCGTTCATAACATCAGGCCGGTTCAGCGTGACGGTCGCAATGTCGTCGGTGATGTCATAGGTGATCGTGTCGTATTGCATATGCTGTGCGCTCCTCGGCTCAGTTCGCGCGCATCAAACACCGAAGTGACGGGATTGGCAAAGGTCAACGCCGCGTCACAGGGCCAAGGCCTAATCTTTTAAGAGGTCTTCTAGACGCTTCTTTTCATCATCCGACAACGCCGCCTCTGTCGGGGCCACCGCAGTGGCTCGTCCACGAATATAGGCGGCCCCCACTCCCATCGCGATCAGGAACAAGGCGGGGCCGGAAAGCCACAGGATGATGTTCCAGCCATCCGTGCGCGGCTTCATCAGCACGAACTGACCATACCGTTCAACCAGATAATCCAGCACCTGATCGTTGCTGTCGCCTTCAACCAAACGTTCCCGAACAACCAGACGCAACTCTCGGGCCAAGTCGGCGTTAGATTCGTCGATGCTTTCGTTCATGCACACAACGCAACGGATACCCTTAGACAGCTCCCGTGCCCGATCTTCCAGCACAGGATCGTCCAGCATTTCATCCGGTTGCACAGCGACCGCTGGCATCGCCAAGGTCGCCATCATCAGCGACAAAAGCACTGCTTTCAGGACGCGTGGCAGGGTCATTCAGCTGGTACACCTTGCGGGGCGCGCATCTTCTTTTCCCCGGCCGCAACACGGTAGCGACGATCAGACAGTGACAAGAACCCGCCCAGCGCCATCAGGATGGACCCAGCCCAGATCCAGTTGGCAAGCGGTTTGATATAGGTGCGCAGCACCCATCCCCCGTCGTCTTGCTGGTCACCGATCACAACGTACACGTCACGCAAGAAACGGTAGTCAATCCCGGCTTCGGTCGTAGGCATCTGTGCCACCGGGTAGTTGCGCTTTTCAGGGTTCAAAACGGCGATCTCATTGCCATTCTGACGGATCACGACATCACCCATGGTCGAGTAGTAGTTGGGCCCGCGCACATCGTTGACCGCAGTCAACTCAAGCTCAAAGCCACCAACCGTGAATGGCTCACCGATCTGGGCAACGCGGATGTCTTCTTCTTCCCACGCCATGAGCCCTGCGACACCAATAAATGTGATCCCAAGACCAGTATGCGCCACCGCTTTGCCCCAATCAGCACGGGGAAGACGCATCAACCGCGACAAGTCTCGCGATTTGCCGGTGCGGTTCAACAGGTCAAGAACAGCACCCGACACGATCCAGGCACCAAGGAACATCCCCACCGGGCCAAGAAGGCTGCGACCCGTTTGCATTGTCCAAAACAAGCCAAGAACGGCGACGCAAAGCCCAAGGGCTGGCAGAGTCTGGCGGAACGTCCGCCCAACCTTGGCACGCTTCCAACTGAGCATGGAACCAATCGGCAGTAATAGTCCAAGGATCACCATGAACGGCGTGAACGCCATGTTAAAGAACGGCGGTCCAACGCTGAGCTTGGTGTCAAAGAACATCTCGGCCACGACTGGCCACATGGTGCCAACGAAGACAACAAAACAGCTGACAGCCAACAGAACATTGTTCGCGACGATCGCGCTTTCCCGGCTGGCGACCCCAAAGATGCCCTTGGCCTCCATCACGCTGGCCCGAGCCGCAAACAGCATCAAAGCGCCACCGGTGAAGAACACCATAATCATCAGAATAAACACGCCGCGTTCGGGGTCATTCGCAAAGGCATGAACGGATGTCAGCAATCCAGACCGCACGATAAACGTGCCGATCAGCGAGAACCCAAAGGCAAGAATGGCAAGCAGGATGGTCCAGCTTTTCAACGCTTCACGCTTTTCAACCACGATGGCTGAATGGAGGAGCGCCGCCGCCAGCAACCAAGGCATAAAGGACGCGTTTTCAACCGGGTCCCAGAACCAGAACCCACCCCAACCAAGCTCGTAATAGGCCCACCAAGACCCAAGCGCGATCCCAATGGTAAGGAATGTCCATGCTGCCAACGTCCAAGGGCGGACCCAACGCCCCCAGGCGGCATCAACACGACCTTCGATCAAGGCAGCGACGGCGAAGCTGAAGCATATGCTCAGCCCCACATAGCCAAGGTACAAAAACGGCGGATGAAACGCCAACCCAGGGTCTTGCAACAGCGGATTGAGGTCTTGCCCATCAAACGGAGGCACCGCGAGGCGCAAAAACGGATTGGATGTGAACAGGATGAACGCGAAGAACGCGACAGCGACCGCAGATTGAACCGCAAGCACCCGCGCGCGAAGCGTCGGCGGCAAGCCTTTGCCAAACCACGCCGCCATCGCGCCAAAAAGCGTCAGGATCAGCACCCAAAGCAACATGGACCCTTCGTGATTGCCCCAGACGCCGCTTACCTTGTAGAGCATTGGTTTGGCCGAATGGCTGTTCAGCCACACCAAACGCAACGAGAAATCAGAGATCACAAAGGCATAGGTTAGCGCTGCAAATGAAAACGCGGTCAGCAGGAATTGCACGGTGGCTGCGGGTTCGGCCACGGCCATCCAGCCTTGCCATCGTTTATTCGCGCCCACCAAGGGGACAACGGATTGCACAATCGCGACAAGGAACGCGAGGATGAGGGCGAAGTGTCCAAGCTCTGTAATCATGAGCTGAAGTATAAGTTCGCGTCCGCCAACGACCAATAACAATCGCCTCAGGTCCCGGTTCACATTGTCGCAATGTGCTAGGTCTTTGCGCGACCTCGCTGACGGACCCATTCCAGAAGCGCTGCGTTCCCGTCTGGTCTGACTTCGGACAACTCCAGCTGGTCTGGTTCAGCAGGTGCGTCGCGAGAGCGTAACGCCTCCATAACCTCCGGCATCTGTGTGGCCATGCGATCTACGATATCACGTTGAAATTGCTGTCCTTTGGCCTGATGCCGCGCGCCGAAGTAAAAGCTTACAATAGCCCCGAGCAGCCACCACAGCGGCTCTGGCACAAGCGCGATACCAAGCATACGTTCCGAAAACCAAACCGGGTCGACCATGGCCGAGATGAAAAGACCCAATGTCCCAAGCGCAAGCGCTGGACGAGGCACCCGGTTGAGCCCGTCCATTAACCGATCGAACCAACTCCGCCTGGGTGCATAGAATTCCTGCGCAAACTGATGCAGCGCTGCGCCCTGTAACTGGGAGGCCCGGCGCGCCTGTGCTTCTGCGTTGGGAAGAAACACCTCGGCTGTTTCGCGCAACACGTTGCGCCCCGACCCAAATACGAGAGACAGCATTTGGTCCATCAGTCCCATGCCGCAACCCTTTGCGCAAATGCATCCGCGCTCAACCGGTATCGTGCTGCCATGAAGCTTTCGGCGCGTTTGATCCAACCACCCTTGCCACCCGCCCGCGTGCGCGCATACTTGCGGCTCTTGGGTCGACGATCCGCCAGGGCGAAGTAGTAATTGCGCCGCTCAATGCCGTAAGCATCGACCAGATGATCCGGTGCCATCGCAATCGCACGGGCGGTTGCGCCCACAGTCTGCGGTCCAATCACCCCATCGACCTGAACCTCCAGCCCCATCTTGTTCAGTAATCGCTGCAACAGGTTCACCGCCTGCGTACCGGCATTGACATACATGTCAAACACCGTCGCGTGCAGCGGCTCTGGCAGGTCGTCGATGCGGGGCCGCGCAAAGTAATGGTCAAGAAAGATCGACAAAGCCTGTTCACGGCTCAACCGCTGAACATCGCGCGGTGTGACCCGGCCGTCACCATCCAAATCCAAACCAAGACGGCGCATCGTGTGAATGGTTACACCGTGATTGGTGGCCCCGCCCGGATCATCCGGGTCGTTCACATACCCACCTTCACGGCGCACGATTTCTTCCGCGATGTCTCGTACGCGTTTTTGCTGCTCTGCCATCCGCCCCTCGACATTGCTGTTGCGCGCAAAGCCTGCGAAGCTTTCGTTAAAGAAGACGAAAAGCATCGCACGGTGTGGCATGACACAAGCACAATCCTCTGAACTTTCTATGAAATCCGCACAAGACATCATTCAACTCTTGAACCTGCAACCGCATCCCGAAGGCGGGTATTACCGCCAAACCTGGATTGCCGAGACTTCGGGTCGTTCGTCTGGCACCTGTATCTATTTCCTGCTGTCAGAAGGCGAGCGCAGCCATTGGCACCGGGTTGATGCGGCAGAGATCTGGCATCACTATGCGGGCGCGCCGCTGATCTTGTCGATGGCAGAGACTGACGCTGGTCCGGCTGAAGACCACACCCTCGGGCCAGATCTGTTTCGGGGCGAGGCCCCCCAAATCATCGTGCCGGCGCACCACTGGCAATCCGCCACATCGACTGGCGCCTGGACGCTTGTGGGATGCACGGTCAGTCCAGGGTTCCAGTTCGACGGCTTCGAACTTGCCGCACCGGGGTTTGACATTCCCCGCGCCGATTGACAGCAAACAACCATGACTGATCTGCCCTTCCACACACCGCTGACGCCGCAACAACAAAAGTCCGTTGGCTTAGACGCAACTTGGGCTTTTGCAATCGCAGACAAAGTGCGGTTTGCAGAACTTGACCCGTTGAACCACGTCAATAATGTCGCCTACCTTACCTGGTTCGAAAGCGCGCGGGTCGCCTATTTCCAGCACATTGGGTTGTCGCAATACAAAGACAGCGCACGCGAACCGCGCATCGTAATCAGACGCGGCATTGTAGACTGGTTGCAAGAAATGCGCGCTGAAGAGGTCTATGTGATCGCGTCGAAAACCATCGCCTATCGCAATACCAGCTTTTCGATGGCGCAAGAGATTTGGTCGGGCGGCACCCTGCGTGCCACATTCGAATGCGTTATCGTTCTGCTCACACCTGACGGCAGTGCGCGCATGCCAATCCCCAACGAGATTCGCGAGGGCTTTCACCAAATCGACGGGGTACCAAGAGTTTCGGAAACGTCTTGATCAATCGCTCGGTCAGGGCTGTGCGCTCTATGAATAGCGATGCATGTAGGCCAAAAGCTGCTTCGTGCTGCCATCCTTGTCATCCACCGGTGCATCGCCACTCACCAACGGCCCAAGAGATGTGGCAAGCTCTTTGCCCAATTCGACACCCCATTGGTCAAACGAATTGATCCCTAGGATCACGCCTTCAACAAACACGCGATGCTCGTAAAGCGCGATGATCTGGCCCAGAACTTCTGGTGTCAGTTTCGGGACAACCAGTGTGGTTGATGGACGGTTGCCCGGAAACACGCGGTGGCGGGCCTGACGTTCCAACTCGTCCCCGGTCAGACCTTTGTCTGCCATCCGCGAGCGCGCCTCAGCCAAAGACCGCCCACGCATCAGAGCCTCGGATTGCGCAAGGCAATTGGCGATCAGCAATTCATGGTGATGCCGCAAATCGTCTTCATGCCCTTCTGCTGCAACCATGAATTCGCACGGGACAACTCGCGTGCCCTGGTGGATCAGCTGGTAAAACGCATGCTGGCCGTTGGTGCCCGGCTCTCCCCAAACGACGGGGCCAGAGTTAACCGACACGTTCGAGCCATCCATGGCCACCGATTTGCCGTTCGATTCCATTTCAAGCTGTTGCAGGTACGCAGGCAGGCGCGACAGGCGGTTGTCGTAGGGCAAAACCGCACGTGTCGCATGGCCAAGGCCCTGATTGTGCCAGACGCCAACCAAGGCCAAAAGTACCGGCATGTTTTCATGCAACGCGGCAGAGCGGAAGTGCAGGTCCATTGCCTGCCCACCCCGCAGGAAGGCTTTGAAGCCGTCACCGCCCATCGCGATCATCAGCGACAGACCGATGGGCCCCCACATCGAATAGCGCCCACCGACCCAATCTTCAAAACCGAGAACACGCTCTGCCGGAATGCCCCACTCCGCGGCAGCTTCAGCGTTAGAGGACAAAGCAATAAACCGCCCGTCCGTTGAAACACCATGATCTTGCAACCACGCACGCGCAGTGCGGGCATTGGTCATCGTCTCAATCGTCGTGAAGGTCTTGGACGCAACGATGAACAGGGTCGTCTTAGGATCGCAGCCGCGCAAGGTGTCCGCGATATCAGCGGCATCTACGTTCGACACAAAGTGACAGCGCGGCCCATCGCAATACGGCGACAAAGCAAGATACGCCATTGCGGGCCCTAGGTCAGACCCACCAATCCCGATGTTGACAACATCCTTAATATCCGACGCGCGCACTTCGTTAGCAACGGCCTCCATCCGGGCAAGGATGCCCAGCACTTCCGGCATCACGTCCTGCTCGTTCACCGTAACAGGCCCGCCATCAAGGTTGCGCAGCGCAGTGTGCAACACAGCGCGACCTTCGGTTTCGTTGATGGTGTCCCCGGCAAACATCGCGTCCCTACGCGTCTCCACATCAGCCGCCTCTGCCAATGCGATCAACACGTCGCGCGATGCGACATCAATCTGCGTTTTTGAATAATCAAACAGCATGTCGAGCGCCAATACGCTGTACGCCGACGCACGGTCTGGATCTTTTGCAAACAGCTCAAGAATGTTGAGATCGAGCGCTTTTTCAGCTGCGGCCTTAAGGTCGTTCCACATAAATCACTCAGCCCAATGAACGGTTGCGCCACTTAGAACGGCATTGATGGGTGCATCTTCGGGCAGCTTGCCTTGCGCGTTCTCCAACGCTGCGCGCTTTTCCTCGCCGAAAATCAACACATGCTTGCGCAAAGCTTCGTTCAATACCCTCGCGCTCAGCGTGATGCGCGGTTCGGGCGCGCCCGGCGCGCGCATTGGCACAAGAACCGGTGCATCCGGCGCAAGTGCCGCGGTCAGTTGATCTGCGCCCGGAAAGATCGATGCGGTGTGCATGTCTGCGCCCATACCCAGCAAGACAACCGCCAGCGGCAGTTCTTCGGCGATCTGGGATTCTAGCTCAGCCAAAACCTCTTCCGGTTCATGCGCCGGGACATAAAGCGGCAACATGCGCGCCTCAGCCGCACGATTGACCAAAAGACGATCCCGTATGAGACGCGTGTTCGACCGGTCGCTGTCCTCAGGCACCCAGCGTTCGTCGGTGAGCATCACGTCAACGCGCGCCCAATCAAGGTCTGCTGCACACAGCACATCGAAAACAGGACCCGGCGACGTGCCACCCGGTACGGCCAAAACCACGCGGTCCTCATGTGTCAGGATCGTGCGCAAATCACCTGCCAGTTTGTTGGCCAATGCTATCGCAAGCATGTCGCGATCCGGATAGGTCTGCAGGTCATACGTCATAGGTCACGCCTTGATTTCTCGCCATTTCCGACCGTCGCGATGCATCAGCATCATCGAGTCCTCTGGCCCGGTGCTACCCGCATCATATTGCTTGGGCACATCATTGCGCGCTTGCCAGCCCTCGATCAACGGGTCTGTCCACGCCCAGGCCGCTTCGACCTCATCTCCGCGCATAAACAGCGTCTGATTGCCTCGGATCACATCCATAATGAGCCGTTCATAGGCGTCAGGCGCCTCTTCTGCATCAGGCCCCAGGGCTTCGGCAAAGCTCATATCCAGCGGAACGTCCATCATCCGCATCCCGCCTGGACCAGGTTCTTTGATTGTCACATCGAGTGTCATGCCTTCGTTCGGCTGCAAACGGATGGCCAGCACATTGCGGTGCCGTCCCTCATCCGCTCCAAAGATCGAATGCGGCGCATCCTTGAACACCACGGCAATCTCCGAGGTGCGCGCCTTCAGCCGTTTGCCTGTTCTTAAGTAGAACGGCGTGCCCGCCCAACGCCAATTGGAGATATGGCATTTCATCGCGATAAAGCTTTCCGTCCGCGACTTGGGGTCTTCCACATCTTCACGGTAACCCGGCCCGTCGTCATCCGCATCATACTGCCCGCGCACGATGTGATGCCAATCGACCGGATCTAAAGCACGGATTACTTTTAGCTTTTCGTCCCGCACCGCGTCAGGGTCAAACTTCGCGGGCGGCTCCATCGCGATCAGGCACAAAAGCTGCATAAGGTGGTTTAGCACCATATCGCGCATCGCACCAGATTTGTCGTAATATCCCCCGCGCCCCCCAACGCCGACCGTTTCTGCAACAGTAATCTGGATATGATCGACATATTGAGAATTCCACAGCGGCTCAAACAGCATATTGCCAAAGCGTACGGCCATAAGGTTCTGAACAGTTTCTTTACCTAGATAGTGGTCGATCCGGTAAATCTGCTTTTCGTCGAAATGCTGGGCGAGCGTCGCGTTCAGGGCCTGTGCCGACTGCAAATCATGTCCAAACGGTTTTTCCACCACGATCCGGCTTTTTGGCGTCGCAAGGCCAAACCGGTGCAACCGTTCCGCAAGGTCTCCAAAGAGCGAAGGCCCAACCGAAAAATAAAATGCGCGCACATAATCGTCGCGCATCTTGGATTTCAAATCGTCCCAGCCGCCATCGCCGCGGGCGTCCGTGGTCACATAGTGGATCGACTGCAAGAAAGCATCCAACGTACCGCTTTCGCACTCCCGTCCGCCACCAAATTCCGCAACGGCGTCGGACACCATCTTGCGATACCCGTCGTCGTTCATATCAGACCGGGCTGCCCCGATGATCTGCGATCCCTCCGGCATCTGACCGGCGCAAAAACGCCGAAACAGCCCCGGTAGAATTTTGCGACGGGCCAAATCGCCTGTGCCGCCAAAGATCACAAGGTCAAACGGCTCAACGGGAATAACGCGGGACACCATAGTGCGGTCCTTCCGATTCTGGTTCTTCCAACGTCTTGTTAGCGCTAACGATCCAGATGTAAACGGTTTTTGGTCTCAATACTGATAGCGTACCACTCTAAAACTGGCCTGCAATCGCCATGCCCTTCAAAGCGGCAATCCCCCGCGCCTTTAACGGATCTGCCTTGAACCCTGTCACCCACCATGCGACCACGCCAGAAAAGAGGGCAGCACCATGGCGGCACGTAAGATCATCATAGATACCGATCCCGGCCAGGACGACGCTGTGGCGATCTTGCTCGCCTTGGCGTCTCCTGAAGACGTGGAGGTCCTCGGCATCACGGCAGTTGCCGGAAACGTGCCCTTGCACCTGACCGAAAAGAACGCGCGGATCGTCTGCGAACTGGCGGGAAAGCCCAACACCAAAGTGTTCTCGGGCTGCGACGCACCAATCGCGCGCAAGCTGGTGACGGCCGAACACGTGCACGGCAAAACCGGTTTGGACGGCCCAAAACTGCCCGATCCAACGATGATCTTGCAGGACCAACATGCGGTTGACTTCATCGTCGACACTTTGCGCGCGGAAGATCCGAAGACCGTTACTCTCTGCCCGCTTGGCCCACTGACCAATATCGCGGTCGCCTTGCAAAAAGCGCCCGATATCGCAGACCGCATTGCAGAGATTGTCCTCATGGGCGGTGCCTATTTCGAGGTCGGCAACATCACCCCCGCGGCCGAGTTCAACATTTACGTCGATCCAGAAGCCGCTGAAATCGTGTTCAAATGTGGCGCACCTATCACAGTGATGCCGCTGGATGTCACCCACAAGGCGCTGGTTACAAAACCACGCAACGATGCGTTCCGCGCATTAGGCACGCCAGTAGGAATTGCGGTGGCCGAAATGACGGATTTCTTCGAACGCTTCGACCGCGAAAAGTACGGCAGCGCCGGAGCACCTTTGCACGATCCATGCGTAACAGCCTACCTGATCCAACCGGATCTCTTCAAAGGCCGGCACATCAATGTCGAGATCGAGACGCAGTCAGATCTAACGCTTGGCATGACCGTTGCCGACTGGTGGGGTGTGACCGACCGGCAGCCAAACGCCACGTTCATGGGCGATGTGGATGCAGACGGGTTCTTCGCCCTCCTCACGGACCGATTGGCGCGGCTATGAGATCGCTGCACCTGGCCACGTCCGAAGACCTGCCAAAGCTCCTTCCCCTCGTCGCCTCGTTTCACGAAAGCCAAGGGTTTGAAACCACTGCCGACCATCAGCACGAAGCAATTGCGCCCCTATTGGAAGGAAGCCCGCACGGGGCTGTCTGGTTGATTGGTCCGCGCCGCGCGCCCGTTGGATATGTTGTGGTGTCGTTCGGCTGGTCCGTTGAATTCGGTGGGATGGATGCCGTGGTTGATGAGTTGTTCATCCGAAACGCGGTGCGCAAACGCGGTATGGGAGGCGAAGCGCTCGACAGCCTCGCCAAAGCACTCAAAGACGGCGGCATCCGTGCGCTGCACCTCGAAGCGCGAAAAGACAATGAGACCTTGCTAAAGTTCTACGCCCGCGCCCGTTTTCAGGCGCGCGACGGCTATGTTCTGATGTCCCGTATTTTGTGATGTGTCACGTGATAGATGATACAACGATGATCATCAGGATCGAATACAGCATAATCCCGCCCCCGATCAGCCAAACTGGATAGTTTCTCCCAACGCTCGCCTTGGCCAATTCTTTTGCCTGATACAGCAGATCGGGCCATGTATAGCTGACGAAATCACCTTGTGTGAAAATTACTTGAATACGGTTCTCGGCGTCGACCACTGGCAAGCGGCGGAACCGTTCGTTCGACATGATGCGCAGCCAATCGACAACGTCATCTGTCTCTCGCGCCAGTCGCGGCTCGCTTGTCATGATCTCGGTCAGAGGTGTTGTCTTGGCATCTTTGTCCAAGGCCACCAGCTTTTTCATGACGTCCCGCTCTGTGGCGATACCAATCACCCGACGATCATCATCAACAACAACGACCGACCCAAAGTTCTTTTCGCTCATCGCTTGCACAGCGTCTGAGACTGTGGCCGTCGGGGGAAAGCACAAAGGTTTGGGTTTCGAAGCAAACTCAGGACGATCTTTGAGCTGCATACCGTAGGTGTTTGAGGCAGCCATTACGGAACTCCTTTCCATTGACGCATACAATCCGTCTAAAGAAGCCTAGCGCAGACACGCCAAAAACAAGGCCACTGGTGAGACCCGGGTCCATCGCCTATATCCCAAGCATGAGCCTGCACATCCCGTTCAATAACAGCTACGCCGCCTTGCCCGATGGCTTTTACGCGCGCGTCAAACCAACCCCTGTCAAACAGCCCGAGATGATCGCGTTCAACGCAGACCTCGCGGCAGAGCTTGGCATAGATGGTGTAGATGACCCATCCTTGGCAGCGGTCTTTGCAGGCAACCAAATCCCAGATGGCGCCAGCCCTTTGGCGCAGCTCTACTCGGGTCACCAGTTCGGTCAGTACAACCCGCAACTGGGCGACGGACGTGCCGTGCTTTTGGGTGAAACCATCGGACCGGATGGTCAACGCCGTGACATCCAGTTGAAGGGGTCCGGCCAGACTCCGTTTTCACGGATGGGAGACGGGCGCGCATGGGTCGGCCCAGTGCTGCGCGAATACGTCGTCAGTGAGGCGATGCACGCGCTTGGCGTTCCAACGACACGGGCACTTGCAGCGGTGCGCACGGGCGAGGTTGTCGTGCGCGAACGCCCTTTACCCGGCGCAGTCCTAACCCGCGTCGCGCAAAGCCACATCCGTGTTGGCACCTTTCAGGTTTTTGCCGCACGCGGCGACACAGATGCGCTACAAACCCTGTTCGACTACGCAGTCGCCCGGCACTATCCTGATGCAACTGACCCCGCGATGTTCCTCGACGCGGTCATGCGCAAACAGGCGGCCTTGGTCGCGCATTGGCTCAGCCTTGGGTTTATCCACGGCGTGATGAACACAGACAATTGCAGCATCGCGGGTGAGACGATCGACTACGGCCCCTGCGCCTTTATGGACAGCTACCACCCAGAAACGGTGTTTTCCTCCATCGATCGGTTTGGCCGCTACAGTTACGCCGCGCAGGCAGACATCATCGTCTGGAACATGGCGCAGTTGGCCACCGCACTTCTCCATCTGATGCCCGACGCTGAAGCAGCGGTTGAGCCGTTCACAGCGCAGATCAACGCCATGCCAGCAACGATCCGCAGCGAATGGCTCAAACGGTTTGGCGCAAAAATCGGCTTGAGAGCTCCATCCAGCGAGGACGCAAAGCTCATCACCGACCTCCTCGCCCTCATGCAAGACGCCAAAGCTGATTTCACCAACACATTCAGGGGGTTGATCGATGGGTCTGCACGCGACGTGTTTGAGGACCCAACCGCTTTCGATGCGTGGTCACACACGTGGAAGGCCCGCATAGAGGGCGAAAACGATCCCATGCGCGTCATGTCTCTTGCCAACCCGTCGATCATCCCGCGCAACCACCGCATAGAGGAAATGATCACCGCCGCAACACGCCGCGATGACACGGTGTTTGAACGACTTATCAAAGCGTATCGAACTCCTTATGACGCGGCGCATGACACCTCTGATTTGCGCAAGCCGCCGCAACCCGAAGAGGTTGTTCAAGCCACGTTCTGCGGCACCTAAATCGGCCTTCCTTTCGCAGCGTTCATAAACCTCATCTAACGCACATCACCCCCCGTCCTTCCGGTCAGTCGCCAGCGGCACCCGAATCTGTCATCGTGTGACCAACCATTGGACGGAGGATGACAATGAGCCTTATGGGAACACTGGCCAAAGTGGCCATCGGATATGCAGCGGCACGCGGCGTTGACCACTTGTCAGGTGGCCAAGGCCTTGGCGGGCTCATGGGCGGCGCGCAGGTCTCTGGCGACAATCCTCTGTCGCAAATTCAAGCGCAGATGGGCCAGATGTTGGGCGGCGCTGGAGGTGCAGGTGGCCAAAACCCGCTGGCGGGAATTATGGAAAAGATGCAATCCGGCGGTCTTGACCTGTCCTCGATCATGGGCGGCGGCACAACGGGTTCAGATGACGACAAAGGCGGTCTCTTATCCGCTCTGGGCGGCGCCGGTGGCGGCGCAGGTCTTGCCGGTCTGCTGGCGGCGGCAGGCGGCATGGCCGCAGCGGGAGGACAAAACAAGGGCAGCAACGTCGCTCAGGCCGCAAAGTCTGGTGCGGTCCCTGCCGAAGCCGAAGAAACTGCAGCGCTTATGCTACGCGCCATGATCCAGGCGGCGAAATGCGATGGCGGCATTGACGAGGCTGAACGCGCCAAGATCATCGACACTGTAGGCGCGGACGCCGACGCAGATGACATCGCTTTTGTCCAAGAACAGCTCGCAGCACCGGTGGACGTGACTGGACTGGCCAATGACACGCCAGCCGCGCTGCGCACGCAGGTGTATTCGGCGTCGCTTATGGCCATCCGGCTCGATACCCAACCCGAAGCGCAATACCTCGATGCGCTGGCCAAAGCGATGGACCTTGATGAGACCACCGTGAACGCCTTGCATATGCAGATGGGGGTCCAGCCGCTCTACAACTGACGCGGCTTTATGAAAGGCATCTTGCTGGCCTGTCTCGGCGTCCTGATCCTGACGCCGGACGCGCTTCTCATTCGGCTTTCAGAGCTGTCTGCAGCACCGCTTGTTGCATGGCGCGGCCTTGCCATGGGATCGCTGTTCCTGTTGGCGGCTGCGGCGCTGGGGCAACTTAGACACGCCCCGCGATTGGCATCCAAAGTCGGCCTCACGCTCATCTGCGCACAATGGGCCAATGCAAGCCTATTTGCCCCAGCGATTTCGCTGGCACCCGTGGCACTGGTCCTGATCGCCATCGCCACCGTTCCAATCTGGGCCGCCCTCTTGTCGCGATGGCTTTATGGAGAGCCGACACATCGTGCGACTTGGATCACCATCGCAATTGTCGGACTGGGCATAGGCATCGCCATGTCCGGCAAAAGCGACCTGTCAATCTCGTCCAACAGCCTGTTGGGTGTGCTCTGCGGGTGCGGAGTGGCCCTAAGCCTTGCGCTTAGCTTC
>ERZ1740070.1345-NODE-1345-length-15484-cov-11.624085_pt1 | contig 15484 bp, 12 predicted proteins | sample MGYA00581734_ERZ1740070 | MGnify/ENA primary metagenome ERZ1740070 (study PRJEB43018, sample SAMN04849744) | marine metagenome | isolation source: floating plastic debris | place: Pacific Ocean | collected 2008-09-01 | study: EMG produced TPA metagenomics...
TAAACAGCTGCTCAAAACCTATCTGGGCTTCCAGGGGTACAGCGTTGACCAGCTGATTCCCCGGCTGACGCGGCGAGCTACCATGACCAGCTGGCTACTTAGTCACATGCAGCTCCAGGGTCGATTAAAAGACATACCGGACGCTCACAAAGGCTAGCCCCTGGTTTAGGCGCTTTTGGCAACAGGATTAGGGACCGTAGCACATCGGCTGACTGGCTTACTTAAGCCACAGCAGCTGCGCGATCGCAATAACGACAGCGCTACTCTCCTGGCTCTGCAGCAGTGGCTATCAGCGTGCGAGCCAGGGTTTGCTGCTGAGCCTTTAACAAGTGACGCTCGTGGGTATGCTCCATCAGCCAGCGCAGCGAACCGAGATACATCGGCTCCTGCCACAGACCCAGGGTTGAGCTAGCTTGGGCCTGCTCGATGTGGCGCTGTAGCTGCAGCTGGGAGCGCTGTTGCAGCGCTTGCTCCGTCAGTTGAACCCGGCGACGCAGCTGGGCTAGCCGAGTCGGGTCTGTCTGGCCCAGGGCCCTATGCAGCTCCGCTTCTTGGGTCTGGAGCTGCTGGAGCTTGGCCTGATAATCGGCATCTTCTGTTAGCAGCCGATCGGCAAAACTAGTCCCATAGGACTGGATTGACAGCAGCTGTTGAACGCTTAACAGCTGGGACTCCACCTCATTGGAGCGATGGTTTAATTTTTGACGGTGGTCTTCTAAACGGGCAGCAGCCAGGCTGGGGGCGGAGCTGGGGGCAGGATTGCTGAGCAGCCCGTTAACCCGCGCCCTAAGCTGTGAAAACCTAGGTTGGGCTATGGCTGGCTCGATGGCCGCCGCCCCGGCAGGTGCGACGGCGGCTGACGTATTGACCATGGCCTCGCCGCTGGCCGGAGCCGGCGGTTGACCCTCTATATTAGCTATTGCCCCTGGTACACCAACGGTTAAAAGCGCCATGCCTGAAGCCGTTGGTAGCCACATAAGGGGTTGGTGCGTCAGGCGGCTAGACGCGGCGGCTGAGTGAGTCCTATTCGATACCATCACAAGCTGAGAAAAAGTTTACTGATGCCCAAAACAATTAGCATTGTTGGTTCTAGTCCACTATCCCAACTGTCATTGTTTCGTCCGGATTTTCCAGCTCAATTGTGGAAGTTTATAAGTTAACTACACATACGGATGCTGGGCCTAGTGCTATTTGCTACTTAGGTATTTCAGTGGCGTTTAGGCTTTTTGGCCGTAGACCCTTTAAGGGGTATGTCCCCGCTCGCCCATCTGTACACGCCAAAGGTTCGCATAGATACCGTCCCGGACTAGAAGGTCTTCATGGGTGCCCCATTCCGCTAGCTGCCCCTGGTCCATGACGTAAATGCAGTGGGCGTTACGCACCGTCGATAGGCGATGGGCAATGGCAATGGTGGTGCGATCGCACGTAATTTTTTCCAACGACCGCTGGATCGCCACCTCGGTTTCGTTATCCACCGCCGAAGTAGCTTCATCCAAGATTAAAATTGGCGGATCCTTGAGCAGGGCACGGGCGATGGCCAGTCGCTGACGCTGCCCGCCTGAAAGCTTCTGCCCTCGCTCGCCCACAATGGTGTCGTACCCCTGGGGCAGCCGTTGGATAAAGCCGTGGGCTTCGGCCAGGTGGGCCGCCCGTTGGATGTCCTCTGGTGTGGCGTTAAAGCTGCCGTAGGCAATGTTTTCAGCCACTGTTCCATGGAATAAAAACACATCCTGACTGACTAGACCAATGGCGCGACGCAGATCCCCCAGGTGCAGACTGCGCAGGGTGTGGCCATCCAGGCGGATCTGACCATCGCTGATTTCGTAAAAGCGCAGCAGCAGCTTGACCAGGGTGCTTTTACCGGACCCCGTCGCCCCGACGATGGCGGTGGTTTTACCGGCGGGTATTTTGAGGGTCAGGTGCTGCACCACCGGCTGCCGGTCGCGGTAGGCAAAGGTGACATCCTCAAACACAATATCGCCCCGGACGTTGCTCACCGGCAGGCGAAAGTCCCCGGGGCGGATGGCCACCGGCGTATCTAGCAAATTCATCACCCGGCTAATGGAGGCCATGGCCCGCCGGTACTGATCGAGGGTTTCCCCCAGGCGGGTCAGGGGCCAGAGCAAACGCTGGGTTAGAAATACCAGCACGCTGTAGGTGCCCACAGCCAGGTTGCCAGCTACGGCCTCTAAGCCGCCGTAGAGCAGGGTGGCGGTAAACCCCAGCAAAATAAAAACGCGAATCAGCGGAATAAAGGCAGAACTCAGGGCAATGGCGCGGCGGTTGCTCTGGCGATACTGCTCGCTATCATCGCCCACCCGGTCAATTTCGTAGGCTTCGGCGGTGTAGCTCTTGATGGTGGCAATCCCGGTAAGATTGTTAGACAAACGCCCGTTTAAGAGCCCCACCCGTTCGCGGACATCGGCGTAGCGGGGAGCCAGGTATTTTTGAAATGCGATCGCACCCCAGCCAATAAACGGCATCGGCAGCATGGCCATCCAGGCTACGCCAGGAGCCATCACAAAAAAGGCCCCACCAATGATCAGCACGGTGGTTACCACCTGGAGCACCTCGTTGGCCCCTCGGTCTAAAAACCGCTCTAGCTGATTGATATCGTCGTTGAGAATGGCCATCAGCCCGCCGCTGCTGCGCTCCTCAAAAAAGGCCAGCTCCAGCGATTGCAAATGGCCATAGGCATCCAGCCTCAGATCGTGCTGGATCGACTGGGCCAGGTTACGCCACATCCAGGCGTAGGCATATTCAAACGCCGACTCCAGCCCCCACAAAATTACCGTAAGTACCGACAGCCATAAAAACTGCCCCCGAATACTGGATACTCCCCAGCTAGCAATCAGCGAGTCCTGCTGTTGGACCACTACATCCACCGCTAAACCAATCAGCACCGGCGGAGCCAGGTCAAACAGCTTGTTAAATATTGAAGCGAGGCTAGCCAGCCAGATCCGGCGACGATAGCGATGGCCGTAGCTCAATAAGCGCTGAAGTGGGTAGGTCATAGTTGCCCCTAGTAGCTGAAAACCGGGGGCAGCTGCCCCCGGTTCCATTGTGACCCACCGTTACTCCCGCAATAGCAAGTAATACAGCTGTCCGCTAGTGTTGATCCGTCCGGCCTGCTGCCCGGCCCTAGCCCCCGTACCCACAAAAATATCCACCCGACCGGGACCCAAAATCGCCCCACCCGTATCTTGATCTAGCACATAGCGATTGACCGTCACTGGCCGCCAGTCGCCAGCGGCCCCAGCCACCGGCAGATCCAGCGCAATCAGCGCCAAGGCCCCCGGCGGCATCAGGGTTTTATCCGTTGCAATGGAGCGACCTGCGGTGACAGGCACGTTGAGATTTCCCATGGGGGGAGCCCCACCCGTCGCCTTAAAAAAGACAAACCGATCGTTGCGCGGCAAATAGCGATCGAGGGCCTCGGGATGCTGTGCAAAATAATCCAGCAGCACCGGTAGCGACAGTTCGTCTGCTGCGATCGCACCATCCTCGATCAGGGCCTGTCCAATGCTGAGGTAGGGATACTCTGTCCGTCCGGCATACCCCACCGACATGACTGAGCCATCGGTGAGCTGCAGCCGAGCCGAGCCCTGCACCTGGACCAAATACGCCTGCAGCCGATCACGCAGCCACACCAGCTCTAGACCAGCCAGCGGCCCCTGTCCCCCCTGCAAGCCGTCAGGTCCCTCTAGCTCGCTCCGGGTGGGATGGGGCAGCGGCCAGGTATCGAGAGCCGCCGGTTGGCCATAGAGGGGATAGCGATATTCCGCCGTGGGTACCGCACTGGCCTCGTAGGTGGGCTCAAAGTATCCGGTAAAGTCCACTCGCCCTGCCCCGTCAGCACCCACCGAGCGATAAAAGTCAAACTCCTGCGCCACAGACCGCTGTAGCTGTTGGGCCGAATGGCTCGTGGCCACCAGCTGCCGAAACCGAACCAGGCTACGCTGCACCCGCTCCTGGGTAACCCCCGGCAGCAAATACGCTCCGTAGGCATCGGTTGCTGCCGCTGTTTCTAGATAAGTCAGACTGTGGTCAGTGGCCTGCAGCAACGCCGCACGATCCTGAGCAAACCGGGTGTCGTAGCCCAGACACACCGTTTCTATAAACTCAATCTGACAGTTTACGGGAGTTAAGGGAAACGCCACCGCCGGTAGCGCCCCAAAAATCGCTGGGGTCAACGCCACTAAAATGTTTTTTAGCAGAGTCGACCTATTCGTAAGCCTGGCAAACACGATCGTCACCAAGTCTGCTAAAACCTTTCTACGCTGGAGCTAAACTGGGGCTCCACCCGCAGGGCCACCAGTCGAGAGGGACGAATGACCATATACTCACCCGGATTAATATCCGGCAGCGGCACCTTGATAAAGTCGTCCGAAGAGGATTTGGGCGTCAGCTCATTGCTGTACCACTTTTGAAAATCTTGGATAGATGAAAACCTCACTTCCTCACGATGACCGCCATCAAACAGCATGTGGACAATAAATTCGCTTGGTTTTCTAGGCATACCGATTCGCCGATTTAAATCATCGCCCTATTATGGCCCCCCAACTGTCAAAAGTTGCACTTAAGCGCAATTTAATAACGATACGAATACTTACAAATTCCCTGTCTGGTTTCTGGTAGCCCCAAAGATAGCGATAGAGTTTACCTGTATTTTTTGGTTCCGTTACTGTCCCCTAGCAATAGTTCTTGAACCCCATGCTGCGTAAAGTTTCCTTGGCCATCGGTGGCATCGTGCTTATTGGTCTGCTGGCCGTGGGTGGCTGTCAGCTCACCCAGCTGCAAGCATCCGCCCCTAGCGACAGTGCAAAATGGGAGCAGGTGGAAGCGCAAACCCCGGCCGCCACCGTGGATAAAAAAGCCGTTATCAATGGGGGTGAGTTCAACAAATTTTTCCCCACCGCCGCTGACGGCTATGAGCGGGTCTATACCCAGGAAAAAAACGGCTTTGCTGAGGCCAAACTCAAGCAGGACGGCGCTACTTTAGCGATGCTGTCGGTATCGGATACCGCCTCTAATCCCAACGCGGCCCTGAAGTACCAAAATAGCGATCGCACCCTGGCGGGCTATCCCCTCCTCGAAGTCGGCAGTACCACCACCGGTCTGCTGGTCGCGGATCGCCTGCAGGTGAAGGTCCTCTCTCGAGATCCTGACTTTACCCCCACCGAGCGCGAAGCCTGGCTGGAGCAATTTGACCTTGCGGGTCTTGCCACACTGGTTAAATAGCATCACCTGTGACCATCACCGGCAATATCAAACAAGGGCAATCATATGAGCAAGCCGATTTACGAGCTAGTCAACGAGCTACCCCAAAAAAATCTCACCGTTTTTGTACTCCGCTCCCTCGACCGGCTGCTGCCTGGAGAATGGGAAAATCTAGTCGGGTTTGAAAACACCATTCGCCAGGTCACCGGAGAAAGTGACGCCGCCCTGGTTGAACAAATTGGCGCGCGGGCTATTCAGCTTTATAACGACAAATCTGAGGGGTATCAGCGGGCGCTGTGGCTCTACCAAACGATCGATACTACCGGGCGGGCCTTGGGCCAGGCCGCCCTGGCCAACAAAATGACAGAAAATGTCCGCTTTCTATCCATTGTCAATCGCCTTACCCCCAAGGCGGACAGGGCCCAATCCATTGACCTATCGATGAAGCTAGTGACTGAGATTGTCGCCTTTTGTAAAATCAACGGTATCCCCGGCGATAGCGTTGGTGATTTTGTTAAGGCGCTGGGTGACTACGGCGGCGAGTCGCTGGTCCGTATGGTCGCCCTGGTCTGTTTTGATGGCCTGGTGCCCCTGGGACCCAATTTTATTCAACAAACCGAGGCGGTGTTGGGGAAGCTTACCCCCAAGGATCTCGAAAAAAATCCCGCCTTTAGGGCCATCAAAGAAGCCGTCCCTGGCGGGAAAACCGCCGACCAGCTTAACTTTATCGGGGCCAGCTTTGATTCGGTCAAAGGCTGGATGGGCAACTTTGTTGAGTCTAAGGGAATCACCCCCCAAGGTGTGGTAGACAACATCAAAACTGTCGTGGATGTGGCCGACGACAAGCTGGATTATTTTGGTGCGTTTTTGGATATTGCCACCAACTACTATGAGCATACGGGTATCCAAACCCTTAGCCGTCGACTGATTGAACGCGCTGTTGCTGAAATTTAGTCTTTTCTACTATGGCAATTGTTAAAAATGTTCTGGGTGAAAATCTACAGACCTGCTGCACAAGTCCGATGACCGGCTTTTACCGGGATGGCACCTGCAATACCGGCCCCAACGATCTGGGCTCCCACACTGTCTGTGCTGAGATGACGGCAGAATTTTTGGCCTACACCCAGGCCCAGGGCAACGATCTGAGTACGCCAAGGCCCATGTACCAATTTCCTGGGCTCAAACCTGGCGATCGCTGGTGTCTCTGTGTTACCCGCTGGAAAGAAGCCCACGAGGCAGGTATGGCACCTAGGGTGGTACTGGCGGCCACCCATGAGGCGGCCCTAGGCACGGTCTCCCTGGATGTGCTAAGTAAGTACGCCATTGAATAGGCAACCCATATCAGCCGCCGCTCACGGGGGGAATAAACACAACTTCATCGCCGTCGCTGAGGGGAGTATCGGCCTCGACAAACTGTAAATTGATGCCAAAGCGAGTCAGATCCTGCCACTGCTTGAGGTCGGGATGCTGGTTGCAGATGCGATCGCACAGGTCCTTCACCGTTGTCCCTGCCGGTAGCGTCAGGGTCATAGCGGGCTGTCCCAGGGTGTCCTGGTACGCTGCAAATAGCTTCAAAGTTACAGAGATCATGGCCTCGCCTCGCCAGCTTCCCTGTTATGTTAGCGTCTCTTACCCCTAGTCAAAGTCCCTGTTCAACGATGTACTAAAACCGCATCCGCCAGGGTATCCAACAGCATCTGCTCCCGGTAGGGTTTAGAGAAATAGGCGTTGGCCCCCAGCTTCATGGCCAGCTGCCGGTGCTTATCCCCCGTGCGGGAGGTCAGCATCGTAATTGGAATGTGGGAGCAACGCTCGTGGGAGCGCAGTTTTGCCAAGAAACCATACCCATCTAGACGGGGCATCTCAATATCACAAACAATTGCACTGATTTCTAACCCCGCGTCCAACTTTTCTAGGGCGTCGAGGCCATCCTTGGCTTGCACCACGCGGTAGCCGTGCTTTTCTAGGGTCAAAGCCAGCAGTCGCCGCACATTTACCGAGTCGTCCACCACCAGGATTGTCGACTGTCCGACGGCCACACCGGGCTGCAGGTCGCTCAGTTTACCGCTGAGGAGGGGGTTGCCATACAGAACCGCCGCCTCCCTGATATTAGACCCCTCACAGCTCAGCACCCAGCGAAGAAATTCCGGTGCATTCAGCAGGGGGACCACCTGCCCATCCCCAAAAATGGTGCAGTTATTAAACCCGGCTGGCATGGCAATATCCCCTTCAACCCGCCGTAGCGCCACTTCCTGCTCACCCCATGAGCGATCCACCTGCAACCCAAACAGCTGTTCGTTATAGCGAAAGATAAGGACAGTCGGCACCGTCACATTGGGACTCATCTCTAAGCTCTCAATGTGGCGAGCACAGTTAAATGCCAGCCACTTAGCCATCCGAATTAATCGAATCGGTTGGCCGTTGCGAGCAAACAGCTCGCGATCACCTTCTTGGTAAATTTCTTCATCAGCAACAATGGTTATCTCCTGAAGATTGTCCGTCGGTATCGCCATGGGTAGCCGATTACTCTCGGTTAGCAACACTCGGGTTACCGAGAGCGTATAGGGCACCGAGATGGTAAATGTTGACCCCTGGCCAGCCTGGGTGGCAACACTGATATCACCGCGAATCTCCTCTAAATTGGTACGGACCACATCCATACCGACGCCTCGTCCGGAGAGCGTAGTAACCTGATTGGCTGTGCTAAAACCGGGTTCAAAAATCAGCGAGAGCAGATCGGTTTCGCTAGCGTTGGCGAGCAAAGACTCATCGAGACCCATATCCTGGGCTCGAGCTCGAATTTTGTCGAGGGGAATACCTCGACCGTCATCTCGAATAGTAATAATGGTGCGGCTACTGCGCTGCTGTGCCGTGATGGTAATGGTGCCCAGCTCTGGCTTGCCCGCTGTCTTGCGCTCGTCTGGCGTTTCGATGCCATGGTCAAAGGCATTACGCAAAATGTGCATCAACGGGTCGTTTAGAGATTCTAAAATGTTGCGGTCAACCAGGGTTTTATCCCCTTCGACCTTAAAATCTACGGGCTTACCAAACTCTAACGACAGTTCCCGCAGCGCCCGTGGAAATCGATTGGTAATATCTGCCAGGGGCCGCATGCGCAGCTGGTTGAGATTGCGCTGCAGCTGGCGTGTGGTTCGCTGTAGATTACGGGATGATTGTTCTGCTGTGTCGACGCTGATCTCGATATCGTCAGCCACCTCCCGCAGCCGTACCGCCGTTTCCAGCATGTCCCGAAAGGGCAGATGGCGCTCGTCATAGCGATCCATCTCTAAGGTATCAAAGCCTGAGGTATTGGCCTCATTGACCAGGCTTTTGTCCAGCGACAGAGGGCCAACGCTGTCGCTGGTCGCCGGTAGCATGAGTCCGCTGCTGGCTGTTTTGTCGTAGACATACCGCAGCTCCACTTCTGAATCTTCTAGCGAACTCAGCCGTTCATTAAGCAGTTTGGCTAGGGTTCTCAGACGCTTGACCTCACTGTCAAGACGATGACGCTCAATGGTCAGGTCTCCAAAATAGTCGTTTAACTCGTTGAGCTGCCGCACCGAAACACGTACGGTAGTATCTGGGGCCGTGTCCTGCGTTGCTGCCTTGGGGACAGTGGCAGGCTGGCTCGAAAAGTGAAATTCGGTCTGGGATGCGGTAGCGTCGGCAGCCGTTGCCACGGACTCTGCAGCTGGAGCAACCGGAGCTGGAGCAACCGGCACCAGCTGGGCAGCGTCTGGGCTGGTGCCGGTTGCTCCAGCCGTTTCAGTAGATTGAATGACCGCTGTCGGCTGAACCAGTTCTTCTAAAGGTTCTGGATGTTTGTTGTCTGCCGCCTGGGCAAAAATATCCTGGTCAGTGGCGGTGTTTTCTGCCTGGGCCAGGATGGTGGCCCAATCATCGTCTGTGGCCCCCTCTCCAAAAGGGAGTTCGTCACTTTCTGATAAAGCGTTGCCATCTGGGAGAGCATCCAACGGCGCTGTTGGCAAACCCTCGGCCCCAGGCACCTCAAAGCTAAGACCCGAGAGCGCGGTGGGAAGCTGCTCAATCTGGTCCGCTAGAATTAGGCTTTGGGACTGTCTCCATTCCCCGAGGGCGGCGCGGGCAACTTCTAGAACCTGGTCTTGATTGGCGGCCCGCATGGCCTGCTCAACACAAACACACAGCTCACAAAAAGACCCTAGCTGTAGCATCTCTCCTAGCCCCCCCAGCTCCTGGGATAGGATATTCACCTCCTCGCGTAGCTGGGGTGTCTGGTTGGCTATGGCGGTTTCCAACCGGGCAAGACAGCCCTCAACTTCAGTACTAAAAAGCACTGGAATAATGTCTTGGTTTTCATCTGAAGACAGCAACAAATTAGCGTCTTCGGGATCGGCCTCTCCCAAAATATCGTAAAGCTGTTCAAAAACGGAGATCGCCGTACCGCTCAACCAGGCTTCGTCGGGGTCGTTTTGGTTGCGATCGCACTCAACCACCCGACGCAGCACATCCACTGCCAACAGCAGCAGGCGCTCTAAATTATCATTGATCACCAGCCCATCCCGCTGGACCTTGAGCACTTTTAACGAGTCCTCAAGGCGATGGGCAAAGTCGCTAAGCAGGGTATACCCCATCATGGCAGCCCCCCCTTTAATCGAGTGGGCAGAGCGCAGGGCGGCATTGATGTTGTCCTGCAATATGCCCTGTTGGGCTAGCCCCAGTAGGGTATCGTCCAAGGTCTGTAAATACTCGTCAGCCTCGTCTAGAAACTGAAGCTTGATCTCAAGTTCTTTATCAACCGCCATGGCGTTGTTTGCATCCCTGCCCTATATGACTGCCTATTGATCCTGTTAACATACGCCTTGCTGTTGTTTGAGCGGCGTGCTTTTGCTTGCCCCCTATCAGTCATCCACCTTAAAAGTGGCCATGGACGATTCTAGTTCCCTTGCGACCAAGACGGTCTCCTGTAGCGCTTCCGATACGGCCTTGGAAGAACTCGACGTGCGCTCAGATACCGATGAAATCTCCTGCATCAGGGTGGAGACATTAGCCGCTGTTTCCACCTGGGAGACCGTAGCCACAGAGATTGTCTGGACTAGGGCATCGATCTGTTGAGATACCTCCATCATTCGAGTCAGGCTCTGTTTTGCTTCGTCCACACGACGAGTTCCCTCCACCACCTGGGAGGTGCTATTTTCAATAGCATCCACCACATCGGCGGTCTCTCGCTGGATACTATCTACAATCCGTTCAATGTCTTGAGTGGCTGCTGCTGAACGCGCTGCCAGTTCCCCCACCTCCTCAGCCACCGCAGCAAAACCCTGTCCCTCTTCTCCGGCGCGGGCAGCTTCAATACCAGCGTTGATGGCCAACAGATTTGTCTGGGTGGCAATTTGATTAATCAGTGAGACAACTTTAGAAATCTGCTGGGAAGACTCACCCAAACGTTTTACCTTTTTGGCTGTTTCACCAACGGTTGTTCTCAGTCCTAGAATATTCTGCACTGTCAAATCCATGGCAGAACCACCGGTGATCGCCGTCTCGGATGCCTCGCGAGCCACCACAGCAGCCTGCTGTGCCCGATCGGCCGCCTGGGTAATCGCCATGGTCATCGTTTCTACGGAATCCAGGGTTTGATTGGTACGCTCCGCCTGCTGGAGCGCATCATCTGCTAGCGCCTGCATGGCAACCTCATTAGCTCCTAGGGATGTATTTACCTGAACAGCTGAGGTTTTAACCTGGGTGACGATTTGTCGCAGGCTTTCAATGATGGCATTAAAGAAGTCGGCAACCGTACCAATCTCACCTGCGGAGACATCGGCTCGAACTGTCAAATCACCCCTGGCTGCACCTTCTACATCATCCAAAAGACTCAGCAGTTCCATCTGTAGGATCTCCTGGCGATGCAGCCGTTCTTCAGATAGGGCTTCTGCTTCTAGCTGGGCCTGCTGTTTTTGATTAAATAAGTTGACCTGCTCTACGGATAAACCAACCTGTAGGGCAGCTTGCCTGAAAAAGCCAACGTCCAAGTCATTCCAGCTGCGTGGCCCCGAGCATTGGTGGGCAACCAGCAGGCCAAACAGTTCTCCTTGCTCTAAGATGGGGGCAACTAGGTTGGCCTTAACCTCAAAGGGTTTGAGCTGACCCAGGTGACACTCGGTCAGGCCAGCTTCAAAAATATTATCGGTCGCCTGTACCCGCCCTTGGCGATATCGTTCCACATAGCCCTGGGCAAAACAGGGATCGTTCATATTGGTCCCCAGGGCCACCGGCCAACCCATCACTACGGACTCAGATATAATCTCACCGCTCCAATCTTCGTTAAAACGATAAACAATCACCCGATCCACCTCTAACGCCTTGCGGACCTCATTAACGGCGATGCTAAACAAGCGCTCCTTCTCAATGTTTTTGCGCAAGTCGCTAGTCAGGCTAGCTAGCTGATTGGCCCGCTGGGCCGCCTGGGCCTGCACACTAGCCTGGTTCATCAACGTTCCTTCAGACTGAAGGACGGTATCGGTCAAGTCGTTAAAGGCCGTTGCCAGCTGGCCAACCTCGTCCCTGGCAAACACGCGGGCCTTCACCTTACGATTGCCCGCAGCAAAGGCTTCGGTAGCCTGTTGTAAACGCTTAATGGGATTGGCAATGGAACGCCCTAGCAGCTGGGCTAAAAAGATATCCGCTAAAATTGCCAGCAGTGCGATCAGAAACTGAGTTTGCAGACTTCGGTTGATCAATTGCTGCAGGCTGGCTTCTGAGGTCCCACGGACCAAGAGCCCAATCGCATCCCCGTTGGGATCCTCCAAGGTTCTTGCTGCCATCGCATAGGTGTCAGTCTGCTCGTCGCTGGCAACAACCCGCCGGGTGACAACCTCCCCCTGATTTTCAGCCGCAGTTGTCAGCAGCGTATCGTCATAGATCTCTTCCCCCGGCTGAACCTCATTTTCACCCGGAACTAGGGTCGCCGATGTCGCCAGCTGCCAGCCGTCAGCCTGATCGTTTAGATAAACTGCGCCGTATCCTTCTCCAAAGGTGCTGACACCGTTTTCAACAATGGATAACTTGCCATTGACGACATCTCCAGCCACCAGCACACCCACCAGTCGATTGGCCTGTCCCTGGGAGAATACAGGTGTGACGACATAGCGAATTAGGGCGTTGTCATCATCGTTTGGAAGATCGATACCCTGGCGCTCTAACTCAGTGCGATCAACCAGCCCATTTTCCCTTAGCTGCTGACGTTCACTGATCACACGGGACACCAGCCCGTAGGGATCAAATTCTTCACCCGTTCGCTCCGTTTGGGCATTGACCAAAATTTTGCCATCAAGACCAACAAGAGTGGCATATTCGATGCTGCGAGCATCAATTTCACTCTGTAAAATGTCACGAACGATGGTTTGCTGGCTGGCATCAACCTCACGATCATCGACAATGGCTTCCGCTAGTTCTACGATGGCGGTATTTTCGGACTGCCCGCGAAAGCCAAAGCCCATTTGGTTGATCTTGATATTGTATTGAATGTCTATTACTTCCAGCTCAGCTTGGGCCTGCTTCAGGAGCTGCTGACGACCACCGTTGATAATTAATATCGAGCCCACACCGACCAAACCGATCACCGAAATGACCTCTGAGGAGATGAGGCCAATTAGCTGCTTGCTACTGACGGGTAAATCGTAAAACCACTGCAGTAACGTGCCACGCCGAGAAACCCTCAGTTTTTCACGGGCGTATCGCTGCTCACCCCTGCCGTATTGAACCCCGCGATAGGACAAAACATCATCTGATGGCTGACCCGATGCGGCAGCCCGGCTGTCGGTCAACCTCCTGCCATCGGCGGCGGCTTCTTCGAGCTGAGCGGTTAAACTACGATTTGAGGCTGACGCATTTCCCAAACTGCCCAAATTGTTTGTGGTGTTCTGAGTGTCACCGGTGGGGTTTACTGCAACGCCTTCAAATGCACGGGGGTTTTCAGGGATACCGGTCTGTTTGGAAGCACCTTCCACCGAGCCTACCTCAGGGTTGGGCTCAGCATTTGAGTTTGTGCCAATATCCATGGTCATGAGAACTTTCCTTTAGATATAGATAGCGTTTCAATAACAGTTTGTGGAGCAATCAGACTATATAAAATAATTGGGAAAAGATAGCCGGTTAAATCGCTATATACTGTCCGTCCGTCCGTCCGTCTTAGTTTGTTTGCAATACTGAAGACTGCAAAAGAGATTCCACGTCTAATACAAAAATGGTCGCGTCGTTGTGGGTAACACAGCCTTCAAGATAGGGGACAATAATACTGCTTACATTGTTCGGCGGTGGATGGACGGCCTCCGGAGGGAAGCTTACTATCCCTTCAATGGAATTGACCTGTAGTGCTATGGGGGTTGAGCGGCCTTGAACAATAATCAAACTGTACTGCTGAGTATGCTGGTCGGGGACGGGTAGCCCCAGCAGACGAACCAGATGGGCAACCCAAAATACGCGCCCGCGACGGTTGACTAGTCCCAATAGGGCCGCAGGCATGTTGGGCATCGCCATTACCCGCCGCGTGGGTAGCACTACGGCCTCCTGTACGCTACTGGCCGGCAACATGGCCACCACGTTAGGAGCCAGCTGGAACCTTAAAAATGATTTTGCTAGTACGGGCCTATCTTTTTTTAATGATAGAGCAGACAAAGTAATGACCTCATGAACAATATGCGATCGCACGCTCGCAATTTACAAGACTGACCTAATCATCTTTAACAACTCCTCACGGTCAAACGGCTTAGCCAAATAGGCATCCGCCCCTTGGCGCATACCCCACAGTCGGTCGATAGCCTGATCCTTAGACGAACAGATAATCACCGGAACCTTGGATGTTTCAGGCGCGCGTTTTAAGCTGCGGCACAGCTCAAACCCGCTCATACCAGGCATTACCACATCTGTGACAATTACACTGGGCTGACTGGCAATTGCTTTGTCTAACCCTTCTTGGGCCGTAACAGCATGAATAACGCTATAGCCTTCCTCTTGTAAATAATGGCTAATCAGCTCTCTTTCCGAAGGTGTGTCTTCTACAACCAAAATCGTAGCCGTTTGAGTCATTGTCATGATCTATCGTCATCCCTTAAATATATGCCCAATTATGTGCCCGATACAGACTCAGGTCATAACAGCCGGTATAGCTCTGAGCGCTTAAACAAATGTTCAACCGCCGCCAGCTATGGCTCTACGGCAGGTAAATGCATAAACACTATTTTCAGTAGCTCTGACTGACTAAAGGGCTTGGTCAAATACCCCGAAGCTCTCACTAGCTTCGCCTTAGCTCGATCAATAAAGCCTGTATTCCCCGTCACCATAACAATAGGCGTTTTTCTAAAACTAGGGTGTCTGCGCAAAAGGGAGCATAGTTCGTAACCATCCAAATTAGGCATGGTGACATCCAGCAAAATCAGATCGGGTCGACACCGCATTACCTGCATCAGTGCCTTTACCGGATCGCTGATCGGTACAACATTTAGGCTTCTATCATTCAGAAATTCTTGAATAGCGTTTAATACCGTTGGACTGTCATCAATACAGGCAATTGTATAGGTGGAGGTACGAGTCTCTGCTGGTGTTGACGGATAGGCTGCTTGATCTACCTGAGTAGCCGCAGCCGCAGGAACCTCCGCCTGGGATTTGGCCTCACTGACATTATTTAAGGTCAGCGGTCTTGACGCGGGCGTTACCACCGACGGTACTCGCTGTGCTGACGGCGGCGATGCCACCATGTTCTGTCGTCGATTTCGCTGACAGACTTCAACAATAGGACGTAAGTCTAGCTGGCAAAAGACCGGATAGTCACCAATGTCATCTAAACCTAGCAAGTCATAGCTACCTTCTTGTACCCCAAGAAAGGACTCAATCACCTCAACCGCCATGGCACGAATCAGCTCACCAGCCTGGTCAGATGTCAGATGAGTCTGCTTCACCAGCCAGCTAATCGCTTGATAATCCGGTGTTACAGAAACCTGGTTGGATGACTGCTCAAACATCAGCCGCAGCTGGACACGCACCGCGCCAACTAGGGTCGACTTTCGATCACCTAAAGCTTGAAGGTGGCGATCTAAACGATCAAAGGGAGCATCTGTATCCGTTGCAAAATTGAGCTTGCCTTGATTCAGAAAAAGCGACCATGAGTTTGTCCCCGAGTACAACTTGAAGTGACCACTCACCTGCCGACTAATCAGCTGAGCTAAAAAGCTTAGGGGATGTAACTTCTGGGTTGCACCATAACCCACAATCGAACGACTGTTCATAACTG
>ERZ1740070.1346-NODE-1346-length-15476-cov-5.556449_pt1 | contig 15476 bp, 15 predicted proteins | sample MGYA00581734_ERZ1740070 | MGnify/ENA primary metagenome ERZ1740070 (study PRJEB43018, sample SAMN04849744) | marine metagenome | isolation source: floating plastic debris | place: Pacific Ocean | collected 2008-09-01 | study: EMG produced TPA metagenomics...
CCTCGAACCCTGCGCTGCCCGTGCCCGCCCATGGCGCATCCGGCCCCGGGCACCTGTGTTTTGGGGCCACGCGCGATGAGATTTCGGCCTGGCGCACCCGGCTGGAGGCCGCCGGTCACCCGGTCGAGGCCGATTTTGACTGGCCCAACGGGGCGCGCTCGATTTATTTTCGCGATCCGTCGGGAAACTCGATTGAAATTGCCGAGCCGAGACTGTGGTATGAAGATGTTTAAGATCGCGCGTCGAGACGGGCGCGCCTCGCTGGGGCAGATGAAACGCAAGGACCTGTGCGCATGAAAGACCTCTCAACGCTTTTGCAAACCGATCTCTCAGGGCTCAACTGGGAGGCGTGGTGCGACAAGCTGAATGATTTGGCGGGCGACGATGGCTACTGCGAACCTCTGGGCCCCGATCACGCGGCGCTTTTGATTGAGAAAAAGCCCACGCTTCTGGTCACTTTTGAAACCCGCCCCGGGATTGAGGCAGGCCAACAGATGGGCCAACCCATGGCCTGGCCTCTGACAGAGGCGCTTGGCTGGTCGCATATGGCGCTTTTCGCCGATCACGAAACCTGGTTTCGCGACCCGCATGTCTACGCCTATTTCGACAGGCTGATTGACGATGGATTCTTTGAGGAATTCGACGAGGTGATCTTTTACGGCGCAGGGTCGTGTGGCTACGCCGCTTGTGCCTTTTCTGTCGCCGCGCCGGGCGCGCGCGTGCTGGCGTTGCAACCTCAGGCCACGATGGATCCACGCCGCGCCGGGTGGGACACGCGCTTTGCCCACGCCCGGCGGCTCGATTTCACACAGCGGTTTGGGTATGCGCCTGATATGCTCGCCGCCGCAGATCACGCCTGGATCGCCTACAACCCGCAAAATACCTTCGACGCCATGCATGCGAGCCTGCTTGCGGGCGAGCATACCACCCTGATCCCCGCGCGTTTTTTGGGCGATGACCTGCAAAACGCCTTCCTGCGCATGGGCGTGCTGTTTCGCATGCTGGCACAGATCAGCGCGGGCAAACTGACCCCGACCCGCCTGGCCCGTCTCATGCGCGCGCGCCGCGACGATGGGGGCTACCTCAGCAACCTGATGCTGCATCTGGAACGCGAAGGGCACTTCGGCCGAATGAAAACCATGTGCGAAGCGGCCCTGCTGGAGCGTGAGATCCGCCCCATCCGCCGCGGTCTCATCCGCGCAAACCGGGCGCTCGATGAGGGCTGAGCCAGGCACTGGTCACCTCCGGCCTGATTGTGGTAGCCCCTCCTCATGACCCAAAGCCTCACCCTTCGCCGCCCTGATGACTGGCACCTGCATTTGCGCGATGGGGAGATGCTCAAGGCGGTCTGCCCCGAAAGCGCGCGCGACTTTGGCCGCGCCATCATCATGCCCAATCTGGTGCCCCCTGTGGTCACCGGCGCGGACGCCGCCGCCTATCGCGACCGGATCCTGGCCGCGCGCCCGACAGGCAACGCGTTCACCCCTTTGATGACGCTCTATCTGACCGAAAACACCGACCCAGAGGATGTGGCCCGCGCCCACGCCCAGGGCCTCATTCACGCGGTGAAGCTCTACCCCGCGGGCGCCACCACCAATTCCGACAGCGGCGTGCGTGATTTCGACAAGGTCCGGGGCGTGCTGGAGCGGATGGCAGAGATCGGTCTGCCGCTTTGCGTCCATGGTGAAGTCACCGATGATGATGTCGATATCTTCGACCGAGAGGCCGTGTTCATCGACCGCGTGCTCGATCCGCTGCGCCGCGCCACACCCGGGCTCAAGGTCGTGATGGAACATATCACCACCTCGGACGGGGTGGCCTATGCCAGCTCCGCCACAACCGGCCTTGCCGCAACGATCACCACCCATCACCTTGTCATCAACCGCAATTTCATCCTCGCAGGCGGGATCAGGCCGCATTACTACTGTTTGCCCGTGGCCAAACGCGAAACCCACCGCCTCGCCTTGCGCAAGGCGGCCACGTCAGGGGACACGCGCTTCTTTTTGGGCACGGACAGCGCACCGCACACCGACCCGCTCAAGGAACAGGCCTGTGGATGCGCGGGCTGCTTCACGGCCACCAACACCATGTCGATCCTCGCGCATGTGTTCGAAGACGAAGGCGCGCTCGACCGGTTGGAAGGCTTCACCTCCCGCCACGGCCCCGCTTTTTACGGCCTGCCGGTGAATGACGACACAATCACCCTGACCCGGTCAGAAACCCCCATCACCTACCCTGACAAAATCGCAACCGGCGACGGGCCTGTCACCGTGTTCGACCCGCAATTCCCGCTCCACTGGGCGGTCGCTTCTGCATCTTCTGGCTAAAAATATCCCCGCCGGAGGCATAAATCTCTAAAGGACCCACCCGATGATCCCCACCAGCTTCCCCCCCAAAGACGAGATCGCCCGCCTCACCGCGCGGATGCTGCTTGAGATCAAGGCGGTGCATTTCAACCCCGATGAGCCTTTCACGCTGGCCTCCGGCCTGCCCTCACCCACCTATATCGATTGTCGCAAACTGATCTCGTATCCGCGCATCCGGTCCACGTTGATGGATTTCCTCACCGTCACGGTCATGCGCGAGGCGGGTTTTGAGGCGTTTGACAACATCGCAGGCGGCGAAACCGCGGGCATACCTTTTGCCGCCTTGGTGGCCGAACGGATGGCCCAGCCCATGACCTACGTGCGCAAAACGCCCAAAGGCTATGGCCGCAACGCCCGCATCGAAGGGGCCATGACCGAAGGCGACCGGGTTTTGCTGGTCGAAGACCTCACCACCGATGGCGGCTCAAAGCTCAGCTTCGTGGACGCGATTCGCGACACCGGGGCCACTTGCGGACACACGGCGGTGATTTTTTACTACGGCATTTTCCCGGAGACGATCAAAACCCTCAGCGATCACGGGGTTCAGTTGCACAGCTTGTGCACTTGGTGGGATGTTCTGACAGAGGCCCGCGCAAGCGAAGCGTTCGATCCTGCAATGCTCGATTCTGTGGAAGCTTTCCTGCGCGACCCAAGAGCGTGGCAATCTGCACGCAGTTGACCTTAGGTCACCCCAACACTCCTGAGACAGTTTGACAAAAAAACTGTGGACGATTTGCAGGATAACTCGCAGCTCAACGCATGATCTTGACCTACGCCCCCCGATAGCCCCAATATGTAGATATCCACAGAGATTTCCACGTTGCGCCACGCCGCATGACAAAGTTATGACACTCTCGCGAATGGGAGGGATGGGACAACACATGAATACTGTATCAAGCTTCAACGCCAGTGGCGTTGACGCACCAGATTTTGACGCGTTACCGCACTCGATCGAAGCCGAGCAACAGCTCTTGGGCGCGGTCCTGACCAACAATGATATCTACGACAAAGTGGCCAGCCTGATCGGCCCCAGCCATTTCTACGACCCTGTCCATGCCCGCATCTTTGAGGTGGCCTCTGCCCGCATTGGCAAAGGCGCGCTGGCCTCTCCGGTGACGCTGAAAACCTTCCTGGAAGAGGATGAAGGGCTCAAGGAATTGGGCGGCCCGGCCTATCTGGTCCGGCTTGCGGGCGCCGCGATCAGCTCATTTGCCGCGCGCGACTACGCGCAGATGATCTATGACATGGCGATCCGGCGCGAACTCATTGGTCTGGGACGCGACATCTCTGGTCAGGCCGCGCGCGCCGACGTGGATATGGACCCCGGCGACCAGATTGTCGACGCCGAAGCCAAGCTTTACGCGCTCTCCGAGCAAGGCAAATCTGAGAGCGGATTTCAAAGCTTTCTCAGTGCGGTAACGGACGCCGTTAATGTCGCCAATGCCGCTTTCAAACGCGAAGGCGGGCTGGCGGGCGTGTCCACAGGCCTCACAGATATGGATCGCAAGCTGGGCGGCTTGCACAAATCAGACCTGCTGATCCTCGCGGGTCGTCCCTCGATGGGAAAAACATCGCTGGCGACGAATATCGCCTTCAACATCGCCAAAACCTACCAGCGCGGACAGCTGCCCGATGGCAGCGACGGCGCGGTAGAGGGCGGCGTCGTAGGCTTCTTCTCTCTTGAAATGAGTGCCGAGCAGCTCGCCGCGCGGGTTCTCTCGGAGGCATCAGAAGTGCCCTCTGAGCAGATCCGGCGCGGCGATATGACGGAAGGCGAATTTCGCCGCTTTGTGGAGGCCGCCAAAACCCTTGAGGCCTGCCCGCTCTACATCGATGACACCGCCGCCCTGCCGATCAGTCAGCTTGCCGCCCGCGCACGCCGATTGAAACGCAGCCAAGGTCTTGACGTGCTGATTGTCGACTACCTTCAGTTGGTCCGCCCGGCATCGGCCAAAGACAGCCGCGTCAATGAGGTGTCCGAGATCACCCAAGGCCTCAAGGCCATCGCCAAGGAACTCGACATTCCCGTCATCGCGCTGTCACAGCTCTCGCGTCAGGTTGAAAGCCGCGATGACAAACGCCCGCAGCTCAGCGACCTGCGCGAATCCGGCTCGATTGAGCAGGACGCCGATGTGGTGATGTTTGTTTTCCGTGAAGAATACTATGCCGAGCGGGAAAAACCCTCCGATGACCGCCTTGAGGAGATGGCCGCCTGGCAGGAACGCATGGAGCGGCTCCATGGCAAGGCCGAAGTGATCATCGGCAAACAGCGTCACGGCCCCATCGGCACCGTTGAGCTGAGCTTCGAGGGTCGTTTCACCCGCTTTGGCAACCTGGTGAAGCCCTGGCAACAAGACGGCGATCGGGAGTTTTAATAGGGCAGATCACCGCAAGACACACACGCCCCGGACGTGATCCGGGGCCTCTTGATAGAAAGCCATGAGGTCCCGGATCAAGTCCGGGACGGGTGAGCCTCAGAAAATTCTCTTTCGCGCCCACATCCCGTTTGGCTATGCTCAAAACATGCAAACGCGCCGTCACTTCCTGACCCAAGCCGCCGCATTGGCCACCCTAGGAGCGCCCGCCATGGCCGCCATGCCGCAAGAGTTCTACGTCCCCGCCGAAGAGGCGCGCCATGCCTTTACCCTGATGCAATGGCCGGTGGATCGCTACGCCTACAACAGCGCCCGCGACCTTCAGGAGGTGCAGGCCGTCATCGCCCGCATCGCCAACACCATCGCCGCCTTTGAACCGGTCGTCATGCTGGCCGATCAAGCCCATCACAGCACCGCGCGGACCGCATTGTCAGAGCGTGTTGAGCTGTGGAACATCGCCACGGATGATCTCTGGTGCCGCGATTCGGGGCCGCTGTTTGTGGTGACGGATGCCGGGGACCTCGCCATCAGTCACATCCAATTCAACGGATGGGGCCGCTATGACCTGCCCAATGATGCCCAGATCGCCGCCCGTGTGGCCGATCACATGGGGCTACCGCTTTATGCGTCAGGCCTTGTTGGGGAACCCGGCGGGGCAGAAGCAGATGGCCGCGGCCTCGTCATGGCCCATGAAAGCAGCTGGATCAACGCCAACCGCAACCCGGGGATGTCGAGGGACGACATCACCGATCGGCTGGCCGCCGCCTATGGGGCGGACCGCGTGATTTGGGGGCCGGGCGTCAAGGGACGCGATGTGACGGACGCCCATATTGACGGGTTTGCCCGGTTCACGCCGGGTGGCACCGTGTTGATGCAACATGACACCACCGCGCCCGATGATCCCTATAACCGCGCCACGGCGACACTGATGCAGACGCTCAAATCTGAAAACTTGCACGTGGAAACAATTCCTTACGCCTTTGACGGGCGCATTGATGAGGTCTGTTATTACGTCAATTACTACGTCTGCAACGGCGCCGTCATCATGTCCGAATTTGGCGATCCAGAGCCGGACGCCATCGCGCTGGAGGCCGTGCGCCGCCACTATCCAGACCATGAGGTCGTCACCCTGAACGCAGATCGCCTGATCGGTCTGGGCGGCGGCATCCATTGCGCCACGCAACAGGTGCCCGCGGTCTGAGTGCTGCGCACGTTTCTCCCCTTGACCCCCCACGTCAGCCTGTCAAAACCACCCTATGGGAAGTGCAACTTTAACCGTCGATCTGGGCGCCGTGGTGGAGAACTGGCGCGCGCTGGATCGGTTGACAGAGTGTGAAACCGCCGGTGTGGTCAAGGCCGACGCCTATGGCATTGGCGCCGATCGCGCAGGCAGGGCCCTGGCGCGGGCAGGCGCGCGCACCTTCTGCGTGGCCATCGCCGAAGAGGGCGCGGCCTTGCGAGAGGCGCTTGGCCCCGGCCCGGTCATCCACGTGTTTTCCGGCCATATGCCGGGTGATGCCGACATGATCTCGGATATGAACCTCACGCCGATGATCAATTCCATCGATCAGTTGATCCGCCATGTGGAGGCCCTGCCCGGGCAGCCCTTTGGCGTGCAGCTTGACACCGGGATGAACCGGCTGGGGATGGAACCTGCTGAATGGGCCGCCGTCCGCGATGTGGCGCTCGAACAAAACCCGGTTTTGATCATGAGCCACCCGGCCTGCGCCGATAATCCCGATCATGACATGAACATCCGGCAACTGGACGCCTTTCGTGACATGACAATGGGCCTCGACGTGCCTTTGTCATTTGCCAATACCGGGGCGGTTTTGCTGGGCGAAAAATATCACTTCAACCTCACACGCCCGGGCATCGGCACCTATGGCGGCTTGCCCTTTGCGGGCGCGCGCCCCGTGGTGTCTCTCTCCATTCCGGTGATTCAGTGCCGCAGCCTGGAGGAAGGTGAAACCGTGGGCTACGGCAACACGTTCACCGCCATGCGAGAGACGCGAATCGCCACGATATCAGCCGGTTACGCCGACGGGCTCATCCGCGCGATGGGGCCATCGGCGCATGTCTTCTTTGAGGATCAGCCCTGTCCGCTCGCCGGGCGCGTGTCGATGGATCTGATCTGTGTCGACATCACCGATCTGGGCCACGACCCCAAGCATTTGGACATCTTGTGCGACCATCAGGGTGTCGATGATCTGGCAGATGCGGCTGGCACCATCGGCTACGAAATCCTGACCTCGCTCGGCGCGCGCTACGCCCGGCGCTACATCGGCGCATGAGCTGGGCGCTCAGCCCGCTGGCCGCTCTGGGCGCGCTGGTCTTGGGCACGCTGGCCTTTGTGGGGCGGATCGCCATCTTTGCCGGTCAAACGCTCAGCCATGTCATCCGCCCGCCGTTTTACCCAAAGGAAATCTTCCAAGCCCTTATCAACGTTGGATATTTCAGCCTTCCCGTGGTGGGCCTCACGGCGGTCTTCACCGGCGGCGCGCTGGCGCTCCAGATCTATTCCGGCGGCGCGCGCTTCAATGCGGAGGCCGTCGTACCGCAGATCGTCGCCATCGGCATGGTGCGCGAACTTGGCCCTGTCCTCGTGGGTCTCATGGTCGCCGCGCGCGTCACCTCCTCGATCGCCGCGGAAATTGCGACGATGAAAGTCACCGAACAAATCGACGCGTTGGTCACGCTGTCCACACATCCGATGAAATACCTCACTGTTCCGCGGGTCCTGGCGGGTCTGATCATGGTGCCGGTGCTGGTGGGCGTGGGGGATATCATTGGCATCATGGGCGGCTACCTCGTCTCCACAAAATCGCTGGGCTTCAATGAGGCGACATACCTCACCAACACGGTCAATTTCATCGAAGCGCGCGATGTCATCTCTTCGCTTGTGAAGGGTGCGGCCTTCGGGTTCATCGCCACATTGTTGGGCTGTTACTACGGCATGAACACCGGCCGCGGCGCCCAAGGCGTCGGTCAGGCCACCAAATCCGCGGTGGAGGCGGCGGCCGTTCTGATCCTTGCGGCCAACTTCATCCTGACCAGCATTTTCTTTTCGATATGATAGAGTTACGCGACGTTCATAAAGCTTTTGGAAGCAACCAGGTGCTGCGCGGCGTCACTCTGACCATTCCAAAATCCACCTCGATGGTGATCATCGGCGGCTCAGGCACAGGCAAATCCGTGGCGCTGAAATGCGTGCTGGGGCTTGTGCAACCCGATACTGGCCTCATCACGCTCGACGGCCAAGATGTGACCAAAGGCGACCGGGACGCCTTCCTTGCCCGCTTTGGCATGCTCTTCCAGGGCGGCGCGCTTTTTGACTCGCTGCCTGTCTGGCAAAACGTGGCCTTCCGCCTCATGCGCGGCTCGCTCAAACGCCCCAAGGACGAGGCCCGCGAGATTGCCATCGAAAAGCTGCGCCGCGTGGGGCTGACCCCGGAACAGGCGGATAAATTCCCCGCCGAGCTGTCGGGCGGCATGCAAAAGCGCGTCGGATTGGCCCGCGCCATCGCCGCAGAACCCGAGGTGATCTTTTTCGATGAACCCACCACCGGGCTTGATCCCATAATGTCCGGCGTGATCAATGACTTGATCCGCGAAATTGTCACGGAAATGGGCGCGACCGCGATGACGATCACCCATGACATGACCTCCGTGCGCGCCATTGCCGACAATGTGGCGATGCTCCATGGCGGCGTCATCCAATGGACCGGTCCTGTGGCGGATATGGATCAATCAGGCGATCCGTATCTCGATCAATTCATCTCAGGCCGCGCCGAGGGGCCGATTGAGGCGGTGCGCTGATGGCCAAGATGAACCGCTTTATCTGTTCGGCCTGCGGCGCGTCCCATGCCAAATGGTCCGGCCAATGCGATGCCTGCGGCGCGTGGAACACCATCCAAGAGGAAGCGCCGCTGTCCACGGGCCCAGGCAAGGCAGCATTGGGATCGAAACGCGGCGCGGCCATTCACCTCTCGGATCTCGCAACCGAAGAAGCGCCACCCCCCCGCACCGGCTGCGGCATCGAGGAATTCAACCGCGTCCTTGGCGGTGGCCTCGTGCCCGCGTCCGCCACATTGGTCGGCGGTGACCCAGGCATCGGGAAATCCACACTTCTCCTCCAAGCCGCTGCAAGTTTCGCCCAGAAAGGCATGAAAACGCTCTATATTTCGGGCGAAGAGGCCTCCGCCCAGATCCGCATGCGCGCCGCCCGCCTCGGCCTGCAAGACGCGCCGGTCAAACTCGCCACCGCCACCTCGATGCGCGATATCCTGACCACGCTGGAGGCGGAAAACCCCGGCCTTGTGATCATCGATTCCATTCAAACCATGTGGGCCGACACGGTCGACAGCGCGCCGGGCTCCGTCTCCCAGGTGCGCGCCACCTGTCATGAGCTGACAACGTTTGCCAAGCGCAAAGGCACGGCGGTGATCCTAGTGGGTCACGTCACCAAGGAGGGTCAGATCGCAGGGCCCCGCGTGGTCGAACACATGGTCGACACCGTGCTTTATTTCGAAGGCGAGCGCGGGCATCAATTCCGCATTCTGCGCTCTGTGAAAAACCGCTTCGGCCCCGCCGATGAGATCGGTGTCTTTGAGATGACAGGCCAAGGCCTGGCCGAGGTCACCAACCCCTCCGAGCTCTTTCTGGCGGGGCGCGGCAGCCCCTCGCCCGGGTCGGTCGTCTTTGCCGGGATCGAAGGCACGCGGCCTCTTTTGGTCGAACTCCAAGCCCTTGTTGCCCCCACACCCCACAGCCAACCCCGCCGCGCCGTTGTGGGCTGGGACGGCGCGCGCCTGGCCATGGTGCTGGCGGTGCTGGAGGCGCGCTGTGGCATCCCCTTTGCTGGATTGGATGTCTATCTCAACGTCGCAGGTGGCATCAAAATCAGCGAACCCGCCGCCGATCTGGCCGTGGCCGCCGCGCTTTTGAGTGCCCGAGAAGACACAAGCCTGCCCAAAGACACCGCTGTTTTCGGGGAGATTGGCCTCTCTGGCGCGCTCCGCCCGGTCTCGCAGACCGAAAACAGGTTGAAAGAAGCGCAAAAACTTGGTTTTACATCCGCCATCGTGCCGAAGGGTGGAAAACCTGTCGGCGTGTCCGGGATAGGTGTGCAGGTGTTTGGCGATCTCAGCCAATGCGTCGGCGATCTGTTCGGGGCGGGCTGAGGCGCGACAAGGGACGAAGGGAGCGGGCAGCGCATGGAAGGCTTCACCATTATCGACGGCGTCGTCGCGCTTGTCATCGTGCTTTCAGGGCTTTTGGCCTATTCTCGCGGCTTCGTGCGAGAGGCTTTGGCCATCGCAGGCTGGGTCGTCGCGGCGATCCTGGCCTTCATGTTCGCCCCGCAAGTGCAGCCGCTGATCAAGGAAATCCCTTATGTGGGTGATTTCATCGCGGAAAGCTGCGACCTGGGCATGATTGGCGCGTTCTTTGCGGTGCTGGCGCTCGGCCTCATCGTGGCCTCGCTGATCACGCCGCTCTTTTCCTCGGTCATACAGCGGTCGTTTCTGGGCGGCATCGACCAAGGGCTTGGGTTCCTGTTCGGCGTGGCACGCGGCATTCTCCTAGTGGCCGTGGCGTATTTTGTCTATGAAACCGTGGTCACCGCCCAAGACATCGCCGTGATTGATGACAGCCGTTCGGCCCGCATCTTTGCCAGCCTGACCGGCAGCGTCGAAAGCCAGGATCCAGAGGCCGCCGTAGGCTGGGTCCAAGGCAAGGTTGATCAGCTTTTGGGCCAGTGCGACGCCCCCTGATCGGTCAGTTTCAGCCGAAGATACTGCGCCCGGCAAGCGCGGTTTCGCCTGACGCAGACTGCTGTCAAAAACCCCTTTGCAGGGCCGACAAGGCTTGACACCCTGGGGGCGCAGCACGGCCCCATTTCCGTCACCATTGCTGTGTTAACCAACGATCAACAGTTTGTTGAAAGGGTTCCACCATGGTTGCCAGAAGTTTCTTTGCCTTTGACAACGACGCGCTCATCGTCACGTCCAGCAGCGCTGGCGGGATCGTGGGCAATGGCATCATCAACAACTCGAACACACCCAACGGCACAGTGTTTGAATATTCATCAAGCTTTGGCACAACCGTCACGATCGATGACACCGGCGGCGGCACCAACACGTTCAACGATGGCCTCCCGGGATCGCACACCGTGCTGGACGGCGGCGGTATCGTGACCAACGGCAACGGCGTGGAATCCGAGTCGCTCATTTTCCTGCAAGCGCTGGATGATGACGGCAACCTTGTTGGCCCGCAGATCACGATCTTCGTCTTTTCCCAAAACGGCAATTTCTCTGATGTCTGGGGGTTCGCCTCTAGCGCCCCGCTTCAGGATGGGGTGTCCTACCAAAAGGTGGGCGGCAACAATGCCGGCGCGTCGAACTATGCCGATTACATCACCTGTTTCGGACCCGGCACAAAGATCCTCACCAATGCCGGCAACCGCCCTGTAGAGGAGCTGCAGGTCGGCGATATGGTCTGGACCCAGCATCACAAGATGCAACCCATCCGCTGGATCGGACAGACCACGGTTGAGGCCAAAGGCGCCTTTGCGCCGATCGTGCTGGCCCCGGGCGCGCTGGAAAATGATCGTGAATTGATCGTCTCGCCCGAACACCGTATGTGCATGCGCCTGCCTTCGGCTGAGCTGCTTTTTGGGGCCGAAGAGGTGCTGGTCGCTGCCAAGTATCTGACTAATCTGCCGGGCGTGTCCGTGCGCGAAGGCGGCATGATCACCTACACCCATTTCATGTTTGACCGCCATGAGATCATCTATGCCAACGGGCAGCTGTCCGAGAGCTTCTTTTTGTCCGATCTCTCTGTCGGCGCGCTGGAACAGCATCAGGCGGCAGAACTGCGCGCCCTGTTCCCTTATATGGATCAAGGGACCGACGCGTTTGGCAGCACGGCCGCGATGGTGCTCAAGGCCAAAGAAGCCAGTGTTCTGGCTTATCTCTACGCGAAACACGCCGCGTAACCGGCAGCATTCCAACCACGGCTAACGGCGCGTTCATCACAGGTTAAAAAAACCCCGTGCCGTTGCGTCATGAATCCGTGACATAAGCGGCGCCACCCCCTATGTATGGCGCCAACAGCCGTTCTGGGAATTGGAGCTGCCCCTTGTCCAGAGAAACGCCAGCCGACACACCCGTTGAGACATGGTCCGAAGACCGTTTCGATCATGACGACAAAATCAAAGAGGAGTGCGGCCTGTTCGGCGTCATCGGCCTCTCTGATGCTGCGAACTTTATCGCCCTTGGTCTTCATGCCCTGCAACATCGCGGACAAGAGGCCGGCGGCATTGTCACCCATGATCCCAAAAACGGGTTCAACTCGGTCCGCCGCTTTGGCTATGTGCGCGACAACTTCACCACGCCAGAGACCATTTCCGCCCTGCCCGGCTCGATCGGGGTGGGGCATGTGCGCTATTCCACGGCCGGCTCCAAGGGCAACACCGCGATCCGCGATGTGCAGCCATTCTTTGGTGAGTTTTCCATGGGCGGCGCGGCGATTGCCCATAATGGCAACCTGACCAATGCCAATTCACTGCGCCGTGATTTGATCCAGCGCGGGTCGATCTTTCAAAGCTCATCCGACAGTGAATGCATCATCCATCTGATGGCCCGCTCCATGGGGCGCACGATCCCGGACCGGATGAAGGAGGCGCTGCGCCAGGTCGAAGGCGCGTTTTCCGTCGTTGCCATGACCCGCCACAAACTGATTGGCGTGCGCGATCCGCTGGGCATCCGCCCGCTGGTTCTGGGCCGTGTGGGCGATGCCTCTGTTCTGGCGTCTGAAACCTGCGCGCTCGACATTATTGGCGCGGATTTCATCCGTGAGATTGAGCCGGGCGAGATGGTGGTCATCAATGAGGACCAAACCATCGACAGTTACCGACCGTTTGAGCCGGTTCGCCCGCAACCCTGCATCTTTGAATACGTGTATTTCAGCCGCCCCGACTCCGTTCTGGGCGGTAAATCCGTTTATGAGGTGCGCCGCAACATTGGCAAGGAACTGGCCCGCGAAGCTCCGGTTGACGCGGATATGGTCTGCCCTGTGCCCGACAGCGGCACACCCGCGGCCATCGGTTATAGCCAGGAAAGCGGCATCCCCTTTGAAATGGGCATCGTGCGCAATTCCTATGTGGGCCGGACATTTATCGAACCCACCGAACAGATCCGCAACATCGGCGTGCGCCTCAAGCTCAACGTCAACCGCGCCCTGATGAAGGGCAAGCGCGTGATCTTGGTGGATGACAGCGTGGTGCGCGGCACGACATCGCGCAAGATCAAGGACATGATCCTTGCGGCGGGCGCCGCAGAAGTGCATTTCCGCATCGCCTCCCCGCCGACAACGTGGCCCTGCTTCTTTGGTGTGGATATGCCCACGCGCGAAGAGCTTTTGGCCTCCAACATGACCGAAGATGAGATGCGCGAATATATCGGCGTGGATTCTCTGCGGTTTGTGTCGATCGACGGGCTTTACCGCGCCGTGGGCGTGCCAGAGGGGCGTGACCCCAAGGCACCCGCCTATTACGACGCGGTCTTTACCGGCGATTACCCGATTGAGCCCAAGGACATGCTCGAACAGGGTTTTGAGTTGAAGGCGGCCGAATAAGTCCCTAATTTCGCTGAGAAAAGACCGGCTGAGCCTTGGGGCGTCTCCGCGCCGCCAGCGGTTTGTTGCGCACGAACACCCGCCCCCCCTTTCAACTTTCTGCAGCGCAGCATAGATTAGGCGTCTTGCAACGAGCGAGCCCGGAATCATGAGCCAAACTGACGACACCACGCCCCTGAGCTTTGTCACCTATCTCTCCGCCACGGAGCGCAGCATCCTGCCTATGGAGCGCCCGACCCTGCTCGGTACTTTTGCTGGCCCGGATGGTATTAAGGCGCTCGTCCGTCTGCCCTCGGGCGACATCCAGGAGATGCGCCGCAATGATTACATGGGCCAGGCGCAGGTCCTTGCCGTGGGCGAAGGCCATCTCGATCTCGGGTTATTGGGCCAAGTTCATCGCCTGACCATCCCCGCCGCATAAAAAAGCCGCCCCAAACTGGAGCGGCCTTTGATCTTTATGCGCAGGGGTTTAGCCTTTACGCGCTTTCACCAGCTGCCAGCCGCCTGCAACCACCATCGCGGCAATCACAGCCTTGATCGCATCACCCAGAAGGAAGGGCGCCATCCACCCGGCCCAAAGCTCCGGCATGGTTTTGCCCAGGAACGCGGCAGGCCAAGCCAGGCCGGGGATGTAGAGAAGGACCGAAACAATGAGGCCCACGACCAGCGTGGACAACACGTTCTTGGTCAGCCCCTTATCTGCGGCCAGACCCGCCAGCCAAGCCATGGCGACGAACCCGTAAAGGAACCCTGCGGTGGGTCCATAAAGCGACGGCAGCGAGCCACCGTTGGAAAAGACCGGAAAGCCCATGGCGCCATAGGCCAGGTACGTCACCAGCGTCGCGGCCGCGAGGCGCGAGCCATAGGTGAAGCCGATGATCAGGATCGCCAGACCCTGCAGCGACATCGGCACCGGCCAGCCCACGCTCAGCTGCGACACGATGGCCAGCGCGATGGAACCCGCCAGCACCAGACCCACTTTTTTAACAATCCCGTCATGGCCGAGCAGGGCCTTGCTCATTACCATGTCGCTCATTGCGATCCCCTCGTGTCTCTGTGGTTAACTTTGACGTCTTTTTCGCCTCTGAGAGGACAGAGTCAAGAGAATGCGCTTGATTTCCGGCAGGCAGAGTGAAATGCCCTGCCGCCATGACAGAGAAACTTGCTTTGATCACAGGGGCCTCGCGCGGCCTGGGTGCCGCACTGGCTGAGGCGCTGGTGCCCGACTATCACATCGTCGCCGTGGGCCGCACCACCGGCGCGTTGGAAGAGATTGATGATCTGATCCAGGCCAAGGGCGGATCGGCCACGCTGGCGCCCATGGATATCACGGAAACGGCGGCCATGGCGCAGCTCTGCCGCTCGATCTATGACCGTTGGGGCAAGCTGGATCTGTGGGTCCACACGGCCATTCACGCAGCCCCCCTCGCCCCGGCAAATCACATTGATATGAAGGACTTCGGCAAATCTGTTAAAGTGAATGTCGAGGCCACGGCGCAGCTCATCACCTTTGTCGCGCCCCTGCTGGGCACGCAAGGTCACGCCGTATTTTTTGACGATGTGCACATGTCAGAGAAGTTCTTTGGCAGCTATGGAGCAAGCAAAGCCGCCCAAATGCATCTGGCGCGCTCATGGCAAGCTGAGACCGCCAAGACCGGCCCTCATGTGCATATCCTCTCGCCGCAGCCCATGCCCACCGCCACCCGCGCGCGGTTCTTCCCGGGCGAGGATCGGGAGGCGTTGAACCATCCGAAAATGGAAGCGCAACGCTTGCTGAAAGACCTGACACACGTCGGCTAAGCGCCTTCGTCAGGCCGTGGCATGGCGATCAAACATTCGTTCCGACGCGCTTTATCCTTCAGCCCCGTCGTATCCTTGATGAATGCGCTGCAATTGCCGTTTCGCCAGGCCCCGGGACGGCCTGACGAAGGCGCGGCGGGCTGAAGCCCTTGATCCCGCGCCGGGTGCTTCATGTCTCACAAAAGAAAAGCGGGGGGCACGAGGCCCCCCGATGAAAGTTTCGCTACTCAAGCTCAGTTTCTATACCGCCCGGTTTCTGCCTGCGGCCTGAGCGACGTCAGGGGGCGAGCGCACCCGC
>ERZ1740070.1347-NODE-1347-length-15476-cov-4.411452_pt1 | contig 15476 bp, 12 predicted proteins | sample MGYA00581734_ERZ1740070 | MGnify/ENA primary metagenome ERZ1740070 (study PRJEB43018, sample SAMN04849744) | marine metagenome | isolation source: floating plastic debris | place: Pacific Ocean | collected 2008-09-01 | study: EMG produced TPA metagenomics...
GAGATACGACTAGGGATTGCACCCCCATATACCAACATCGAAATTGTCGACGACTCGGGCGCCCTGGTGTCAGACGGTGATATTGGCGAGATTCATGTGACTTCGCCCGTGACGATGCTCGGGTACATCCAAGATGGCGAAATGAAACCTTGTACTGCAAGATATGCGACTGGCGATTTAGGATCGCGCCGCGTTGACGGCCAGATTGTATATCGCGGTCGCCGAGATACGCAGCGCGTTGTGCGCGGGGTTCGGATCGATCTTCTGGAGATCGAGCGTGTTTTGGACACGTACGCCAGGGTCGGCGAATGCGCCGCGGCCATGGACGAGGCCGGACGCTTGCATGCGTTCCTCCGCTTCGAAGGCAACGCCCCTTTGCCTGCCGCGCTTGCGATCCGGCAGTATGTGGCGGAGCACTTGCCCCCCTATCTGGTGCCACAAGTTGTTACCATAGTTACGGCGCTGCCGCGGCATCCTAACGGCAAACTCGATCGCAAGAGGTTAGACGACATGATCCACGCAAAGGGCACCATTAGCTGATTAGACATTTTAAGGACTGGAGAACAAATATGATAGAAACCACAACCATCGAGGAACAAATCGGTGTGTTTCTGGTTCAAGAGGCGTTGCAGGGCGACGCTACGGGTTTTGATCTCGACACGAACCTCATCCAAATCGCCGCGATTGACTCTATGTCGATGATAAGTCTTGTTGCGTTTCTAGAGGAGACTTTCGAGATCGACATTGGCCCTCATGAACTTAGCCCAGACAACCTTACCAGCGTCCGCACTATATCGGCGATGGTGCGGCGCCTATCGGTAGCGGTTTGAGAACGCGCCGCCGCCGTAAAACGGAGCACACCTTGTGACGCAAAAGATCGAGGAATCTCCTACGCGTCGCATCTGGAGTATCGCTGGCCCATCGATTTTAGCTAGCCTCTCCGGTGCGACGGTAGGGATAGTTGATATATGGGCGATCGGCCACCTTCCCGATCAGGCGCCACTGGCAGGGCTAGCTGTCGGGTCGTTCCTCATAATCACGCTCTACATGTTATTCAGCTTTCTTTATATGAGCACCGTTGGTTTAGTCGCACAGAGCCTTGGCGCTAAGCGCTCCCGAGAAATGGTTGAGGTAGTGCTGCGTTCCACCGTATTGGCGGTTGCTTTCGGCATAGTAATTGTCCTTCTTTCGCCCTTGATCGTCTGGGCCAGCGTTTCCATTTGGGCTCCCTCGCAAGCTGCCGCCGAACAGGCGCGGGATTACTTGACGATTCGACTTCTGGCGATGCCGGCCATATTTGCAACCATGGTTGTACTGGGGCTGCTGATCGGCATTCAAAAAGCTCGCTTGGCGCTCTACCTAGAGCTGTTGCTGAATGGGCTGAATGTGATCTTGACGCTAGGCTTTGTAATCGGTCTGGGATGGCAAGCAGCAGGGGCCGCCCTTGGAAGTCTGGTTGCGGAATGGACGGCGGCGCTATTAGGCTGTGTGTTCGTCGTACGGCTCCTGCGCAGTAAGCGTATATTAGCGGTCCTTCGAGATAGCAGCTTCTGGGTGTTCCAATCATTCCGCGTACAACTAACAATCAATGGGTTTTTCCTGGCGCGTACGCTCTGCATCCAGCTTGTCTTTGCTGTTCTGTCAGTTTCTGGTGCACGGCTGGGCGACAGCGTTCTCGCAGCAAACCACGTGCTCCTGCAGATGGCGTTTGTTACGTCACTCGGCCTTGTGGGCATGAGTAGTGCAACACAGGCGCTTGTGGGCGAGGCGAAGGGGGCCGCCGATCTACGAAAATTCCACTATTGGGCCCGGATGACTGGAATCTGGAGCGGTGTGGTTGGGTTGGCGTTTACGTCGACTTACTGGATCGCCGGGCATTGGATAATCGCCGCGTTTACTGATGTCGAAGTCGTCCGCGCTGCAGCTCAGCAGCAGTTGCTGCTTATCGCGCTATGGCCGGTCCTGGCGTTTGCAAGCTATCAGATGGACGGAATCTTCATCGGGGCGACAGGCGCAAAACAAATGCTGATTAGTGCTAGTGTCTCGGCGGTGGTCTTCTATATTTCGCAGGCCGTGCTGGCACCACTCTATGGCAACACGGGCTTATGGATAGCATTCATCATCTTCTTTTTGTCCCGTGCAGTGATGCTTTTTGCCTTCTACCCCGCCTTGTCACGGCGCGTTGATGGTTCTCTAGCTTGAGCAGCATACTGCCAATGGCTGCAGCCCAATGAGGAAGAGTGCTTGCACGAGTTACAACATATGGTATATTTTTAATATGAATTACAACCATAACAAGTTTTTTCGCTTGAGTTAAATCGTTCACATCGATCTCGGAGGTGGTGATGCACAAACGTTCGATGCTATCGATCCTCGGAACAAGATCTTGGCAAAGATGGCTGCCCCCGTTCCTTGAAAGTAACCTCTATGAGCTCGGTGTGAGCTGGGACGAAGGTGAAGCGGTCGACATTAACAAGATACTCGCCGAGAAACCTGAGGTCGTCGTCTTTCTCAGCCACCAGGAAACACAATATCGCGATGCTAGAGCCACCCGCGATCTGATCGCGCGCGGCTACGGTGGCACTGTGATCTGCAACACTCAGGCGGTCGTTGATCTGGCCTTCGATAAGAACGCCATGGCCAGGATCGGCGCTGAAGTGCACGGTCTCACCCCGATTCCTAACCTGTACTTTGAAACGGCTGAGGACGCTTTGTTAAGTGGTGACGGCCGCCTCTTTTTGTCGAAGCGAAATGACGGTACCGAAGGTAAGGGCATGCACTACTTCGATGCGCCGGACCAGCTACACAGTGCGCTGCCATATGGCTCCAACGACGAAATCCTGATCCAGGAGTTTCTCGAAGGTGAGGAGTTGTCCGTGAATGTCGTGTGTACAGGCTCCGAGGTGGCGCTCTACCCGATCGTAAGCAAAGGCAATACCAGGTTTGATGGAGTGCACCCGAGCCTGCGCATGCGCACTTGCCCCGCCAAACTGCCGAAAGCGATCGAAGACAAAGTCCTAAGATGCAGCGCGGAATACATGGCGCGCATTGAGCATCAGGGCATTGCGGAGTTGGAATTCATTCTGTCGGGCGACCGCTTGTACTTTCTTGAGATAAATCCGCGCCTGGCAGCAACGATGCGACTATCGACGGTGGTAACCGGACGGAGCCTTTTCGCGGACTACTTTGCCTGGGCCGGAGGGCACCCGTTGCAAGCCGGACCAGTCCCTGCGCGTGCAGCTGGCGCAGAATGGGTGCTTCCGGGCGCCGATCCGGCGCATGTTCAGAAGGTCGTCTCACAACATGATCAGGTCTGGTGTTCGACGAACCGCATCACAGCTGCAGCGCCGAATGAGACCGATCTTGAACTCAAGATAGCAGAGCTCTCGCACGTCCTAAGTGCCACAATCTCTTCCGCAGCGACGGATGCAAGTAAAACGACATAGCAGCCTCAAAACGAATATTGCACGAGGAGCGCCTCGAATGACGAAGTCTGGCAACAAGAGGCAAATCATGGTTGGGCATGCCAACACAATCCATGATCCAGCCATTTGCATCCTCGAGGGCGACAATGTATTCGCCGAAAGCTTTGAACGGCACATGCAATGCAAGCGTGCTTGGGACGGCGGGTTGTATTATTCAGCCAGGCCGATTTCACAAGCTTTGACGGACTGCAACCTTTGGCCGGTATCAAATGCCGAAGTGCAAGTCCTGACCACCTGGGACACGCAAGATCTCAAGTCTTGGAAAACCCCCGGCACAATCTCACTTTTGCCTGTCCGTGCCCAATCGGAGCGGATCGGAACCACTTGGCGTTTTGAGCAACTTCTAAAGTCTATTCTGACTGAGGGACACCCTTCGATGGCGGCACCGTTATCGCCGCGTCCCGATATCCGTGTGACGTCTAAGACATTGTCCCACCACTTGTCCCATGCCGCTACCTGCGCGCTGACCTCACCATTTGAAGACTGCGTCGTAATGGTCTTGGACGGCTTTGCCGAGGATAGGTGCTCGGCCTTCTTCCACTTCCATGACAATCGCTTCGACCCCATCGAGACTGGCCCATTGAAAAGCTTGGAGCGCGAGGTTGTGAATCGAAGCTTTGGCACGGCCTACGCTGTTGCAACAAGCCTCTGCGGTTTCAAGCCTACAGAGGGCGAGGAGTGGAAAGTGATGGGGCTGGCGGGCTATGGTTTGGAGCGCCCAGAGATTCAGGACTTCTTCAACGCCCACACATGTGTCGACGGGCTGATAGTCGAGTTCAGCTGGATGGACCGCGCGGCTTTGAAAGACCTTGAGGAGCTTGTCGGCGGCTTTCGCGAGGTTGGCGATCCGGACACCCTAAGTGCCGCTGATTTGGCCCGCAACTTCCAGACGTGCTGGGAAGACGCGCTGATCGCAGTTGCTTCGGCTTTGGATGAGATGAAACTGTCGCCGAACCTTGCCTTTGGCGGAGGGTGTGCCTTGAATTCCTCGGCCAACGGCAAGATTCTCAACCGCACCGGGTTTGAGCAGCTGCATGTGCCGTGCGCGCCTGCAGATGATGGCAACGCGCTTGGGGCGGCGCTTTACGAGGCTCATTGCGTGCGGGCCATCCCTCGCCTTGCTGAGGTGCACTCACCTTATCTGGGCAGCAGGACGCCAGTGGCCGAGATCGAAAGAATTATAGCTTTCGGTGGCATCGCCTATGACCGCGCCGAGGACGACACAGCGCTTTGTGCGCATGTAGCCGACATCTTGGTACGCGGCGGAATCATTGGCTGGATGCAAGGTTCGGCCGAGTTCGGCCCTCGCGCTCTAGGCAATCGGTCGATCCTAGCCGATCCACGCTCTGTAGAGATAAAACAGCGAATCAATAAGACGGTCAAGTTTCGGGAGGACTTTCGTCCGATTGCACCGGCGATACTCGACGAGCGAGGACCGGAGTACTTCGAGGACTATCAGCCGTCGCCTTATATGGAACGTACGCTGAAGGTTCGCTGCGAAAAGCAAGGCGATATTCCATCCGTCGTCCACGTGGATGGGACAGCACGGCTGCAATCAGTACGGCGCGCCTGGAACCCACTCTTTCACGATCTTCTTGTCGCATTCGATGCTCTAACTGATGTGCCGGTCCTGGCGAATACATCGTTGAACGTGATGGGTAAGCCTATTGTGCACTCGGTGCAAGACGCACTACTTGTGTTCTTCTCCAGCGGTTTGGATCACATGGTCATTGACCGCTACGTATTGTCGAAATGAACGAGGTCAGGGGCAGCGATACCTTCGATGTGGTCGTCGCAGGGGGAGGGCCGGCGGGTGCCGCAGCAGCCACCTTCATCGCTCGCAAGGGACTGGCAGTTGCGCTTTTAGAGGGCCGCGCCGGTGGCGCACGCGATACAGGAGGTAGCCTACTTCCCCAAATTTGGCGGTTTCTGGACGAGCTCGGTGTCTCAGACCAAGTAGCGTCCGCAGGTTTCATGAAAAAGCCGGGCGTAACTGCGCTGTGGGACGGGGTCGCGCGTCAGTTTCAGTTTTCGTGGTTCGGGCATTCTCGGATGGCAGTGATTGTCGAACGCGCGCGCTTCGATGACCTCTTAAGAGCACATGCGGCCAAGTCTGGCGTTGAAGTCTTAGATGGCACGCGAGTCCTCAGTGCAATAGTAAACGAAAGCGGCGTCGAAGTTGATGCTGAGACGTGCCAGGGTGCAGCACTCACACTGCGCGGCCGGTTCTTAGTCGGGGCCACTGGTAACGCACCCTTGCATGGGCTTTCGGCGGAAAACGCGCGGCGCGCTGTTGGCGGCAATGAGCTAGCCTACCTTAGCGGACGCTTCCGCGGCGGCCAAGTGATCTTGCCGGGCGGCGCGATAGTGCCGCATCCCATTCTTTCAGGCGCGCCAAGGGAGGCGACCTCGTACATGTGCGCCACGCCGGATGGTTGGGCGCTGCAATTGCCAATCACCAATGGCAGCGAGGTCAGCGTTGCGGTGCCGCGTCGTACTTTGCCCGAGGATGTGTCTAAGCAAAAGGACATGCGGTTTTTGGAGGCAACCGCAACCGTACCGATGTTCGATGTGCTTCTAAAAGATGCGGCGTTCGAGCCCGGCAGTGGTTCTTGCCAAAGCGACGTTGCGCATCAGGCGGTCCGGTTCGCGGGAACGCGCTACGTGCTGGTCGGGGACGCAGCAGCCTATGCTGACCCGATCTTCGCCCACGGGGTGCAATTCGCGCTCTTCAGTGCTTTCATAGCGGCGCATGAGGTGGCACACGCCGTGGCGCGCAATCGCGATCATGTGTCGGAGCGTTATGACCACCTTCTGCGCCAGCATCATCAAATGAGCAAGATTATGGCGCTTGGTGAAATAGACAAGAACCGAGCCGCAATCGATCTTCTACGCGGGATGCCGCAGCGTGAGCGCGACCTTCTGTTCACGTCAGCCGTGATCGCCGGGCGAGCGACTCACTTTGAAGCACTTGCAGAAAGAAGCGGGGTAACAGGCACCCCTCAGTTCCAACTGCTGGAGGCACCACCGTGGTGACTCTCGCTTTGCACACCTCTTCCGCCAGCGCCTCACGGTGCAGCACTGTAATTCCGCAGACATAGGAGAACTGCGTGATGGACTATAGCAGCCTAGGACGAAAATACGACGCGGGCCGCATCGGCGGCTATCTAAGCTATCCTCTGCAGACCGTCTGGCGCCAAGAGCTGTCGGAGAGCGAATTGGATGGCCTTTGCCGAATGGTAGGCCGTGACAAAGAAGATGGCGCGTATCTCTACTTTCATTTCCCTTATTGTAGGGTAATTTGCACCTATTGCGCCTGTTTCGTGCGCGCCACGTCCCAACCTGAGGACAAGTACGAGGAATACACCGACGCAATCGTCCGGGAGATCGATGCCAAGCTTAGCAAGAACGGTGGTGCGCCAATCTACGTCGGCGAAGTGCATTGGGGCGGCGGAACGCCTTCGCTGATGACAGCCAAGCAAATCGAGAAAGTCTATCGCGAGATCGACAAACGGGTTACCTGGACTGTCGACGCTGTCCGTTCAATCGAGGTCTATCCCGACAGCACACTCTTGACCGACGACAAGCTTACCAGCCTCAAGGACAACGGTTTTACGCAGATCAGCGTCGGCATAGAGAGTTTTGACCCCAAGGTACTCAAGGCGATCAACCGTCTTCAAAGCCCGGAAGGCGCGGCAGCCGTATTCGAGAACGCTCGAGCAAAGGGTTTCGCGGTCCATTGTGACATCGTATATGGCCTGCCGCATCAGGATCCAAAAAGCCTCACAACGACCGTCGATCAGGTTCTCGCCCTAGAGCCCGATCGCATCGCGACCTTCGCCTTCCTTTACACTCCGCGGCTTATTCGGCGTCAATCTGCCATCAAGCCCGAGTGGATACCCAATTCCATAGAGCGGATCGCCCTTTACCGCATTATGGAGGATAAGATCCTTGCCCATGGCTATGAACGTGTCGGCGTCGACCACTTCGTCCGCGGAACACAAGATCCGCTCGCGAAAGCCGCGCGTGAAGGCAATATCGTACACCACTTCCAAGGATACGAGCCAGCGAGCCGTGAAACTTTTCTGGGTTTCGGTAGCTCGGCAATATCGTTTATACAAGGCCACTACTTCCAAAACAAGTTGAGCATTCAAGATTACATAGATGCTACGAAAACCGGTGCATCGACCTTGCAGCCTCGCGCGGCACACCGCTTGACGGTAGATGACAGGCTGCGGGCTAGAATCATCCTCGGCGCCCTAATGTGCAACCTTCAAGTCGACAAGGATGCGATTGAGACTCAGTTCGGCATAGATTTCGACAGCTATTTCGCAGATGCACTTGAGATTTTGGGCGAGATGGAGGCTGATGGCTTAGTTGGCGGCACACACAGTCGCAAAATCGAAGTGACCGAAGCGGGCCGCCCCTTACTAAGGGTCATCTGCCGAAGCTTTGACAAGTACATGTCGGCGCTGTCTCGCCCGCAGAAAGTTTCCAACTCATGATGGCGACGGTTTGTTCGAGCGCATTCCGGGGTTGCGAGATCGATAGATGAAGATTTTTCTCGACACTGACCTTAACTTCCCAAGCGACGACTTCCAAGCTCTAATGCTGCTTCTAGCTTCGGACGAAGTAGACCTATTGGGCATAGGTTCGTGTGCAGGCAACACATGGTCAGAGGAGGTCTTCGCCAATCTCCATAAGAGCTTGCAAACACTTGAGTCTCCCAATCTTCCGATTTTCCCTGGCGTCGCGGCTAAGCGTTTCGAAGCAGACCGCACTGTTGCTCTTGAGGCAGTGCGCAACAGGACACGCCGTTTCATTGGAGCGCATGGCAAGTCCGATGGCCCGCGAGCTTGGGTGACAGAAGCTACGCCTGACTCACCCACACAAAATGCTAGCGACAAGATTCTAGAGCTTTCGCACCGCTACAGTGACGAGCTCGTGCTGATCTGCCTAGGGCCTCTCAGCAATCTGGCAGAGGCGATCGACCGTGATGACGCGCTGCCTGATCGTGTCAAATCGCTTGTGATTATGGGCGGCCACTTTCCCCGGCCAAATGATCCGCTGGATCGGATTGATTTCAACTTTTGGTTTGACCCAGACGCCGCACAAAAGATGCACGATACAGTGTTCAAAAACACACTAGTCCCACACGATGAAAGCCAAGCGGCACATGCTACCTAAGAGCTATAGAACCGCTGCGCCGCCTTTGCCCGCAATCGCGCGGCACTCTTTTGCGACGACTTCCTTGGGATGCTCCGCCAGCATGGGCCTGAGATGGCGCTAGCTGACCAATTGACTGCTTGCATCTGTCTGAATCCGAGCCTGATACAAGCTGCAACGCGCGCGCGGGTCACGGTCGAAAATGGCCGTGCCGAGCGGCGCGGCGCAACAAAGATCACAGAAGACTTGGCAAGCACAGTATGCGTGGTCCGGCAGGTCGACGTTTCAGCCGCGCATGAAATGATGGTTAGTTTGGTCGCGCGCATGCAGGACCAACCCTGCCAGGAGATTGCCCTCTTCGACTCGCCCTCGTATCGCTACTCCCAAGGTATGCACGTGGCGCAAAAAAAGCTTACTTTGGTTGAGATCGCTTATGATACAGACTATCGCGTGACCGCGGTACGCGATATCCAAACGGCCCGTGACATGCGAGAGACCCTCGTTCCGCTAGCGCAGATTCTTTTTGATGCAAAGAGGCGCGGAGAGATCTGGCCGCCTTCGCCTAGGATCGATGCAATTGTTAAGTCAGCGGCAACTACCACCTTGCCACCCTTTGATCAACTTGCTTGCAGGGAACTGGAACATATACTGTTTGAGCGTTTCGCGGCTGTTCGAGGCATTGCTACAATAAAAACTGAGAATGGCAAATCATGCGGCTTCAGCTGCGTTTCTGACCTGACCTTGCCGCGGCGAAACTTGCTGATCCATCAGTTCGGAGACATTCTGCCTGACGACGCCTTCATAGCCGAGTTTAGTTATGTGGAACGTCGGACTAGCGGTCTCTGGGCAGCCGAGGTTCTCGGCCTGAGCCTTTATCATTGGTATGCTACAACCCAAACAGCGTCAGACTCACCTTCTATCCTAGCGGTCACCCTATCAACACAGGAGGTATCGCGGTACGGGCTTTTGACTATCGGCTACGAGCCCATGGCTGAGCACATCATTCCAGATGGGCCCGAGGCGGGGCGGGTCCTCATTCTGTACCGCCTACTCTTCGACGCGGCGCAGCAAGAAGCATTCTTGAAACGGCTGGACACACTAGGTGTTATCGGTCTCGACAAGATCAAGCCGCGGTCGTGCACGTAGGACGGTGAGCTGAACCGCACTTGAGGCGGCTCGCTGTCAGATCATTCCGCTTGCAAAGCGTTCCAACACTTGTCTGTCAATCTTTCCATTATCGTACCGTGGCAACGCCTCCGTAAAGTGGATCTTCGTCGGCACCATGTAAGGCGGCAGAGACTCTGCCACGTGCTGGCGGATGGCTAGAACCGACAGCCCAGCTTTTGAGTGCACAAAAGCAAACAAAGTCCCTTGGACCACGCAGGCGGCGCATTCCTGAATACCGGGATGGGTTTCGAGCACCTGTTCAACCTCGAATAGACTGACGCGGTGGCCGCGGATCTTGGTCTGCGTGTCTCCACGCCCGCGATAAATGATCTCGCCATCTGCGCCGCGCCACACCATATCGCCAGTGGCGTAAGGGCGCTCTGCGGGTTGAACGAGTCCGTCTCGAAGGTAACCGATCATTACCGTCGGCCCATCCACATAGAGCTCGCCGATCTCACCGTCAGGCACAGGACGGCGATACTCGTCCAGAATAGAAAGCGTCGCCTCACTTGCAGACCTGCCGATCGGCACTTCCGCCATGTCGGACACACCCTGTTGGCGCAACGCGTGAGCGCAGCAGACGTTCGTTTCGGTTGGACCATAAAAATTGTAGAACTGCACCCATGGCAGCAGCGCCATGAGCTGTCTGAGCCGTTCCACTGGGAAGACTTCGCCCGCAAAGATTATCGTACGCAGTGTTGTGCATGCCTTCGGCACCGCATCCGGGTGCGCCAAGAGCTGGATCAACGTCCAGGGCACAGTGTACAAGACCGTGACGCTTTCGCGCGCCAATGTCTCCAGCAAGAGCTTTGGTGATCGTGGAACGGCGTTTCCCGCAACGACGAGCCGTGCTCCTGCATAAAATGTTGAAAAAACATCGAAAATCGACAGATCGAAATCAAACACGGTCACATTCAACACGGTGTCACCCGGCCCAAGACCAACCGTTTCCGCCGCCCACACACTAAAGGCGACCGTTCCCTCATGAGACATGACAACGCCCTTAGGACGCCCTGTGGAGCCCGAGGTGTAGAGAACATATGCTGGGTCTGAGACGTCGCGCTCTGCGGTCCGATCGACAAAGCGATACGTTGTGTCTGTGCTTGTGCTATGCTGACCCGTAGGCTCTATCGAGTTCGGAAAAGCGATCTGATACCGCCATACTTCGTCAACGCAGGGCCCTAACATCGGCGTTAGGAGTGCCTCGGAACGAGAGTCGTGCAATAGAAACGCGCGGCGTTTCTCTGGACTTTCTGGCGAAACCGCAACGTAGCATGCGCCTGTTCGAAGCACAGCGAGGATAGCGGCGACGGTGCTCGCACATTTTTCGGCATGAATCGCAACGCGATGTCCAGGGCCAATCCCGATCTGCTGAAGAACGCCAGCCATCTGATCGACCGAACGCTCCAACGTGGCGTAGCTTACCGCCCCCGTGAAGTCGGCGAGAGCGATAGCATCTGTCTTCCCGTTATGCACCATAAGCTGGTCTGCAAGGTCCATGACCTTCACCATATCAGGCCTGCATACTTCGTAAGTCGACGATAAAAGAGCCGATTACCAATGCCTCGACACCTGACGGCACTGCAGATGCGAGGGCATCGACCGGGGACTCGTCTATTGGTTTGCCCCGCACATTCAACGAGGTGTTAATCAAAATCGGCACACCGGACTTCCGCGCATAGGCCTCAAGGACTTCGTAGAGGAGGGCGTTGTCAGTCTGCTTAACAACTTGCACTCTGGATGTGCCGTCCGCATGCACCACTGCGGGCGCGTTTTGACGGGTCGCCTCGCGGGCCTTTACGGCCATCATCATGAATGCGTTAGGCACCCCGTCGAAGTAAGTATCAAAGTACGCATCGAGCACTAGAGGCGCCAAAGGTCGGAACTGCTCGCGCCCTTTGATCACGTTGAGCTTTTCTCGCGTGCTTGTGGAACGCGCCGACGCTAAGAAGCTGCGGGCTCCCAAAGCGCGCGGTCCGAATTCCATCCGGTCTTGGAAAAAGGCGACGACGCATTCCTCATGCAAAAGTTTCGCGGTTTCCTCAGCCAGCGCTTCGGCACCGACCTGGCGATAAGGCAACCTCGCTTCCTGAAGCGCAGCCTTAATCTCGTCGTCGGACCATTCCGTGCCGAGCAGCATGGACGGCAGCTGGATCTGAGGCGCGCCGCCCGCTTCGATCCAGCTGAGCGCCGCCGCACCAATGGCCGTCCCAGCCTCTCCAGCCGCAGGATGCAAGTAGCTCTCGTCCACCCCTTCCATCCGCGCGAGCTTTGCGTTTGAGACGCAATTGTAGAATGTTCCGCCTGCAACGCAGACCCGGCGTTCTCCCGTTGCTTTTACGTGATGTGCTACGACATGCTGGATTGCTATTTCAAACATAGCCTGAAGAGAGTGAGCGATGTCCTTATGGGCCTGGGTGATCTTGCCTTTGGGCGCGCGCGGGTCACCGAAAACCGCCGTCAGGTGATCGGCCCCGCGCACATGTGTTCGGTACCGCCCGTTCGGTTCAAGTGTCACTAGCTCTGCCATCTGGTCCATGAAAGCAGGCCTACCGTAGGCGCTGAGCCCCATAACTTTGTATTCGTCCCCAAAAGGCTGGAACCCCAGATGGTAAGTGAGGTGCGAGTAAAGAAAGCCCAAAGAGTGCGGCAGATCAATACTGTCGATCTTCGTGAGGTTGGACCCATTCCCAAGGTAGATGGATGTGCAAGACTTCTCCCCACGCCCATCCGCAACGACGACGAGAGCACGTTCAAACCCTGAGCAGAAAAAGGCAGACGCAGCATGCGTTAGGTGGTGCTTCCATTCCCGGAAATCAACGCCAGCGAAGTCTCCATCTTGCCAACGGTCGGAAAAGCGAGTGCTAAGCGTGTGGTTCTCTACGAGCTCTCGCTGCACATTACCAACAGTACGGTAGGCCGCAATCTCCTGCGACAATGATTTCATCCTCCTTCGCCCCAAGGCACTCGTGATCGACGCCTTGAGATGAGCGCTACGACTGTAAGAATAAGCCACTTTGTTGATATCTGTCGCCTTGAGGTTAGCAAACTTCAAAGCCGCGTATATCGAGTCGTAGGGTAGATAGGGGGAATATGGCGTATAAACGCGACCATGCTTAACTCTCGTTAGCCGTTCATCTTCAATGGCAAAAACCAACTGCCCATCCATAAGGAGTGCCACGGACGGTTGCTCAAAAAAGCTGTTGATACCGAGGATGTTCATGATCAATCACCGTGACTAGTGCAAAATGCAAAAATTTGATGACTTTGCTAGACTACCCTTACTGAAGATACTTAAAATACCAAGGCATGCATCAGGCGTTCAGGTTGAGCCTCAGATATCTTCCAAGCGTCGCACCGCTTAGCACCAACAAATCAGTTACTTTGAGCTCAGGGCGCCCTACGTGCTTCCAATTCATCCTACGTAGTCAATTACACCATCTAAACGATTTTTCAAAACACTATATTCAACTCATTAGAGAATGGACACTTAACTTCAAAAAACACACTGATCCGCCTACTTTTTCCAATGCAAAGAAGTACATCAACGAATTGGTATAAAGCCTCCACACGCTTCAACTATGGATCACTTATCATTACCCATCGCATGTCCGGTCAGCCTCTGTGCGGGAATAGTGATAACTCACCTTTAAACAGGGTTGACAGAGCGACCATTGACGCAGGTCTACATGTCTCGTTCCGGCCCGTTGTAGCCGCGCTCACGAGTGGTTCGCTCACGCTCTGCGCGCGTCCGTCGCATGTGTTCCAACTCCAATTGAGCGCTTGCGCCGAGCTCCAGATAGCGCGCGATGTCTTCGCGCATCACGTCGCGGTCTCGTGCCATGGTCTCTTCCTTCAAGCCAGAGAGCTTTTCAAGTTTGCGCCGCTGAGCCAGTTGGTCGAAAATCATCTCCTCCCGCTCTTCGCTGTCCCGTGCTTTGGCATCCGCAACCTCTCGCGCATGATCCGCGCGGATTTTCTTGAGCTTCCCGGTCATCCAGCTCCAAAGTCCCTTGAGACCCCGTGGCAGCCTGGAGGCGCGATCTCTGGTTTCGTTCTCCCACCGGGCGGTCTGATTAGCTTTGAGCTCTGAACGCGCGTCTCGGTGTTTCGCGATCAGCTTTTGTCTTTGAACGCGCAAAGCGCGTGCGTCTTTCGCGTGATCCTCTTCTAAGTCTCGCACATGGCGCTCAAGCATCTCGGACATGCGACCCGAGATCCAATGCTGGACTTCACTGACTGATTTCAGGTTTTCGGCATGGCCAAGCCTCTTTTTCAGCTCTTTTGTGCGCACACCGGATAGGCGGGCCAGTGAGAACGCCTCACCTGTGTAATCCACCACGGCAAACCCGCGCCGGTCGCCTTTTGCCAGGAAGAGGCCCTTTGATCTCAAGGCCGGGTCCAAAGCTGCGGCACTATCTGACGCGCGCCAGGCGTCCTGAACTTGAGCTTTCAGCCGCTTTGGATCACGGCCCGTGCGTTTGGCTTGCTGCCATTCGGCTAGAGAGAAGTTCAGCGGATCGCGCGATCGCCCATCTTTCAGCCCGTCCGGCATGTCCCAACCGTGCTCAAGGTAGAGCTCGCGCGAAATGGCTGTTAGCTTGCGTTTGAAATGCGAGAGTTTGATCGCTTTCATCTCCACAGGATCAATGCGCGACCACACCGCATGGGCGTGACGGCGACCATGCTTTTCGTGAAAGACAATGGCCCGGGGTTGGCCAGTGAGACCCAAGCGCTGCTCTATGGACGCTATGGTCTTTTCAAACACCGCTATGGAGACGTTTTCCTGCTCAGGCGGGCTGAGCGACAGTGAGAAGAGAAAGTTCTTGCAGCGTGTCCCACGAGAAATGGCCTCGGTTTCTCGGAGCGCGTCTATAAGCGTGTCGGAAGCAAACCCCCGCAACTCGTGCAGCTCGACATGTTCATTGTCCCTGGCATTCATCAGATGCTGCGCCAGGTTCGATGCATATCCACGCTCGCTCGCCTTCAGGATCATCTGTTCAATCCATTCTGACCGGACGTGTTTTCCAAGTCTGGCTCGCGGGTTGCAGCGGGCTTTGACCCCAGCGCTTTCAGCAAGGCTTGCCGCATATCGGCAATATCATCGCAGGCTTGAACCAAAGCCGCTTCTGTATCCGGCGTGACCGGCAAAGCCCCAATATTGCAGGCCTTGGCCAGTTGGTTCAGATTCTGCGACAGGCGCGACGCACCCAACACCGCCAAAACCCGAGCTAGTTCCTGTTGATCTTCGACAGGACGCACACCGCGCCGCCGGACCCTTTTCAGGTCCTCGCCGAAAAGAACAGCACGAATATACGCCCCAAGTGGCACGCCATTGGCCGCTTCATCCAACTGCGCCCGTTCCTCAAACGTGAAACGCAGTGAAAACGGAGGCGGCGTTTTTCCTTTGGATAACTCTTTAAACTCAAGGCGCGGGGTCTTCATCGTCGCACCTCAGATCGCTAAGATCATGTTGGGCGAGATGACGTTCCCACTCTTCCAGCACCTCAAACAGAGAGTTCAAACTTTCTCTCTCTAGGTGCACCACTTAAGTAAATTTAATCTTTTATAATCAAGACACTAGTAAAATCAAAGTCTTTTCAGTCCACCCTCTAGACCACCCACAGAGCTCCGGTACTGGCCAAGTTGAATGGGACG
>ERZ1740070.1348-NODE-1348-length-15460-cov-7.487958_pt1 | contig 15460 bp, 11 predicted proteins | sample MGYA00581734_ERZ1740070 | MGnify/ENA primary metagenome ERZ1740070 (study PRJEB43018, sample SAMN04849744) | marine metagenome | isolation source: floating plastic debris | place: Pacific Ocean | collected 2008-09-01 | study: EMG produced TPA metagenomics...
AGCCTGCGTCTGACCTTCGGATTGTGTACGGCAGGTCAGTACTGCGGCACGCCGGACGGGCGCACCGTGTGCTTGCTAACGCAGAGTCACTCGGGCCGCTGATTGATGAGGCGGAGGCGGAACTGGCGATGATTCGCATGCGTGAGGCGATGGTGGCGTTGTCGGATCGCCTCGCCGATGAGGCGGAGGAGCAGATCGTCAGTGCCTTGGTTGTTCTTGTGAGACGGGCGATCGATGCGGAGTGGTTCTCGGCTGGCGAGTTCGTTGAGATGGCGTGGGAGTCGTCTACTGAGGAAGATGAAGACTCGCCTCTCTACTACACCCCGTGGTGGCGGGTTGTTGTGCTTGCCGCGATTGAACTCGGTGTGGATGAGGTTGGTGGCTTACCTATTGACGCTGCGGCGGCGGTCGTTCGCGGGCCATCGGTTTCCGAGGGTGGGGCGTTGCGCCATGAAGCGCTCGCTGCCTTGGATTTGCAGCAATTGATCGAGTGGCGTGTGGTGTCGGAAGCGAGCGGGTTTGACTCTGGTGGCGACGGTGGGTCGATCATCGATCTTGTCGCGCTCAACGGCTCACTCGACGATGTGGAGACGCACATCCGAGAACACCCTGAGGCGGCGTCTGCTCATCCGAACGCGGTGGGTGCGGCGGTACGCGTGATGCTCGCTGGCGGGCGTGAACTGTCTGATGAACATCGATCTTCGATTGTCATGGTTTCACCGCAGCTTATGGGCACACATCGTGGGAACATCGCTGGTTGGCTTACGCACACGGGCGATGCTGGGCTCGCGTTGGAGGTACTGGGTTGGCCTGATAGTCGGCGGGCATTGGCAGACTACTCTCGCCGGGAACTTCGTTGGCTCGGTCGTGCGTTGCGCGACGTCGGGCGTATCGATGAGTTCATTGTGTTGTGTCTTGAGCTGCGCGAGGATGGCGTCGCGGGGTCGATGGAGTACCGCCCGCTGTTGGTTGCTGCTGAGACGCTGATTGATCACGGGCATGCGGGCGTGGCGCTTGAGGCACTCACTTCGATCTCGCCCAGTGCGCACGAGTCGTATCTGTGGTTGCACCGGTTGCGGCATCGAGCCGGGGCGGATGTGGTGGGGGAGTTTCGGGCGATTGGGTCGCCGCTGGCGGAATGGAGTGAGTTGCGGTCGGAGGAGTGAGGCGGGCGTTTGGGCACGTTCGTCCCACCGCTTACGCGGTGGGCTCGCATGATGTTGGCGTGTTGATGGCGTGGGGACGTTCGGCCCCTCACCCCGGCCCTCTCCCCTGAGGGGAGAGGGAGGAAGAGCGTGGTTGGGTTAGCGTTTGTGTTCGGGGCTGTGGAAGTCGGTTTTGCAGCCGGCTTCCCATGCTTCGGGTTGGTTGCCGTGGGCGGGGATGCCTCCGGCGTCTTTGAGCATTCGGGCGAGGTGGAGGCAGTTCCAGACGAGGAATGTGGTGTTGCGGTTTGTGAAGTCGTTCTCGGGGCCGCCGGAGCCGGGGTCGCGGTAGGAGGGGCCCGGGCCGGCTTCGCCCATCCAGCCGGCGTCGGCTTGGGGCGGGATGGTGTAGCCGATGTGTGAGAGTGAGAAGAGGATGTTCATGGCGCAGTGTTTGACGCCGTCTTCGTTGCCGGTGATGAGTGTGGCGCCGACCTTGCCGTAGTCGCGGTATTGGCCCTTGTCGTTGAAGGAGTGTGTGTAGCCGTACATGCGCTCGAGGACGCGGGAGCAGACGGAGGACTTCTCGCCGAGCCAGACGGATGTGCAGAGGATGAGGATGTCGCAGGCGTCGACCTCGGCTTGGAGTTTGGGCCAGTCGTCGCGGTCCCACTCGGGGGTGTCGGCCATGTTGTGCCCGAGGCCTGCGGGGATGTCGTAGTCGACGGGGCGGATGACTTTGGACTTGACGTTGTTGGCGGTGAGCACCGTTTGGGCGACGTTGATGAGGCCCTCGGTGTGGGACATGATTGGGGTTCGGCTGAGGGTGCAGTTGAGGAAGAGGACCGAGAGGTCGTCGTAGGTGGCGGGGGGCGTTGTGCACTGGTGGTCGGTGATGCGCTTGAGTTGGTCGGTCATGGTGTGTGCTCGCGTGGTGTGGGGCGTTGGGGTGAGCGGGGAGGGTACTGGATGGGCGCATGAAAAAACCCCCGCCGGGTTGGCGGGGGCTTGGGGAGTCATGTGAGACTTGTGGCTCGCGGCTTACGGGCAGCCGGCGGACCAGAGGGTCAGGTAGAAGGAGAAGTCGGAGAGGGTGACAAGGCCGTCGGGGATACCGTCGCCATCGCCGTCGGTGGTGAGGTCGGCGGCGGCATCGCCGGAGGACCAGAGGGTCAGGTAGAAGGAGAAGTCGGAGAGGGTGACGAGGCCGTCGGGGATGCCGTTGTTGTCACCGTCGGTGGTGATGTCCGCGGGTGAGCAGGCGGTGGGGCCGGTGTTGACCGAGCAGTCGCCGCCGACGCAGAAGAGGGCTGCGTCATCGAAGAAGATGGAGCCGCCGGAGTCGGCTGCGTCCTGCTCGAGGATTGCCTCGATGCGGACGGTGGTGGTGCCAGCAGGCGCGGGGTCGGAGTCGAGGGTGAACTCTTGGCAGAAGTTGAAGGGGTTGAGCTGGTCGCCGACGATGAGTTCGCTGGCGGCGAGCTCGTTGCCGGAGCCATCGAAGAAGGCGATGCGGAGGATGCCGAGGTTGTCACCTTGGAGGAAGTCGGAGATGTCTTGGAGGGCGGTGATGCCGGCGGTCCACTCGGAGCCGGGGTTGGCCTGGAGGGCCTGGAAGATGCGTGTGCGGTTCACCTCGGAGATGAACTGGCCGAAGATCTTGACGTTGTTTGAGCCGTCGCATGCGAGGGCGTTCTCAACGAAGACGTTGGGGCCTTCGGTCTCCCAGCCGAGGATGCCGGAGCCGCCGCCGTCGACCTCGAATGAGCCGTTGGTGACGAGCTCTTCGTTGCCGTTCTTGACGAGTGAGGCGAGGTCGTACTGGATTGCGCCGCCGTTGAAGCCTTGCTGGAAGAGACCGATGGTGATCTGCACGCTAGTGGTGCCAAGAGGCGCGGGTGTGGTTGACACGGACGCGGTCTGGTAGGTGCTCGGGGTGTCGCCGGGCAAGGCGGTGGTGGTATCGAGGCCGCCGATCACGTTGCCGCCGGCGTCGAGGAAAAAGACTTCGAGGTAGCCGAAGTTGCCGCCGGCGAGGCCGTCGCCGACGACTTGGGCGTGCTGGACGGAGCCCATGAACGAATCGCCGGGTGCGGCGTCGAAGGTCTGGGAGATCTCGGATCGATTGTCTGCACCGATGAACTGGCCGAAGACCTTGAAGTTGAACGCGCCGTCGGCGGGGAAGATGTTGACCTGCTCGATGTTGTTGATTACGTTGCCGGACTCGTCCCAGTCGGCGAAGGCCGTGGACTCGACGGTCTGGTCGAAGGAGGGGTTGATGAGTGCGGCGCCGGGGACTTCCTCGGTGATGGAGGCGTCGTCCCAGTAGGTTGCGCCGCCGCGGACGCCGTCGGCCTCGGAGAGCTGGACGTGGAGGAGGAGGAGCTGGACCTGGGTGGTGCCCGCGGGGGCAACGCCGGTGAGCTCGAACTCGGTGAATGCGTCGTTGGCGGGGGTTGAGCTGTTCGCGACGTCTTGGACGACCTCGGAGAGGGTCGCGCCCATTGCGTCTTGGAAGATGAGGATGGCGACGCCGATCTCGGCGGTGCCGAGCGGATCAGCGGAGCCGACGGCAACGCTCACCTTGGCGGTGTACTGCGAGCCGGCGTTGGCGGGGATGATCTGGAAGATGCCGGTGTCGTTTTGCTCGCCGGGGACGAACTGTCCGAAGAGCTTGGCGGAGAAGGTGCTGCCGCTGGCGGCGAGCTCGGTGGACTGGGAGATGTTTCCCATGCCCAGGCCGAACTGGTCCCAGCTGTCGAAGACGGTTGCGCCGCCGGCGGTTTCGAAGTCGCCGTTGACGAGCTGTGCTTGCGCGGTGGCGGCGATGACGATCGCTGCGGTCGCTGCGAGGGGCTTGGTGAACATATCTCTCCTCCGTGGAAAATGGATGAACGGGGTTTCGGTGGAAACGCCCCGTCCTGCTGATCCTTTCAGCGGGGCGGGGTGGTGAACTGACAGTTTGTTAGTCGGCGACGGTTTCGGTGACAGGGTGGGCTGGTGTGGTCATGGCGTCGGCTGGTGTGCCGGGGATTTGGACCATCGGGGCGAAGCGGTTGTTGGTGGGGAGTCGCGCCGGCGTGCGCGGCGGGATGGTTGTGGAGTGGCCGATGTCGAAGCTGGTGCCTCGGCGCTCGCGGAGCGGGCCGGGGGCGAGGCCTTCGAGGTGGCGTGTGAGCCAGCGGGAGGCTTCGAGGCCGAGCTTGGTGGCGTCTTGGCAGACGGCGGTGAAGTGGGGGAAGGAGAAGCGGCGTGTTTGGGAGTCGTCGAAGCCGATGATGGAGAGGGCGTTGGGGACGTTGATGCCGAGTTGGAGGCAGCGCTGGAGCACGCCGACGGTCGCGGGGGGTGTGGTGATGTAGATGGCGGTGGGCGGGTTGTCGAGCGAGAGGAGGCGGTCGAGCGCTGCGGCTCCGCCTTGGAAGGTGCCGGGGAGGGCGAGGCGGAGTGCCGGGTCGAACTCGAGGCCGTTGCGGGTGAGCCCGTCGCGGAAGCCCTGGTAGCGGTCGCGGTGGTCGCAGTCAACTAAGCTGAACGAGACGAGGGCGAAGCGAGGGTGGACGAGTTGGGCGAGGGGGTCGGCTGCTTCGGCGCTCTCGGGGCGCGAGTCGGACTCGATGTAGTTGACGTGTGGATCCTCGGAGCGGTCTGCGATGAGGACGTGGGGGAAGCGCTCGGCGGCGATGAGCTCTGCGAGGTCGGGCGAGGAGCGGATGGAGCGGACGATGACGCCTCGGAGGCCCTTGCGGCGGAAGAGCTGGCTGAAGGATTCCTGGTTGCCCTTGTCGCGTTCGACGTTGATGAACTGGAGGTCGTAGCGGTGGTCGTCGACGCCTTTGAGGATGCCGGAGATCATGGCGGACTCGAAGGAGCCCTCGTCGGGGTGGACGGGGTGGTTGGGGTAGACGAGGCCGATGACGTTGGTGAAGCGCTTGCCGACGCGGAACTGGTAGCCGGCCTGGTCTGCGAGTGCGAGGACCTTGGCGCGGGTGTCGGGTGAGACCTCGGGTTGGTTGTTGAGTGCTCGGGAGACGGTCGCGGTGGAGACGCCGACTTGTTGGGCGAGGTCGCGGATGGAGACGGCGACGCGTGGCTTAGAGCGGCCGTTGGCCTTGCCTGAGCCGTTGCTGGTGCTCGGCGTTGTGTTGGGGTCGTTGACCATTTGAGTTCCCCTTACGAGAGCTTGCTTCCGAGGGCTTGTGTCTTGGCGTAGGTCTGAATGCGGCTGTGACGTCTTTATGGTTGGCCGAGGGCGGCGTGGCGAGTCTTAGTTGTCTTCAACGCGCTGGTCGATGGGCGTCCAGAGGACCTTGCCGGTGGACTTGCCCTCGTCATCGAAGAGCTCGTTGACGTTGTTGCGGCCGACGTGGCCGTCGGCGAATGCGAAGTTGCTTGCGCCCTCGATCTCGAAGAAGCCCTCGCGGCGATCGTGGCGGTAGTAGGGCACATAGGACGTGGGGAGCACGCGTGCGGTCTCGATTTCGGGTGACGAGGGGGGGCCGATCATCTCGCGGATGTTGGGGAACGCGGCGTTGGAATCGAGGCCGCCGTTGCCGCCGAAGCGTTCACCGGGGAGGCCGATGGCGCCGATGACGGCTTCGGCGAACCAGGACTTGTCGCCCTGGTCGTTGTCGATTTCAGAACCCCAGATGCCGAACGACTCGGAGAGGAGCATGACCTTCGAGGAGAAGTCAACGCTCGCGTCGAAGCCTTGGCCCAGCTTGGGATTCTGACCTGCGCCGGGCTTGCGGGTGATGATCTTGTCCGGATCGCTGGTCGGGCTCCAGTCGGTCGCTGACGCCGACCAGTAATTCATGGCGTAGGAACGGCCGCCGCGGGGGTGCGCGGGGCAGACCATGACGCCGCCGCCGACGGTTTGGTTCTCGACGTTGTTGACGCTGAGGTTCGAGTCGTCTTGCTGGGGGAGGTAGCGGCCGATGCGATTGACGTCGTACCAGAACGCGTTTTGCTTGCCGGTCTCGGGATCGGGAGCGCCGAAGAGCGAGGGGGAGAACTTCGAGTTGAAGTCGTTGGCGTATTGAAGGTTTGCGGTGACGAGCTGGCGGAGGTTGCTCTGGCAGAGCATGGTCTTCGCGGACTCGCGTGCCTTGCCGAGCGATGGCAAGAGGATGCTGATGAGCAGGGCGATGATGGCGATGACGACGAGCAGTTCGATGAGCGTGAAGCCTCGCTTGGCGGGTGTGCCTGCGGGCTTGGCGGAGTTGCTCGTGTGTGTGGTGAGATTCATCACTGCGTTTCTCCTGCGTGTGCTTTGCGGGGCGGAATAGCTGCCCGCTGGACGTACGTTACCGGAATAGTTCCGGCGACGCAAGTGTTTCGGATCGTTGTTTACGGGTCTTGAGGGCGGTTTTTGTGTAACACCACCGAGTGTGTGCGGGTTTGTTCCGTCGGGACCGGGGGCTCGGCGGGGCCTGTCGCGGCCCGGCGAGGGTGGGGGTGGGTTTGATCAGGGGCAGCCGGCGGACCAGAGCGAGAGGTAGTACGAGAAGTCGGAGAGGTCGACGGCGGCGTCGGGGATGCCGTTGTCTGAGCCGGTGGTCGTGACGTCGGCGCGGGTGTCGCTTCCGGACCAGAGGCTGAGGTAGTAGGAGAAGTAGGAGAGGTCGACGGTGCCGTCGGGAGTGCAGTCGGAGGTGCCGGTTGTTGTGAGGTCGGGAACGCACGAAGCTTCGATGAGTGTGAGTTCGAACTCGTCGAGGTTGAAGCGGCCGGGCGTGCCGGCGTTTTCAAACCGAAGGACTTGTGTGCCCGCGTTGAGCTGGACGGTGCGGGTGACATCTGTGAAGGCGGTCCACGAGCCGGTTTGCGGCACGGGGACGACGCCGGTGATGTCTGTGCCTGCGGCGCGGAGGAGGAGTGCGCCGCTGCCGGGCTGGGATGCGACGCGGAAGCGTGCTTCGTAGGTGCCGGTTTGGGCGACGTTGACGGTGTATTCCATCCAATCGCCGTCGTCGATCCAGCCGACGTAGTGGCCGGCGAAGAACTGGTCAACATCGACGGCGGTGTCGCGGTAGTCGCCGCCGTTGTTTGAGCCGTCGGCTTCGTTGTATGCGAGGCCGCCGTAGCCGGTGTCGAAGTCTTCGGCTTGGATCTCGCCGGGGATGGCGTGGGGTGTGCCATGGGGATAGGCGACTTGCTCGAAGGCGTACGCGCGGACCCAATCAACCTTCATGGTTTGCGGGTAATCGGCGAGTCCTTGGGGGTTTTGGCTGCCCGGGAAGGTGCCGCCAACGGCGACGTTGAGGATGAGGTGGAAGGGTTGGTCGAAGGGGGCGTTGTCGTCGGAGGGTGCGGCGTCGGAGAACCATTGCTCGCGGTAGATGGTGTTGTAGATGTCGCCGTCGAAGTACCAGCGGATTTGGTCGGGGTCCCACTCGATGGCGTAGGTGTGGAATGACTGGGAGAGGTCGGGCCCGGGGATGAAGGAGGTGCCTCGGGAGGTGTTGTTGGGCCAGAGGCCGCCGTGGTGGATTGTGCCGTAGACGCGGTCGGCTTCGTTGACCGACTCCATGATGTCGATCTCGCCGGAGGCGGCCCATCCGCCGTAGGGCGAGTTGGTGGCGAGCATCCAGAAGGCGGGCCACATGTTTGGTCCGGTGGGGAGTTGGATGCGTCCTTCGATACGGCCGTAGAGAAGGTCGACGTTGTTGATGGTGCGGATGCGTGCTGAGGTGAAGTTGCGTCCGCCGAAGTTTTCGTTGCGTGCGATGATGTTGAGAACGCCGTCTTGGACGTTGACGTTGTTTGTTGATGTTGTGTAGAACTGGAACTCGCTGTTGCCCCAGCCGGCGGGGAGGCCATAGGCGGTGCCGGTTCCGATCTGGCGATCCCAGGTTGAGAGGTCGAGCTCGGTGCCGTTGAACTCATCGGCCCATGTGAGGGTGAGCTGAGCGGATGCGCCTGCTGCGAGCGAGAGAGCTGCGGCGGCGGTGTAAAGCTTCCGTGTGTGGGTGGGGTTTGTCATGTTGAAACAGTACCGGGGGGCGTGCGGCGGCACAATGGGGATTTGGCCGAGTTGGCGATAGCCCTCGATTGGCGATTCGTTTCTCTGGATGGGATATTCGGACGTCTGAGCGAAGTGGTTGACGAGAGATGGCCGTAATAGTTACGCTTTGGCGTCGGTCACTCCGCGCGTGGTGTGCGGGGTTGGCGGCTGGACGATTACGAATGGCCTCGCTGGGCTGCCGTGGGGCGGCAAGGAGCGTGTTTGATGCGGTTTCCGGACGACTTTGTGTGGGGTGCGGCGACGAGTTCGTACCAGATCGAGGGCGGCGTTAATAAGCACGGGCGGGGCGAGAGCGTTTGGGATGACTTCTGCCGCTGGCCTGGGGCGGTACGCGGGGGTGACACGGGAGATGTCGCGTGCGACCACGTTGGGCGATACGTCGAGGACGTGAAGCTCATGAAGGAGATGGGGCTTGGGGCGTACCGGTTCTCGATCTGCTGGCCTCGGGTGATTCCGGAGGGTGTGGGTGCGGTGAGCGAGTCGGGGCTTGGGTTTTACGACCGGCTCGTTGATGAATTGCTTGCGGCGGGGATTGAGCCGTACGCGACGCTGTTTCACTGGGACTACCCGCTTGCGTTGCAGCGGCAGGGTGGCTGGCTGAACCCGGCGAGTGCGGATTGGTTTGATGCGTACGCGCGGGTTGTGGTTGATCGGCTTTCGGACCGCGTGTCGCATTGGCTGACGATCAATGAGCCGCACGTGTTTATCGTGATGGGGCATGGGACGGGCGAGCATGCGCCGGGGCTGAAGCTGCCGATTTCGGATCAGGTTTTGATCTCGCACAACGTGATGCGTGCGCACGGGATGGCGGCGCGGACGATCCGTGAGCGAGCGAAGACGAAGCCGTTGATCGGGTGGGCGCCGGTGGGTGTTGTTTCGTATCCGGTGAGCGATGATCCGGCGGATGTTGAGGCGGCGCGGAAGGAGACGTTTGCGTCTTCGGCGACGAGCCTTTGGACGAACACGTGGTACAACGATCCGGTGTTCCTGGGGCACTATCCGGAGGAGGGGCTCGAGCACTTCGGGCAGCATCTGCCGAGTGGGTGGGAGCGGGACATGGAGGTGATCCAGCAGCCGCTGGACATGCACGGGACGAACATTTATCGCGGCACGCCGGTGCGTGCGGGCGCTGATGGCAAGGCTGAGGAAGTGAAGCTTCCGATCGCGACGCCTCGGACGTCGTTCGGGTGGGAGGTGACGCCGGAGGTGTTGTATTGGGGGCCGAAGTTCTTGTTTGAGCGGTACGGCAAGCCCGTGGTGATCTGCGAGAACGGGATGGCGAACCGGGACTGGGTTGATCTGAATGGTCGGATCTCGGATCCGCAGCGGATTGATTACGTCGGGCGGCACCTGATGGAGCTTCGCCGGGCGGTCGCGGATGGTGTTGGCGTGAAGGGGTACTTCCAGTGGTCGCTCATGGACAACTTTGAGTGGGCTGAGGGGTATGACCAGCGGTTCGGCATGATCTATGTGGACTTCGAGACTGGTGAGCGGACGCTCAAGGACTCGGCGCGGTGGTATCGCACGGTGATCGAGTCGAAGGGTGAGAACCTGGGAGCGGCTCCGGAGGGCGTGCGGCGTTCGGGCGCGTTTGAGCCTGCTCGGCGGATGACTGGCGGGACGCCGGCGGGGCACTGAGGTGCTGGTTGATTGGGTGATCTGGTTGAGGTGACATGCTGCGCGGTGGTGCTGCGCGGAGAGGTGGTTTGCGATGGTTCGTTTGATGCGGTTGGCGTTGGGACTTTGCGCGGGGTCGTTGTGTGCTGGCGCAGCGACTGATTCTGTGCTTGCTTTGGAGGGGGCGGGCATGGGCGAGGCGGCGGTGCCGGTTGAGGTTGTGCAGACCGAGTCTGGCTGGCAGTTGCTGCGCGGCGGCGAGCCTTACTTTGTGAAGGGGGCTGGCGGCGAGGACCATCTTGATCTGCTCGCGAAGATCGGGGGGAACTCAATCCGGACGTGGGGGCAGGGTCAGCTTGATGAGCGCACTTGGCCTGACGGTCGGGTTGCGTCGCTCTTGGACCTTGCGCATGAGCGCGGGATTACGGTGACGGCGGGGTTTTGGGTTGGGCACCCGCGTCACGGGTTTGACTATGACGATGCGGAAGCTGTGGACCGGCAGCTCCAGGAGAAGATTGAGTTTGTGCGGAAGTGGAAACACCATCCGGCGGTGCTGATGTGGGCGGTTGGGAACGAGGTTGAGATGCAGGCGGATCCGGAGCGGATCTTCCCGGAGATCAATCGGATGGCGCGGGCGGTGAAAGCCGAGGACCCGACGCGGCCGACGATCGGGGTTATCGCGGGCGTGTGGCCTGATAAGGCGGAGCAGTTTGCGCGGCTCTGCCCGGACATCGACATCCTCGGGATCAACGTGTATGGCGGCGCGGTGGTGATTCCGGAGGAGCTTGAGCGGCAGGGGTACGACGGGCCGTACATGGTGACGGAGTACGGCGTGCTTGGTCCTTGGGAGTCGGCGAAGACGGATTGGGACTCGCCGATCGAGCAGAACTCGACGCAGAAGGCGTCGTTCTTCGGCCGGTCGTATGACGCGGCGATTGGGGCGCGGCCCGATCACGCGCTCGGTGGGTATGCGTTTCTGTGGGGGCAGAAGCAGGAGCGGACGGAGACGTGGTTCAACCTATTCCTGAAGTCCGGTGAGAAGATTGCGAGTGTTGATGTGCTCGCGGAGCGGTGGACGGGTGGGTATCCGGCTGGGCAGAGCCCGCGGGTTGGGACGATCGAGTCTTCGCTTGCGCGGGCGCGCGTGGCTGCGGGCAGCGAGCACGATGCGATGATCGAGGCGGGCGATGCGGATGGTGATCCGCTCGAGTTTCGCTGGGTTGTGAAGCGTGAGACGAGTGATGCGAAGACGGGTGGTGATGCGGAAGCGGAGCCCGAGACGATTGATGGCGCGGTGATCGCGACGAGCGGGTCATCGGCGACGGTTCGCGTGCCGGATGAGTCGGGCCCTTACCGGCTGTTCGTGTTTGTGTACGACGGCAAGGGTGGCGCGGGGACTTCGAATGTGCCGTTCTACGTTGACTAAGTAGGTCGAATAGATGGGTCGAGTAGATCGAGCGGGTTATCGCGTGGTGGCAGGTGCGCTGCGTGACGTGATCGCTGATTCATGTGTGGAATAGAAAAACGGCCGGAGGTGGGTGCCTCCGGCCGTTGTTGTTTACGTGTGTTGCGTCTTGTGTCGTGTCGCGGGGTCGCGATTAGGCGCGGCGGCGACGGGTCGCGGCGAGGCCTGCGACGCCGATGAGGGCGGCGGTACCGGGCGCGGGGACGAGGTTGAGGGTGGCGTCGTCGAGGAAGACCGAGCCGCCGTTGAACTGGGGGTCGCCGAGCTGGACCTTGACGGCGACGACCTGGACCGCGGCGGTGCCGGCGGGTGCGGGTGCGGTGCCGACACCGAGCTCGGTCCAGACGTCTTGGGCGCTTGCTGCGGTGAACTGGACGGACTCGAAGACGTCAACGCCGAGGAGGCCGCCGGCGGCGAGGCCGCCCGCTGCGTTCAGGAACTCGATCTTGTAGACGAAGAAGTCTGCGCCTTGGAGTGCGTCGGCGCTGGAGTTGAGTGCCCAGATGGAGCCGTTGTAGACCTCGCCGGGTGCGGCGGGGACGGACTGGACGATGCCGGTGCCGCCGCCGACGAAGTCGAAGGGGCCGAAGAGCTTGAAGGACTGGAGGCCGCTCAAGGCGAACTGCTGCGTGGTGTTCTGGGTGCTGGGGTCGTTGAAGCCGGACCATCCGGGAGGCGCGCCGGGGACGTCGCCGGCGGATGCGTCGGGGGTTTCGAAGCCGCCGTTGGTGAGCAGGGTTGCGCTTGCCATGCCTGCGGTCGCTGCGAGAGCGAGTGCGGTGAGGGCGAGTTTCATATGTGATCTCTCTTTCGTTTGAGATGCGACGACAGCGCCGCTTGTGTCCGCTCGGCTTCGGCCGATGGGCCCTCAAGGATACTGGACTTCCCGTGTTGCAGCAAGGCTTCCGGCGGTAACGACAGCCAAAACAGAGTCTTGGGTGCCTTAGAGTGGGCACTTGTCGTAACGTTACGGAAGGATGGTCAATTTTGGGACGGTATTGGGGGCGCGTTTAGTTGGGGGTGATGTGAACCTGGGTTGCCTTGATGGTGAGGACTTCGGGCGAGGGGCGAGGGCCGACGGTGCCGGTGATGGTGACGATGTCGAGGGGCTTGAGTCCGGCGGCGATGGGATCGACTGTGACTGCTTGGCCGGTGGTGTTGGTGTTTGCGGTGACGATCTGGATGGTGGCGGCGTTGGCGGTGCGGGATTCGGGGGTCTCGCAGCAGTAGTCCCAGGGGATGGGGCAGTGGTCGTTGGCCTTGTCGGCGCAGGAGGGGAGGGCGTTGTCCATGATGAGGAAGACGGGGCTGTTGGCGGTGATGGGTTCGGCGCGGCCTCCGATGGTGCCGGTGATGACGATCTGGTCGCCCTCGGCGGCGGTGGCTTTGGCCTCGGTGACGCTGATCGCACCGGCGGGCGCGGACGTGGTGAGCCAGCTTGTGTCGTTTATGGGTTCGGCTTCGGCCGAGGGTGACTCGCTGCAGGCGGCGAGTGTTGCGATGAGTGCTGCGGCGGCGAGTGTCTTGGTTGCGGTGTGCATCGGTGGTCCTTTGTGAGTCGCGTGGTCGGGTCGCGGTCTCGGTGTGTCTGAGTCAGTGTGACTTGAGTGCTTGGGTGATTGGGAGGCGGAGGCATCGGATGGCGGGGGGGATTGCGCCGGCGACGCCGACGGTGAGGCCGCCGATGATGCCTGCGAGGATGACGGGTGGGTCGAGTGTGAGTGCGAAGGCGCCCATGGAGAAGCGGACGGCGAGGCCGTCGAGGAGGAGGAGACCGAGCGCGATGCCGATGAGCGAGCCGCAGGCGGCGGCGAAGACGGACTCTTCGGTGAGGTTGCAGACGATGGCGGCGCGGGTGTAGCCGAGCGATTGGAGCATGCCGACCTCGCGGACGCGTGCGGCGAACGCGGCGTACATGGTGTTGAGCCCGCCGAGGATGCCGCCGGAGGCGATGAGGATGGCGGTGACGATGATCATGATGCGGATGGGCGCGTAGAAGGCGGCGATGGATGCGTAGTAGTCGCGCTCGTTGATGGCGGTGATCTCGAGGTCGAGGCGTGACTTTGCGAAGAGGTCGACGTCGGCGAAGGAGGATGTGTTGTTGCTGGCGCTGGGGTCGGCGAGTGTGACGATGACGCAGGAGATGGTGGCGAGGCGGTTGGTTGCGATTTGGAGGTCTGGGAGTGGGATCCAGATCTCGGCGTTCATGACGGTGTTTGGCGCTGTGAAGGTGCCGGTGATGGTCCAGTCGCGGTCGTCGAAGTGGAGTGTTTGGCCGATCGCGAGGCGCTCGGGTGGGAGGCCGAGGCGTGTGGCGGCCAGTGCGCCGACCATGAGTTCGGTCTCGCCGGCGCGGGGCGGGCGGCCTGCCGTGACCTCGACTTCGGGATGGACGAGCAGCGCGACGGGGCGGACGCCTCGCATGACGGCTTGGTGGTCGGTTGTGGAGGAGGCGAACTCGCGGACGGGGAGGGCGGCGTGGATTTCGGGTGATGCGTAGATGATGCCGGCGGACTCTTTGAGGCCCGGGATGCTTGCTGCGGCGATGGTGGCGACAGAGGCGTCGATCTGTGAGCGTTCGATGCCCTCTTCGGAGCCGGTGCCGAGGATGATGATGTTGTGCTGGAGGTTTGCGGAGGTGGTGAGTGTGCGCTGCATGCCTCGGACGAAGCCGCCGGAGGCGAGGATGAGGAGGACGACGAGTGTCGAGCCGAGGAGTGATGCGGCGAGGCGGACTCGGCTTCGGCCGAGGTTCCGGTAGGCGTATTGGAAGGGGAGTTGGCGCATGGGGGTGGGTAAGTAAGAGTCCCACCGCTCACGCGGTGGGCTCGCAATACATGAGAGTGTCAGGCGGCGCGGAAGCAGGCGGCGATGTCTCGGGTTGATGCTTGGTATGCGGGGATGAGGCCTGCGAGGATGCCGATGGTGCCGCAGATGAGCATGCCGGTGATGAGGAGCGATGTGCTCGCGACGATGGGGATTGATGTGCCTTCGACGGAGAGTGCGAGGCTTGAGGTGTGCGCGATGGCGAGTGCGGCGGCGGCGCCGATGAGGCCTCCGATGGTGGCGAGGATGATGCCTTCGGCGATGATGAGGAATGCGACGAGTCGGGAGGAGTAGCCGAGCGTTTGGAGTACGGCGTGCTCGGCGATTCGGCTTTGGACGCTCAGGATGATGGCGTTGGCGACGAGGGCGAGGACGGCGGCGAGGCAGCCGATGCCGAGCCAGCGTGCGAAGCCGACGAGCTCGATGACGTCGTCGGCGACGCGGCCGATGAAGGCTTTTTCGGTGAAGGTGGCGGTGGGTTCCTGGGCGGTGGCGAAGAGGGCGTCGATGTCTTCGGAGACTTGGTCGAGCAGGGTGGGGTCGGTGACTTTGACGCTGAACTGGGTGACGATGCCGAGCTGGTCGCGGCCTGCGAGTTGGACGAACTCGAGCGCGGTGTAGGCGACGTTGTGGTCTTGGGTGGAGTCGGATCGGATGATGCCGGCGACATAGGCGGTGATGCCGGCGGCGTCGAAGGTCATGCCGGGCTTTAGGTTGCGGCGGGTGGCGAGGGTCTCGCCGACGAGCGCGGCGTCGGTGCGGCGGAGCCAGTCTTCGGCGGAGCCTTCGATGATGGTGACGTTGTTTCCGGTGGCGCCGGCGTTGTCATTGAGCCAGAGGTCTTTGGGGACACCTCGGAAGGTGACGACGTCGAGGCTTGTGCGGCAGTTGGAGACGACGACCTTGATGGGGACGGCCGAGGCGACGCCTTCGACGCGCTCGATGCGGGCGAGGTAGTCCTGGGGGAGCTGGCTTGTGGCGGGGCAGTAGCGGTCTTCGCGGTAGACGATGAGGGTTGTGTCGTCGGCGCGGGCTTGGGTTGCTTCGGTGACGCCGGTGTTCATCGCCTGGACGGCGGGGAAGAGGAACATGGCGATGGCGATGCCGGCGATGGTGAGCAGGGAGCGGACGCGGTGGCGGACGATCTGCTTGAGGATGTATGGGATGCAGTTGAGCGTGTTCACGCGAGTGCCTCCTCGGGGGCGGGTGTGTGCGCGGCGGCGGTCGTTTCCTCGGCGAGTCGGCCCTTGTCGAGGTGGAGTGTGCGCTTGGCGTAGTCGGTGGTTTTGGGATCGTGTGTGACCATGATGATGGTCGTGGGTGGGTAGGTGTTGGTTGGGTCTGATTGGTTGGTGGGTTGGTTGAGTGATTGGAGGAGTT
>ERZ1740070.1350-NODE-1350-length-15455-cov-7.750909_pt1 | contig 15455 bp, 12 predicted proteins | sample MGYA00581734_ERZ1740070 | MGnify/ENA primary metagenome ERZ1740070 (study PRJEB43018, sample SAMN04849744) | marine metagenome | isolation source: floating plastic debris | place: Pacific Ocean | collected 2008-09-01 | study: EMG produced TPA metagenomics...
GTCTAACGGCCCGACCTCTTCGACACTAGAACCGTCCGCCAGGGTATAGAACAAACGGTTTTTTGCAGGTGCGTAAACCACACCGCGCGTGGGCGTTCCGCTCTCGACCAGTGCAATATTGACTGTAAAATCACCGCGACGGTTGATGAATTCCTTTGTGCCATCCAACGGGTCGACAATCAGAAAGTCCGTGACGGCCAGATCATGCGTGTCCGATTGCTCTTCTGTGACCAAAGCGATGTTCGGGAACGATAATCGCAATCCGGCTGAGATCAGCGCATCTGCCGCTTCGTCTGCTTCGGTCACCGGACTTTCGTCAGACTTTGACCGCACATCGAAATCGTCCGCCTCGTAGATCTCCATAATCTTGTCGCCTGCTTCAAGCGCAAGCTGCCGAAGCGTGTGCATCAATGCATCGTAGTCCATGGCGGTCTCGTCCAACTCAATTGATTTGAAAGCCTGTGCCTCTTATCATCACCTTAACAAAACTCCGCAAGAACAGTCAGAGCAACTGACGTCATCAATGCGGGCAGAGGCAAAGGCGAAAGAACATGTTTCAGAAATCTGTGCCGTTGAATCGGGTGTCTTCGGCCGTCAGTATTCTCGAACTGATTTACCACAACACCGTGCGATCCATTCGTTCATCACATGGCAACGCGTTCATGTCGATCGCAGTCAGTGTGTTCCAGTCTCTGTTGTTCGTGCTCTTTTTCTACGTGATGTTTTCGGTGATGGGCCTTAAGGGCATCGCTGTGCGCGGGGATTTTGTCATTTTCCTGCTGACTGGCATCTTCATGTTTATGACGCATAACAAAGCGGTTGGTGCTGTTTTGGGTGCGGAGGGGCCGACATCTGCGATGATGCAGCACGCGCCGATGAACACGGCCATCGCGATCATGTCGAGCATGCTGTCCGTGCTATACATTCAGGTGTTGTCCGTGATCGTCATTCTGTTTGTCTATGACGTCGCGGTGAACCCATACGTGTTGACCGAAATCGTTGACCCAATGCCAGTTATTGGCATGTTGTTGCTCTCGTGGTTCTCGGGCGGATGTATTGGCCTAGTGTTTTTTGCGCTAAAGCCTTGGTTTCCCGGCTTGGTGAACACGTTGTCTACCATCTTCATACGCGCGAACTTGATTGCCTCCGGCAAGATGTTCGTGGCGAATTCGCTGCCCAGTTTCATGGTGTCCATGTTCGACTGGAACCCGCTTTTCCACACGATTGACCAGGCGCGTGGATTCGCGTTTATCAACTACGTTCCGCGTAACACGAACTGGGAATATGTTGTGTACCTGTCACTCACATTTCTAATGATCGGATTGATGGGCGAATTCTACACACGCCGCAAAGCATCGTCGTCTTGGGGTGCGCGGAACTGATCAGGTCACAACCCGTAGTGTAAGATTGATCCGACCGCCATTGCGCAGCAGGGTCGAACTGTGCGGGCGCACTCGGTCCACACCATGGTACGCCATACGAGCGCTTCCTTCCATGACAACGACGTCACCGGAACGCAGCCACACCGACTCGGTCTTGCCTCCCCGTGTGGCATTGCCCATCCGATACAGCGCATCATCCCCAAGCGAAATTGAGACAACCGGCTGCGACATGTCCTTTTCGTCGCGGTCTTGGTGCATACCCATTTTTGCGGCATCGGAGTACCAGTTGATCAAGCAGCATTCTGGCAATCGTGCACTTGGAACCAGAGTGCGCCAGAGGTCTAGCACGCGCTTGGGCATCTTTGGCCATGAAACGCCTGCTGGATGTTTGGCTTCATACCGGTACCCTTTGCGGTCACTCACCCAACCGAATTGACCGGCAGCACTCATACGAACGGACATCGGCGTTCCACGCGGCGTCACGGGTTGAAACAAGGGTGCGTGTTTCAGGCACGCGCGAACCTCCTCAACCAGCGCGATCTGCGCGTCCTGATCAAGATATTCATGATAAATCTTGAACTCGCGGACAGTCAGTAGTGCCATGACACCTCGATAATTTCTCGAAACGCGAAATCCATACAGAATTTTCAGAATTTCACGCTAACTGCACCGCTTGCAGGTGCTTGGATGCCTCCTTATATACCGTCCGGACCTGCTGAACACGAATGCGTCAGCGGAACAGAATGCGGGGCGGGATGCCGAAATGGGTCATCGTCTCGTGACATCGCCTTGAGATATGAAGGGATCAAACAACATGGCCAAAGTTATTGGTATTGACCTTGGAACCACCAACAGCTGCGTCGCTATCATGGACGGCTCGCAGCCACGCGTAATCGAAAACGCCGAAGGTGCACGCACGACTCCATCGATTGTCGCGTTCACAGATGATGAACGCCTTGTCGGCCAGCCCGCCAAGCGGCAGGCGGTCACCAACCCAGAAAACACCGTCTTTGGTGTGAAGCGTTTGATCGGTCGTCGCAATGATGACAGCGCGCTCGCCAAAGATCGCAAGAATATGCCGTTCTCCGTCATCGACGGCGGCAATGGCGACGCTTGGGTCGAAGCCAAGGGTGAGAAATACTCCCCATCGCAAATCTCGGCCTTCATCCTGCAAAAGATGAAAGAAACCGCCGAATCGTATCTCGGTGAAGATGTCGATCAGGCTGTGATCACCGTCCCTGCTTACTTCAACGACGCGCAGCGTCAGGCCACCAAAGACGCCGGCAAGATCGCAGGTCTTGAGGTGCTTCGGATTATTAACGAACCGACAGCTGCCGCGCTGGCCTACGGTCTCGACAAGAAAGAATCCCGCACCATCGCGGTCTATGACCTTGGCGGCGGTACATTTGACGTGACCATCCTCGAAATCGACGATGGCCTCTTTGAAGTGAAATCCACCAACGGCGACACGTTCCTCGGTGGTGAAGACTTTGACATGCGCATCGTCAACTACCTCGCGGACGAGTTCAAAAAAGAGAACGGCGTTGATCTGACGCAAGACAAAATGGCGCTTCAGCGTCTCAAGGAAGCAGCAGAAAAGGCCAAGATCGAGCTGTCCAGCTCCAGCCAGACAGAGATCAACCAGCCGTTTATCTCGATGGACGGAAAAACCGGTCAGCCGCTTCACCTCGTGCTCAAACTGACCCGTGCAAAGCTCGAAAGCCTTGTCAGCGATCTGATCAAAGCGTCGCTCACGCCCTGCCAGGCCGCTCTGAAAGACGCTGGTCTCAGCACAGGCGACATTGATGAGGTTGTCCTCGTCGGTGGTATGACCCGCATGCCAAGAGTCACCGAAGAGGTGACCAAGTTCTTTGGCAAAGAGCCGCACAAGGGTGTGAACCCTGACGAAGTGGTTGCCATGGGTGCTGCCATTCAGGCCGGTGTTCTGCAAGGTGACGTGAAAGACGTTGTTCTTCTTGACGTAACCCCTCTGTCGCTCGGCATCGAAACGCTCGGTGGCGTCTTCACACGTCTCATCGACCGGAACACAACCATCCCAACGAAGAAGAGCCAAATCTTCTCGACTGCCGAAGACAACCAGAACGCTGTGACCATCCGGGTCTTCCAGGGTGAGCGTGAAATGGCGGCGGACAACAAGATCCTCGGTCAATTCAACCTCGAAGACATCCCGCCAGCACCGCGAGGCATGCCTCAGATCGAGGTGACGTTCGACATCGACGCGAACGGCATCGTGTCCGTTTCGGCCAAAGATAAAGGCACTGGTAAAGAGCAGAACATCACGATCCAGGCGTCTGGTGGTCTGTCGGATGAGGACATCGAAAAGATGGTTCAGGACGCGGAGGCAAACGCTGAAGCGGATAAGGATCGTCGCGAGATGGTCGAGGCACGCAACCAGGCCGAAAGCCTTATCCATTCGACCGAAAAGTCGGTGGAAGAGCATGGCGATAAGGTCGACCCGACTACAGTTGAGGCGATTGAACTCGCGATTGCAGCACTCAAGGACGATCTGGAAGACGAGAAAGTCACTGCTGACAAGATCAAGTCGGGCATCCAGAACGTTACAGAAGCGGCAATGAAACTGGGCGAGGCGATCTACAAGGCACAAGCGGAAGAAGGCGAAGATGCGCCAGCTGCCGCGGATGAGCCAAGCGATGACGATACCATTGTCGACGCTGACTTTGAGGATCTCGACGACAATAAGCGCGCCTAAGCTTGCTCAGGCGGAACCAATAGGGGGCCGGTCCGGATGCCGGGCCGGCCTCTGACGTTCCGTAAAAGGAGGGCATAATGTCCAAACGCGACTACTATGATGTGCTCGGCCTGCAAAAAGGCGCGTCCCCCGACGAGATCAAGAAAGCCTATCGCGGGAAAGCGAAAGAGCTTCACCCCGACCGCAACGCCGACAATCCCAAAGCCGAAGACCAGTTCAAAGAGGCCAATGAAGCCTACGAAGTCCTGAAAGATGCCGATAAGAAAGCGGCCTATGACCGTTACGGTCACGCGGCATTCGAAGGCGGCATGGGCGGGGGTGGTCCGCGCCCGGGTGGCGGGCAAGGTGACTTTGCCAGCGCCTTTTCCGACGTATTCGACGACTTGTTCGGCGATTTCATGGGCGGTCAGCGGGGCGGCGGTGGTCGCCAGCGTGCGGCGCGTGGTGCGGACTTACGCTACAACCTTCGTGTGACCCTCGAAGACGCCTATGCAGGCATGCAAAAGACCATTCAGGTGCCAACTTCGGTGCAGTGCGACTCCTGCACAGGTACGGGTGCTGAAGGCGGGGCCGAACCAGTCTCTTGCCCGACCTGTAATGGCATGGGCAAAGTCCGCGCGACCCAAGGATTCTTTACCGTCGAACGCACATGTCCGACATGTTCCGGGCTTGGTCAGATTATCAAAAACCCGTGCAACGTGTGCAACGGGGCAGGCCGCGTTCAAAAAGACCGCGCTTTGTCAGTGAACATCCCCAAAGGTGTCGAAACTGGCACGCGCATCCGTTTGGCCGGAGAAGGCGAAGCGGGATTGCGTGGCGGTCCTCCGGGTGATCTCTACATCTTTATCGATGTGGCCCAGCATGACCTGTTTGAACGTGACAGTGTGCATTTGCATTGCCGTGTGCCTGTATCCATGACCGTCGCTGCGCTGGGAGGTAACATCGAAGTTCCGACCATTGACGGTGGCCGCAGCCGCGTTTCGATACCACAAGGCAGCCAATCGGGTCGCCAGATGCGCTTGCGCAGCAAGGGTATGCCTGCCCTGCGTGGCGCTGGGCAAGGTGACATGTTCATCGAGCTTGCCGTTGAAACGCCGGTAAATCTGACGTCGCGCCAGAAGGAAATTCTGCGCGAGTTTGAAGAGCTGAGCGAAGACAACAACCCTGAATCAAAGAGCTTTTTCAAATCTGTAAAAGGCTTTTGGGACTCGATGAAAGGCTAGTGCAAGGGTGCCGCCCCGCACGAAAGTTCGGGCCGGCAAGCTCACCGCTTATAAGTTTGTTAATAACGTTCGGCGCAGGGTATATGCCATGCCCCGAACCTCTTCCCAACTCTCTCTGTTCGAAGCCGCTGCGCCGCCCCCACGACAGGCCAAGCCCCAATCTGTATCTAAACTCGGGTCCAAGCGGCCAAAACAGCCGTCATACATCGCAGGTCACCGGAACCGCTTGCGGGATCGTTTTTTGATCGGTGGGGCTGACCCGCTACCGGATTATGAGCTTCTCGAACTCCTGCTATTTCGCAGTTGTCGAAACGGGGATGTAAAGCCGATGGCGCGTCTCTTGATCGATACATTTGGTGACTTCAACGCAGTGTTGTCTGCACCCGTTGATCGCTTAACCGAAGTCAAAGGCATTGGTCCCGAAACGGCATTTGAACTGAAACTGATTGAAGCTGCCGCGCATCGCATGACGCAGACCAAGTTGTTAAAACGAGAAGTGATCTCAAGCTGGTCTGCACTGCTCGATTATTGTCGCGCTTCCATGGCGCATCAGGACAACGAACAATTCCGCATCTTTTTCCTCGATCGCAAAAACGTTCTGATCGCAGATGAAATGCAAGGGAAGGGCACCGTTGACCATGTTCCAGTCTATCCACGTGAGATTATCAAACGCGCGCTGGCGTTGAATGCGTCTGCGCTCATTCTGGTACACAATCATCCGTCGGGTGACCCGACACCTTCGCACGCCGATATCACAATGACGGAGGATATCGTCTCTGCATGCAGCGCGGTCGGCATCACCGTGCATGACCATCTGATCATCGGAAAAACCGGTGAGACGAGCTTCAGATCAGAAGGCTTGTTAGATTAACGCACCCAGACTTCGACACGGCGGTTCACTTGTCGGCCCCAGCTTGTGTCATCACAAGCCATTGGCATCGCCTCTCCAAATGCGTCTGTCGTTAACACAACTTGGGACAGGTTGGATGCCTCTACGGCGTTTTCCACTGCGAGTTTCACAGCCTGCGCCCGCTCACGAGCAATCCGCAGGTTTCCATCCGCAGGTCCTTCACCGTCAGAGAAACCAACAAACATCAGCTTTCGCCCATCGTAAATCCCGGCCTCCATGGCGCGGGCGAGTTGCTGGACGTTCGACCGTGATTGCGCATCCAGACGCGTTTGCCCTGGCTCAAACCGGAAAGAGGTCGACAGGCGCCGTAAGGGTGACAGCGTATCGATCAGCCGCTTCAGATTACTCAGACCAGCATCACCGTCAGCCACACGTACCGCGTTGGCCAGCCGATCTCCCTGAGCATTCAGGGTGATTTCTTCAGGCGCTTGATCAACAAACCCTGCCCGCCGCGTGATGATTTGCGCGGGTACAGTGCGAGTATAAGCCAGAAACTCACGGGCGAGCTTGGGCAGGCGACGTGCAGGGATGTAAAGGAACATCGGCGCAGTCAGTGGATAATCCTCTGTCTTGATCGTCAACCTGTTGGCCCGCAGCGAGAATCCACAAGTTCCTGTCAGGGCCAGTGCTTTGCTGTTGCCGACTTCCGAATAATTGGCGACGCCGATGCCTAATTGATCGTCCGCCACGGCTTGCGCCAACTCCCCATTGGTTGCATGCCGGTTGACGCCATCACGCAACTCAACCGCAGCCCTGCGTAAAACGCGATCCTCAACTGCTTGAGCAATCCCCGATTGCGCATCGCGCATATGGATTGAAATCGGTGCATCAGGCCCGCCCAACGTGCGCCAGTTTGTGATGTCGCCTGACAAGACGCGCGCGAGGTCAGAAATGGACATGGCTGAAATGGGGTTCACTGGCGAAACGATCACTGTCATGGCATCGAGCGCCAACACTCTGGAACGGTTCACATCATCCAAGGTGCCAAGCCCGGCCTCTTCGGCAAGCTCCAGTTCTCCGGGTCGAATTTCGCGCAATGCCATAACCAGGTCTGCCTCATCGGCGAGCAGATCAGCGAAGCCTTCGTCGGTGCTTGAGACACGAAATGCGAAACGGGCAACAACCGCGTCCTCGTCGGTTCTCAAAACGTAAATGAAATGCGTGTCGTCTTCGGTGATCCGCTCGGCCTTGAGCCCGTTTTGCAGCGCGAAAACTTCAACCAATGCTGGCATCAAAACTTCGCCTATGGTTGACGAACCTGAAATCGACATCTCTGCCACGAAATTGGTCAAAGATGGACAGCCAGGTCCTTCGCAAACCACACCTGATCCATCGACCGTGAGTTCTCCATACTTTGTCTCAACACGGTAAAACTGACCGTCAAAGCCTAGCAGCGTGCCAGAAAGCTCAACGGCGCCGTCGCGCGACCGCAACACAACGTCCTCGGCCCATGCCGAGATGACAGTCGAAAACAGAAAAAGTGCGGCCAATAGCGCCGCACGTAAATATTTCATGGATTGGGCCTTTGACCTGCCTGCCTAGTTGACCGCGATTGTCAGGTCTTCGACGATATTTTTCAACATCAAGAAATCGCCAACTGCCTCGCAGTTTGGTACGTCGATTGTCACTTCTTTCGCTCTAAGCGGGCGACCGTTCCGAATTTCCAGTGTTTGGGCCTCAACCACCGTGTCGCAATTCATTTGATGGATTTCAGCCTCAACTGTGAGTGCCACCGTGCCTGCTGCATCAGCCGTGCCAGACGGAAACGTGTAAACTTCAGCCATGAGAGCATCAGGTGCGTTCGCCTTCCCTAATGAGGTCAGGAAACCACTGCCTATTTCTATCGCCTGCGTTGGATTTGTTTCGGAACCGCGCCAAACGTGACCGTCTGAGAAGTACTCGGCATCAAACTCGCGGGCGTGCAATTGCAGACCTGCATTGCCGCGCCACTGTACAACGACACGTTCATAGAACTCTAATGAGCTGACCTCTGTCTGTGCGGCGGCGCCACTGCCGTCCAGAAACGATGCAACCACGACCGCCTGTTCAGCAAGGGCTGGCAGCTTCAGACGAAGCGTGCCATCCGGTCCAACCAACTCGGTAAACATCAAGCCATGGTGGTGGAATGTTACGCGTTCATTGCCATGGCACGGAGCCTTCAGTTGAACCGCAATCATCGCACCTGCTGCTGGCGAAGCGTTAAGATTTGCCTGGCACGCGCGTGATATTTCTTTCTTCTTTGAAGGGTTCGGTGTGAGGACGGGTTGTTCAGGCGACGCAGGCACCGACACCGAGGCCAACGTCACCGGTAGAATGGACGCAACGTTTGAGTCAAGCGCAACCGGCGGCTTGGGCGTGGACGACACCTCTTGCACATCGCTGACATCCGCGACTGGCGCAGGGACAATACTCGTTGCCTGTGCAGGTTGCGAAACAGGCCAATACTGCATCGCTGCACCAATACCAATCGCGAGCGCAAACGTGCCAGCAGCAATAAGGGTCGACGTTTTACGGTCCATTGCGGGTTTCCGATGCTTCTTTTGCATCGAGAGTGATCCCACAAGAGTTTGGAGCCTCTAAGGCGCGACTTGGGTTACATTACGTCCGCAATATGGCGTTGCGCCTATACAAGCCGCCCATGGCAGTGTTTGAACTTCTTGCCTGACCCGCATGGACAAGGGTCATTGCGGCCCGGATTACCCCAAGTGGATGGGTCGCTTTCAACAAAGCCCGGCCGTGCCTTTTCCGGGTCGCCCACAGGCGGGGTTGGCGCGCCATCTGCTTGCGGGCTGGCGCCTTCTGCCGCTTGGGCCATGGCGGCTTGACGCTCTGCGAGTTGCGCCATCATGGCCTTTTGCTCTTCCTCGGTCATCGGACGGACCTGACCAAGCTGCTTGGTCACGTCCTCACGCAAGCTGTCGAGCATGCTTTCAAACAATTGGAACGCTTCAGACTTGTACTCATTCAAAGGGTCGCGCTGCGCGTAGCCGCGGAACCCAACGACGGAGCGCAAGTGTTCGAGCGTCAAAAGGTGTTCACGCCATTTGGAATCGATCGTTTGCAGCAGAACCTGCTTTTCGATCTGGCGCATGGTGTCTTGACCAAAGGCTTCGGTCTTTTCAGCCATGACTTGATCAGAGGCATCTTCGAGCCGCTCGCGGATCACCTCGCCGTCGACACCCTCTTCATCGCCCCAAGTGACCGCATCGGCGACAAAGCCAAGGTGTTCTTTGATGGCGTCTTGCAGACCTTGAGTGTCCCATTGGTCCGCATAAGATTTTGGCGGAATGTACGTGTCGACCAGATCATCGATGACCTGATGGCGCATGTCCTGCGCGATTTCTGACAAGTCTTGCGCTTCCATGATTTCGCGACGCTGGCTAAAAATCACCTTACGCTGATCGTTCATCACATCGTCGAATTTCAGAAGCTGCTTGCGGATGTCAAAGTTGCGCCCTTCAACCTTGGCCTGCGCGCGTTCCAGCGACTTGTTCACCCATGGGTGAACGATCGCCTCGCCTTCTTTCATGCCAAGGCCAGAAAGCACCTTCTCGAGGCGTTCTGATCCGAATATCCGCATCAGATCATCATCCAGCGACAGAAAGAAGGACGACCGCCCTGGGTCCCCCTGACGGCCAGAACGACCCCGCAGCTGGTTGTCGATCCGGCGGCTTTCGTGACGTTCGGTGGCCAGAACAAACAGGCCACCCGAGTCCTTTACGGCTTGTTCGTCAGTGTCGTGCTGTGTCTCAATGCGTTTGCGGACCTCTTCGGGGTCTGCGTTGGGTTCTGCAGCAATGGCTTCGAGCACCTGAATTTCGACATTACCGCCAAGCTTAATATCGGTTCCGCGTCCGGCCATGTTCGTTGCGATGGTGACTGCGCCAAGCTTCCCGGCATCTGCCACAATTTGGGCTTCCTGTTCGTGCTGTCGCGCGTTCAGGACGTTGTGTTTGAGCTTGGCCTTGTCCAAAAGCTGGCTCAGCATTTCGGATTTCTCGATGGACGTTGTGCCAACAAGAACCGGCTGGCCCTTTTCATGCGCGCCTTTGATTTCTTCGACAATGGCGTCGTATTTCTCTTGGGCTGTGCGATAGACTTTGTCGTCTTCGTCAATCCGCGCAATTTCACGGTTGGTGGGTACCTCGACCACACCAAGACCATAAATCTCGGAAAACTCGTCAGCTTCGGTCACAGCGGTGCCCGTCATGCCCGACAGTTTTTCGTAAAGCCGGAAGTAGTTCTGGAACGTCACCGACGCGAGGGTCACGTTCTCTGGTTTGATGTCACAGCCTTCCTTGGCTTCGATGGCTTGGTGAAGGCCCTCTGACAGACGTCGCCCGGCCATCATGCGGCCCGTGAATTCGTCTATCAGAACCACCTCACCGTCACGAACGATGTAATCCTTGTCTTTCAGGAACAGCTTGTGCGCGCGCAGGCCCTGATTGACATGGTGAACAATCGTGGTGCTTTCAGGATCGTAGAGCGACTGATCCTCAGGCAATATGCCTTGCTCAACCAAGATTTCTTCCAGGAACTCGTTGCCTTCATCCGTGTAGGTGACGTTGCGTGTCTTTTCATCGATGGTGAAATGTTCTTCCGTCAAGGACGGGATCACTTTGTCGATGGCGATATACAGATCACTGCGGTCCTGCGCTGGCCCCGAAATAATCAACGGTGTCCGCGCTTCGTCGATCAGGATGCTGTCGACCTCATCAACCACTGCAAAGAAGTGGTCGCGCTGATACATCTGGTTCAGCTCTGACTTCATGTTGTCGCGCAGGTAATCGAAGCCAAGCTCGTTGTTTGTCGCGTAAGTGATATCACAGGCATAGGCCGCCTGCTTTTCATCATCGGGTTGACGGGGATACACGACGCCAGTGGTTAGCCCGAGCGCGCCGTAGACGTTGCTCATCCATTCGCTGTCGCGTTTTGCGAGGTAATCGTTTACTGTCACGATGTGCACACCGCGTCCGGTCAGCGCGTTGAGGTAAGACGGGAAGGTTGCAACAAGCGTTTTGCCTTCGCCCGTCTTCATCTCCGAAATGTTGCCCTGATGCAGGAAGATGCCGCCCATAAGCTGCACATCAAAAGCCCGAAGACCAAGAGCGCGCTTTGCGGCTTCCCGACAGTTTGCAAATGCCTCTGGCAGCAGGTCGTCCAAAGACTCTCCATTCGCCACTCGCGCTTTGAATTCGGCGGTCTTTTCGATCAGCCCTTCATCGCTGAGTTTCTCGAATTCCGGTTCAAGTGCGTTGATCTTATCGACCAGCGGGCGCGTCGCCTTCACTTTGCGGTCGTTCGGCGTTCCGAACACCTTGCGCGCGACATTCCGTAATCCCAGCATGCACTCTCTTTCAGCTTTGACATCTTCGTGTGCGGCATCTGCTTGCCCGCCTCGCACACAGCCCATATGACACAGGGGAACGACCGGCCTCGCAGAGCCATGTGGCGATGTAAGGTCAGCGAAATACAGTGTCAACGTCACCCATAGGCGCGGGTGGCACCGGAAGGATCAAGAGATGTCGAAACTCATCACAAAACTGTCTGTCGGTGCCCTTGCACTGATGCTGGCTCTGCCTGTTCAAGCGCAGGAAGAGCTGACAGCCGACAGTGTCATTGCAAATGTAAATGGCACAGAAATCACTTTGGGTCATATGCTTATGGTGCGGGCATCGCTGCCGGATCAGTATCGTGATTTGCCGTCAGAGATCCTTTGGGACGGCATTCTGGACCAGATGATCCAACAAACGGTGCTGACGCAACTGCTCGAAGGCGAGGACAGTGTTCGCATCAAGCTGGCGCTCGAGAACGAGCGACGTTCGTTGCAGGCGGCGCAAGTCATCGAAGGTATTGTGGCGGATGCAGTGACGGAAGAGGCGGTACAGGCGTTATACGAACAAACCTATCTGCAAGGTGAAGCAACCGAAGAGTTCAATGCATCGCACATCTTGGTGGCGACTTTGGAAGATGCCGAAGCTATCATCGTTGACATTGAAGGCGGCGCAGATTTTGCGGAAGTCGCACAAGAGAAATCCACTGGACCATCTGGACCGAATGGCGGATCGCTTGGATGGTTCGGACCCGGAATGATGGTGCCAGAGTTTCAGGCTGCTGTTGAGTCACTCGAAGTTGGCGAAGTGTCCGTTCCCGTTCAAACACAATTCGGATGGCACGTAATCAAGCTTAATGAAAAGCGTGTAGAAGAAGCACCCGCTTTAGAAACCGTACGCGCTGAACTTGAAGAGCGGATCAGCCAGCAAGAAGTTGTCGACCGTATTGAAGAGTTAACTGAAGCAGCCGAGATCACGCGCACCGCGAAGGAAGACGTTGACGTGTCCATCATCGACAATCTCGAACTGCTTGAGGAATGACAAGTGGCTGACATCACGTCTGTGTCACCGCTTGCGCCCCCGTCATTTCCGGACCTTCCGGTAGTGAAAGGTGCGCGTTTTGCGGCGGCGGCAGCAGGGGTAAAGTACCGTGATCGGCCAGACGTGATGTTGGCGGTGCTAGACCCCGGTTCGGTTGTCGCAGGTGTTTTTACCAAATCTGCAACGCGGTCCGCCAACGTGCTGGATTGTCAGGACAAGATTGACAAATCCGATCCATCTGGTGCGGCCATCATCGTGAATTCCGGCAACTCCAACGCGTTTACCGGGCGTGCAGGTGACGCGTCAGTTAAAGCCATTTGTGACGAAGTTGCGAATGTCACCAACCTGCCCGCAAGCCGTGTTTTTACGAGCTCTACGGGCGTGATCGGAGAGCGATTGCCGCATGATCGGATCACCGCGAAAGTAGCTGAGTTGGCGCATGGGCTTGATGAAGCGCGCCTTGCGGATGCCGCCAAAGCAATCATGACCACCGACACTTTTGCAAAAGCTGCGGCGACGACTGTAGACTTTCCGGGTGGCATAGTGACGATAGCCGGGATCGCCAAAGGCTCGGGCATGATTGCGCCCGATATGGCGACGATGTTGGTCTACATCTTTACCGATGCAAAACTCGAACAAGCTGACTTGCAAAGCATGGTCTCTCGTCTCAACGAGAAAACCTTCAATTGCATCACTGTCGACAGTGACACCTCGACATCAGACACGCTGCTTGTCGCCGCAACGGGTGCGTCTGGCGTTCAAGCGGACGGCCAAGCGTTTGAGGATGCGCTGCGTGACGTAATGTTGAACCTCGCGCATCAGGTTGTGCGCGATGGAGAAGGGGCAACGAAATTCGTGTCGATCAACGTGTCTGGCGCATCGAGCGATGCAGATGCCAAGATCCATGCCCTGTCGGTCGCGAATTCGCCGCTGGTTAAGACCGCCATTGCAGGTGAAGACCCAAATTGGGGGCGCGTGGTGATGGCGATTGGTAAATCGGGCGCACCCGCTGATCGCGACACGCTGAGCATAAAGTTCGGGGACATTCAGGTGGCAAAAAACGGATGGGTCGATCCGGACTACCAAGAAGAGCAGGGCGCGGCGGTCATGAAAGAACAAGAGATCGATATTTCAATCGACTTAGGTATTGGCGATGGGACTGCGACAGTATGGACCTGCGATCTGACCCACGGCTACATCTCAATCAATGCGGACTACCGGTCATAATCCATGAAGATCGTTCTTGTTTCTGCTGTAGCCTTGATCGACCCGGATGGCCGCATTCTTTTGGCGCAACGGCCCGAAGGCAAATCCATGGCCGGTTTATGGGAGTTTCCTGGCGGAAAAGTTGAACCTGATGAGACACCAGAAGTCGCTCTGGTGCGCGAATTGCAGGAAGAACTGGGCATCGACACGTGGGAAAGCTGCCTCGCGCCTTTGACATTCGCCTCGCATACTTACGAGTCATTTCATCTTTTGATGCCGCTCTATGCTTGCCGGAAATGGAATGGAACACCCGAATCAAAAGAAGGCCAAAGTTTGGCGTGGGTGCGCGCGCGCGATTTGAAAAACTACCCCATGCCGCCAGCTGACATCCCACTAATTCCAATTTTGCGCGATTGGTTGTAGTTTTTCGACCTGTATGCACAGTATTTAGGCGAAGTGCCAAAATTTGAACTGGCTAATATACTGTTTCCGATTTACTTACAAAGTGTCGAAATTTGGGGAGGTTAGACATGTTGAAGACAATTATGGTCGGAAGCTACATCTCCGTGCAGGGTATTTTCGAAAAAGCTTTGCCAGATGGGCGTATCGAAGTACGAGTTGGTAGTCGCGTTTATACGGGGTCACCCGTGTTGACTGCAGCGTAGCCAACTGGGAACTACGAAAGAAGGGCAGCGAAGTCGCTGCCCTTTTTCATTTGTCTTAGGGTTGTTTTGATCAGTCGAGATTACGCTCGACCTCTTCGCGTTCGAAGATCTCGATAACGTCACCCTGACGGATGTCTTCATAGTTCTCGAACGCCATGCCGCATTCCTGACCAGAGATCACTTCAGCTACTTCATCCTTGAAGCGCTTCAGTGTCTTAAGCGTGCCTTCGTGGATCACCACGTTGTCGCGCAGCAAACGCACACCCGCGCTGCGACGTGCGACGCCTTCTGTGACGAGACAACCCGCAACCTTGCCAACGTTGGACACCTTGAAGACATCCTTGATCTCGGCATAGCCGATGAAGTTCTCTTTGATCTCTGCACTGAGCAAGCCCGAGGCCGCCGCTTTCACATCGTCCACAAGGTCGTAGATCACGCTGTAGTAGCGAATTTCCACACCCTTCTGATTGGCCGTATTCCGCGCGGTTGCATTTGCACGCACATTAAAGCCAATGACCGGACAGCCAGATGCTTCGGCGAGTCCCACGTCGCTTTCCGTGATCGCGCCGACGCCTGAATGCAGCACGCGCACGCGCACCTCTTCGTTGCCAACCTTTTCAAGCGCCTGAACAATCGCTTCGGCCGAACCCTGCACGTCAGCCTTCACCAAGACAGGAAGCTCAGAGACGTTCTCGTCTTCCTTCGCCTTCTGCATCAGTTGTTCCAGCGTCGTTGCCGCACCCGCCGCAGCGCGCTTTTCTTTGGCGACGTTCGCACGATACTCGGCAATCTCTCGTGCCTGCGCTTCGGTGTCTGTCACGTTCAGCACGTCACCCGCTTCGGGTGTGCCGTTCAGGCCCAGAACCTCAACCGGAACCGATGGACCGGCCTCTTTGACGCGCTCGCCTTTGTCGTTGATCAAAGCACGAACTTTACCGTACTGCTCACCCACAACGAAGATATC
>ERZ1740070.1351-NODE-1351-length-15449-cov-5.386124_pt1 | contig 15449 bp, 10 predicted proteins | sample MGYA00581734_ERZ1740070 | MGnify/ENA primary metagenome ERZ1740070 (study PRJEB43018, sample SAMN04849744) | marine metagenome | isolation source: floating plastic debris | place: Pacific Ocean | collected 2008-09-01 | study: EMG produced TPA metagenomics...
CTGCGGCACGTCGCTTCGCGTCAGCGATTAGTCCCTTCGCGGACTCGCCTCTCATCCAAACGTCGAGCATATCGGCCCAACACTGCAGCATGATCTTTCGCTCGGCGAGATATCTATTCACGTTGTAGACGGAAGCGATCCGGTTCCGGGGCGCATGGGCCAAGCTCATCTCGATCCATCGATCATCGAACTTGGCCCGGTTCAGGCCGGTCGAGAACGTGCGGCGTAGGTCGTGAACGCCGAAGCTCTGAAAATCCGGGGCATTCTCGCGGACACGCTTTACAGCAGCATCGATTACGCGGTTGAGCGTGGCATTGCTGATGGGCGTTTCGGAGTCGTATCGACCCGGATGCAGGTATCGGCTCGCACCGAACATGGTACGGAACGCCGTTAGAATATCTAGCGCCTGATCGCTCAGCGGCACGATATGCGTCTTTCCAGACTTCATTCGCTCGGCCGGAATTGTCCAGCGCGCACTTGCGAAGTCAATTTCCGTCCACGTAGCGTCGATGAACTCCGACTTCCGAACGCCGGTCAGCAAGACGAACTTCACGGCTAGGCGGAGCGTTGGTGCGGCCGAGACATGATCTAAAGCCGCCAGCGCCAAGCGGATTTCTGACGGGGATAAGGCGCGGTCGCGTGGCTCAAACGTGGCGATAGCGCTCGTCCGGATGGACTCAGCGGGATTGCTTACATCCAGTCCACATGCCTGGGCGTGCCGGAACACCAGCAAAACGATCTCGCGAACATGCACGGCGACCGCTGGCCCGCGCTTTTCCTTAACCTCATCGCACAAACGTTTGAGGCGTTGCGGCGTGATTTCTTGCAGCTTGAGCTTCGACAGCTCTGACGCGATGGCACGATCATAAACCGATCGGCGCATCGCCAAAGTGCTGTCGGCCAGTCTCTCCGCTCCCGACTTCGGGTCGGCTTTATGTTTGAAGTAGGCTTTGGCCCAGCCACCAAACGTAAACGCTGCGGCCGACGTCGCGCGCTTCTCCACCTTGGCTTTGGACGGCGACTCACCGCGCTCGACCTGGCACCTAGCTCGCGCCAGCAGTGTCCTGGCCTCCGCAAGCGAAACCTTCATCCCGTATTCCAGTGCATCGGGTTCGCGTGTCAGCTTGCGCGCGGCCTCAGCACTGTATCGACCGATGGTCAGAACTTCCTGCCGACCGTTCACGCGGTACTGATACCGGAACGAGATGACGCCCGTTGGCGTGACGGCCGCATGCATCCCGTCACCGTCCGTCACTTTGTAAAGCTTGGTCTTCGGCTTCAGGTTTCTCAGTTCTCTGTCAGTAAGATTACCCATAAATCTGCATCCGGTCTGGGGCGAACGGATACCAACAAGACGGGCTGTTGGTAGCGAAGGCCCATTTCTTGACCATCCTGCGTCGTACCAACATCAGTGCCAACAGAGTGACTAGGTTGGGGTGACATGCAGCGATACGGGGTGGGAATAATTTTCCTTTGCAGTCAACCAGATCGAGCGACTTTCGGCACTGAGCGGGATGGTCTGAAACGACCTTAGATCATTCCCACTCGATCGTGCCGGGCGGCTTGCTGGTGAAGTCGTAGACGACGCGGTTGATGCCCTGCACTTCGTTTACGATGCGGGTCGCGACGCCGGTGAGGAAAGCCGCGTCGAAGGGATAGACATCGGCGGTCATGCCATCGGTGGATGTCACCGCGCGAAGGCCGCACACGCTGTCATAGGTGCGCGCGTCGCCCATGACGCCGACCGTTTTAACCGGGAGCAAGACGGCAAAGGCCTGCCAGATTGCATCGTAGAGCCCGGCGTTGCGGATCTCTTCCAGATAGATCGCGTCGGCCTTGCGCAGGATATCGCAGCGTTCCTTGGTGACTTCTCCGGGAATGCGGATCGCGAGGCCGGGGCCGGGGAACGGATGGCGGCCCACAAAGGCTTCGGGCAGGCCCAGCTCGCGGCCCAGCGCGCGCACTTCGTCCTTAAACAGTTCGCGCAAGGGTTCGACCAGGTCCATATTCATACGCTCAGGCAGGCCGCCGACATTGTGGTGGCTCTTGATCGTCACCGATGGCCCACCGGTGAAGCTGACGCTTTCGATGACATCGGGGTACAGCGTGCCCTGCGCGAGGAAATCCGCGCCGCCCACTTTCTTCGCCTCGGCCTCGAACAGATCGATGAAGGCGCCGCCGATGAACTTGCGCTTCTTCTCAGGGTCGGTGACGCCGGCTAGCCCAGCGAGGAAGGTTTCCTCGGCGTCCACAGCGATCAGCGGGATGTTGTAATGGTCGCGGAACAAGGTGACGACCTGTTCGGTCTCGTTAAGGCGCATCAACCCGTGATCGACATAGACGCAGGTCAGCTGGTCGCCGATCGCTTCATGGATCAGCACCGCGGCCACCGCGCTGTCGACCCCGCCCGAAAGCCCGCAGATCACGCGCTTGTGGCCCACCTGCTCGCGGATTTCGGCGATCTTGGTCTTGCGAAATTCGGCCATCGTCCAGTCGCCCGCCAGGCCGCAAACATGGCGCACAAAATTGGCGAGCAACTTGCCGCCATCGGGCGTGTGGACGACTTCGGGGTGGAACTGGGTGCCGTAGAATTTGCGTTCCTCATCCGCGATGACGGCGAAGGGGGCGCCGTCGCTGGTGGCGACGATTTCAAAACCGGGGGCAAATTGCGTGACCTTGTCGCCGTGGCTCATCCAGACCTGGTGGCGCTCGCCCTCTTTCCAAAGGCCGTCGAACAGAGCGCAATCCTTCGTCACCGTCAGGAACGCGCGGCCAAACTCGCCGCCCCTAGAACCATCGGCGCCCGTTTCATGACCCGGGCGCACTTCGCCGCCCAATTGGTGGCTCATCACCTGCTGGCCATAGCAGATACCAAGGATCGGCACGCCCGCTTCGAAAAAGCTTTGCGGGCAGCGCGGTGAGCCTTCTTCGGGTACGCTGGCGGGTGAGCCGGACAGGATGATCCCCTTGGGGCTCATCCGGCGAAACGCGTCTTCGGCCATCGAGAACGGCGCGATTTCGGAATAGACGCCCGCCTCGCGCACGCGGCGCGCGATCAACTGGGTCACCTGGCTGCCGAAATCGACAATGAGGATGGAATCGGTTGGAGAGCTAAGCGTCGTGGGCGTGGTCATAGCTCCCGTTACGCCAGCGCCTCTTGCGCTGTCCAGTTCGGGAACGGCTGAGAACGCGGGCTTTGCGTGGTTCACGCTTGCCGAAATTGAATGTGTTGCATTTTACGCACCAAAAATTGGCGTTTTCGCATTTGTGTTCGATTGTATCGAACACTAATTGCTGCATCACCAAGCGCAAACGCCTCTCTCCAAGTGCGCGCTTGGCCTGGTACCCCACTGCCGAAACCGGCGCGGGTGCTGCCAGCTGATGGAGTTGCTGGTCACAGCGACGACCGCCCGCCTTGAGCCTTGGATGGGATATTTTCGGCTCAGCGCGCAAGGTCGCGAACGGTCTTCCCCGAGGCCAAAGCGGTGACAGGCGCCCAGCACCCCTTGCGCCCCGGGATCGGCGTGAGGCTTGCGGGGCCCAAGCGACCCAGACAGTGAGCAAGGCGCGGCCACACCTCCCCCCAATAAAGTGGCCGCGTCTTCGCTCACACATCCAGCGTGGCGCCGCCCGCTTGCAAGAGAGCGAAGCCCGCGCCCATCACCCAGATTTTCTATTACACTGATTTATTATATTGTTGCTCGAAAGGGTAACAATTCACGTTTTGCATCGTATCTATTTAGGCAAACCGGGCGAGCATGGTGCGCGCCCGTCAGGAGATACGACATGACCTATGCGTCAGAAAAGCTGATCAGCCTCGTCCTTGCCTTTGGCGTAAGCGCGGCGTCGTTCAGCGCCTACATCATCTAGGGTCAGATACCCGCGGGTCCAAAAGGGGGCGAGTCAAGGACACCCCTCAGACCCGATAGGGCGCGGTCTTCCCATTAGCGGGAGGGCCGCGCCCTCTTCGTTTCACGCGGTGGCCAAAGCTTCGGCGCGCTCGCGCAGCTGGGTCTTCAAAAGCTTGCCGATATGGCTGCGCGGCATTTCATCAATCGGGTGAAGCGCGGACAGGCGCTGGGTTTTGCCAAGCCGACCGTTGACCGCGGCGAGGATCGCGTCGCAATCCGCGCCTTTGCCCAGCACCACGAAACCCACCGGCGTCTCGCCCCATTGGCGCGAGGCGATGCCGACGACAGCCGCTTCGATCACGCCCGCATCTTTCGCCAATTCGGCCTCAAGATCGGAGGGGTAGATGTTGAACCCTCCCGATATGATCATGTCCTTGGCGCGGCCCACCAGTTCGACAAAGCCGTCTTCATCAACACGGCCAATATCGCCCATGCGCACCCACACACCGCCCTCGGCGTCGACATATTGCGCCTCGGTGGTCTTGTCGGGGCGGTTCTTGTAGCCCGACATCATTGTCTGGCTGCGCCCGATCAGGTTGCCCGGCGTGCCCGGCGGCACCTCGTTATCCTCATCGTCGAGCACCTTCATCTCACTGCCCGGCGCGGGGCGGCCCACGGTGTGCAGTTTGTCGGAGAATTCGTGGCAGGCCAGCAAGCACACCACGCCGCCTTCGGTCATCGAATAGATCTCGATCAGCCCGCCCGGCATGCGATCAAGCACCTGCCGCTTAAGCTCAGCCGAAAACGGCGCGGAAGTGCAGTATTTGAGGCTCAAGGCGCTGAGATCAAAGTCGTCGAACCCGCCGAAATCCATCAGCCGCTGATACTGAACCGGCACCAGCATGGTTACCGTCGTGCGGTCGCCTGAGGCGTGCTCCAACCAGCGCGCGCAATCAAACTTGCCCATGATCCGCACCGTGCCGCCCGCCAGCAAGGGAGCCAGAAAGGCGACCATCGTGGTGTTCGAATAGAGCGGCGTCGAAGCGAGCGAGCGCACCGGGATCTCCGCCTTCAAGTACGACAGCGCCGTCGCCCCAAATTGCCGCCAGCGCATGATATGGCTGTGTACGATCCCTTTGGGAATGCCGGTCGTGCCCGAGGAATAGATGATGTTGAAGGGCGCCTTCTTGTCCGGCGCGAAGGCAGGAGCCCTTGATCCCGGAGGAGCCATCCACCCTTCAATCGGGACGCGGATCAGATCAGCCATAAAGTCCGGCCCCAGTTCCGCCGCCTTGGCCGCATCGATAAACAGATGCCGCGCGCCCGAATCCTTGGCCATGCCTTCGAGCTGCTCGGGCGAGGCGCTGGTGGTGAGCGGCGCGGCCACGCCCCCTGCGCGCACTGCGGCAAGGAAGACCAGCGCGTATTCCACCCGGCTGGTGCCCAGGATCGCGACCGATTGGCCTGGCTCCAGGCCCGTCTCGATCAGCCGGGCTGCCAGCCTTTCGACAAGGCCAATCAACTCTGCCCAGGCGACATCGCGGTGGTCGTCGATCAACGCGATGGCATCGGGCTGTGCGCGCGCCCAGCCGGTCAGGATATCCAGGTAAGAGCCAAAGGGCTGTTCAAGCGCGTCAATGATCTGATCGCGCAGCGCGGGGTCGGTCGGGTTCGTTCTCTCCATGCGCTCTCACCTGCCCCAGCCAATCCCCGCGTTCAAGCGCGCTTGTCGCTTTCTTTACGCCTCTCGCCCACGGTGCGATGATGCGCGCAAGGAGAGGAACAATATCACATTCATTCTTGTGGAAGGCCGGTCTGGCCGCCTTGGCGTTGGTGGGCGCTGGCGGCGCCAACGCGCAGGACGGCGCGCCCCGGCCAGCCGAGCCCGCGCGCCCCGCCCCGCCTTCGATCCTCGCCATCCTTGCCCACCCTGATGACGAGATCACGATCGCGCCCGTGCTGGCGCGCGTCGCGCGGATGGGCGGCAAAGTCACGCTGATCTACGCGACCAGCGGCGACGCAGGCCCCGGCACCAGCGGCTTGGACAGCGCGCCCGACATCGCCGAGATGCGCAAGAAGGAAGGACGCTGCGCGGCCTTTGCGCTGGGCCTTGATGAACCGGTTTTCTGGGATCTGGGCGATGGCCAATTGGCGACGATGGCGCGCGCGCCCGACAGCGCAGCGAAACAGGCGCTGGGCCTGATCGAGGAAGCGCTTCAGGAAACCCAGCCCGATGTCGTGATGACCTGGGGCCCCGATGGCGGATACGGCCACGCCGATCACCGCACGATCAGCGCGCTTGTTACCCAAGTGATGGCGCGCTTGGGGGCGGGCCGCCCCGATTTGCTCTACGCCGCGCTGCCTCACGACGCGGAGGGCACGATCCCCGGCTTTGAGAGCTGGGCCACCACGTCAAGCGACCTTTTGACCGATCGTATCCGGTACCAGCCCCAGGATCTGGAAGCCACACAGAGCGCGCTGGACTGTTATGTCAGCCAGTTTCCCGTGCCCGCGCGGCGAGGGCTTTTGAGCCTCCTTCACAGCCAGGTCTGGCGCGGTTCGATCCACTTTCGCATGGCCTTTCCAGGCGCCCGATAAAGCGGCTGGCCGGCGCGATTGAGCCATCGGTGGAAAAGCTGATCCGGATTGGTCGGGGCATTTGGGTTTGGCGCGCTTAGCGCCTATATAATAGCCATGAACGAGACCAGCAGCGAAACCCCTCAAAACACCAAGCAGGGCGGCGAATATGGCGCGGATTCGATCAAGGTCCTCAAAGGCCTTGATGCGGTGCGCAAACGCCCCGGCATGTATATTGGCGACACCGACGATGGGTCGGGTCTGCACCACATGGTGTTCGAGGTTTCCGACAACGCGATTGATGAAGCGCTCGCGGGCCATTGCGACCTTGTTCTGATCGAACTCAACGCCGATGGCAGCGTCGGCGTCGAAGATAACGGGCGCGGCATTCCCGTCGGCATGCACAAGGAAGAGGGCGTCTCGGCGGCTGAGGTCATCATGACCCAGCTGCACGCGGGCGGTAAGTTTGAAAACACCTCGGACGACAACGCCTACAAAGTGTCAGGCGGCCTGCACGGCGTGGTCGTCTCCGTCGTTAACGCGCTTTCCGAATGGCTGGAGCTTAAAATCTGGCGCGATGGCAAAGAGCACTGGATGCGCTTTGAACACGGCGACGCGGTCAACAGTCTTGAAGTGTTGGGCGATGCGCCCAAAGTGGACAAGAACCCGGACGAAAACGGCTTCAAAAAGGGCACGCGCGTCACTTTCCACCACTCGAACGATACGTTCAAGAACGTCACCGAGTACGATTTTGACAAGCTGGAGCATCGCTACCGCGAGCTCGCTTTCCTCAACTCCGGCGTGCGCATCCTGCTTCGCGACAACCGCCATGAAGAACCGGTTGAGCACGACCTGTATTACGAAGGCGGGATCGCGGCTTTTGTGAAATACCTCGATCGCAACAAGCAGGCGCTCGTGGAAGAACCGATTGCCGTGTCCGCGAACAAGGACGGCATCGGGATCGACGTCTCGCTGCAATGGAACGACAGCTATTACGAAAATGTGCTGTGCTTCACCAACAACATTCCCCAACGCGATGGGGGCACGCACCTGGCGGCCTTCCGCGCGGCGTTGACGCGCACGCTCAACGGCTATGCGGATCGCGCAGGGCTGCTGAAAAAGGAAAAGGTCAGCCTGACGGGCGAAGACATGCGCGAAGGGCTGTCCGCCATCGTCAGCGTGAAGCTGCCCGATCCCAAATTTTCCAGCCAGACCAAGGATAAGCTGGTCTCGTCCGAGGTCCGCCAGCCGCTTGAATCGCTGATGAGCGAGAAAATGAACGACTGGCTCGAAGAAAACCCCAATGATGCGCGCGCCATCGTCCAGAAAATCATCGCCGCCGCCGCCGCGCTCGAAGCCGCCAAGCGGGCGCGCGAGTTGAGCCGCAAGGGCGCGATTAGCTTCGCCAGCCTGCCGGGCAAGCTGGCAGACTGTCAGGAACGCGACGCGACCAAGGCGGAACTGTTCCTGGTCGAGGGCGATTCCGCTGGTGGTTCTGCCAAACAGGGGCGCGACCGCAAGACTCAGGCGATCCTGCCGCTTAAGGGCAAGATTTTGAACGTGGAGCGCGCGCGTTTTGATCGGATCATCTCTTCCAAAGAGGTCGGCACGCTGATCCAGGCGATGGGCACCGGTATTCGCGACGAGTTTGACCTTGAAAAGCTGCGCTATCACAAGATCGTGATCATGACCGACGCCGACGTTGACGGCGCGCATATCCGCACGTTGCTGCTCACCTTCTTCCACCGCCAGATGCCCGAAATCGTCAAAGCCGGGCACCTGTTCATCGCGCAGCCGCCTTTGTTCAAAGTCGCCAAGGGCCGCAGCGAGGTCTATCTAAAAGATCAGGCCGCGCTCGACCGCTATCTGGTTGACGCCGGGCTTCAGGGCCGCGTGCTGGAAACGCAAGGCGGGGCGCGTTCGGGCGATGATCTGCGCGGCCTTGTGGACCACGCTTTGCGCCTTAAAAACCTGCTCGCCTTTGTGCCGCGTCGCTATGACACGGCGCTGGTTGAGCAAATGGCGCTGTCGGGCGCGCTTGATCCCAAGCTGTCGGGCGACACGCGCATCGCCGCGCTCGAATTCACCGCCGAACGCATCCAGATGGGCGATCCCGAAGCCCAATGGTCGGCGCGCATGCTTGATGATGGCTCTGTCCAGTTCTCGCGTCTGTGGCGCGGGGTCACCGATGTGCACGATATCGACGCGCGCTTCCTGGAAAGCACCGAAGCGCTCAAATTGCATGGCCTGGCGGGCCCTCAGGCCGAAGCCTACGCCGCGCCGGTGCGCCTTGTGAAGGGATCGGACGCGCCCGAGCAGCCAGACGCGGTTCCCGCCGACGACGTCGAGGGCGATGAGCCCGTCACCTTCGCGGATGACGCTATCATGCGTCCGACGCAGCTGCTCGAAGCGGTGTTTGCCGCAGGCCGCAAAGGCCTGTCGGTCCAGCGCTACAAGGGTCTTGGCGAAATGAACGCCGAACAGCTGTGGGAGACCACGCTGGACCCAGAAAACCGCGCGTTGTTGCAGGTGAAGGTCGAAGACGCCGACGTCACCGACGAGATCTTCACCCGCCTGATGGGCGATGTTGTCGAACCGCGCCGCGAGTTCATTCAGGACAACGCGCTCAACGTTGCCAATCTGGATGTGTGACCCTCGCGTTCTTGAAGCGGTCATAAAGCGCGCTATGTCCTGACGGTATGAGCGGCGCTGACCACCACACATTGGAACTCAAGCAGATCAGCTTCCTGCTGATCCTTGCCACGGTGACCTTCATGGCGGTGGTCATCGTCTGGCCGTTTGCGACCACTTTGCTGTGGTCCGCGCTGGCCGCGATCATGTTCCAGCCGCTTTATCGCTGGTGCCTCAAAAAATGTCGCGGACGACGCAATCCGGCCGCGTTGCTCGCGCTTACTATCATTTTGCTAGCGGTGATCCTGCCTGCCTTGTGGGTGGGAACGCTCGTGGTTGCGCAGGCGCTGGAGCTGGTCAATCTGCTGCGAGCCAACCCGATTGACCTCGCTGCGTTTGCGGATTCAATCTATTCCTCAATGCCCGCGCAGATACAGGAAATCATCGACGACAGCGGCTGGACCGATCTTTCGATTGTGCAAACGCGTGTTCAAGACGTTCTGGGCGAGAGCGCCGGGCTGATCGCCAATCAGGCTTTGTCGATTGGCGGAGGCGCCTTGGGCTTTTTCCTGAGCTTTGCCATCGGCCTTTACGTCACATTCTTCCTGCTGCGCGACGGCACCCGAATTGGTGAAACGCTGCTGCATTCCGCGCCGATTGATCGCGACATTGCGGATCGCCTCGCGGAGAGGTTCCTCGGCATCGTGCGCGCGGTGATCAAGGGGTCGGGCGTCGTGGGCCTTGTGCAAGGGACTTTGGGCGGGATCACGATGGCGATTGCGGGCGTTCCATCCGCGCTGCTCCTGGCTGTGTTGATGGCGATCCTGGCGCTTATCCCGGCGGTGGGCACCGCTTTGGTTTGGGCACCGGTGGGCATATGGCTGCTGATCTCGGGCGATATCTGGCAGGGCATCTTCGTTCTGGCCTCGGGCTTTATCGTGATCAGTTCAGCCGACAACGTGCTGCGCCCCATTCTGGTGGGCCGCGCCACCGGCATTCCCGACTGGATCATTCTGGTCACGACTTTAGGCGGCCTTTCGATCGCGGGCTTTTCCGGCATCGTCCTGGGCCCGTTGGTCGCCGGCCTGTTCCTTGCCTCGTGGTCAATCCTGCAAGAACAGCGCGCCGAAGACGAGGAAGCGGCCAAACACTACCGCACCAAAGTGGGCGCGGATGGCAAGGTCAATCCGGACGAGCCGCCCGAGCCCGTCTCCTCGGCCCAGCGTACCGACGCTGAATCGCAGAGCGCATAAGAGGCGCGCCCATGCAGCCCATGGTTCAACCCGGCAGTCAGGCTGAACAGGTTGGGCGCCTGATCCTTGCCGTGGTCGTCGTTCTGGCGCTGCCCGCACTGCCTTTTGGCAATTACCTGATCTATCCCTTCGTGATTCTCACCACCTGGTTTCACGAGATGGGCCACGGCGTCACCGCGCTGCTGCTGGGCCAACACTTCGATTATCTTGAGATTTTCGCCGATGGCTCGGGCGTCGCGGTCAGCCGCACCGATGTTGACCTCTCGGCCCTTTCGCGCGCTGCAATTGCGGCGGGCGGCCCGCTTGCGCCGTGCCTGATGGGTTCCTTGCTGATTGTGGCGAGCGCGCATGAGCGGCTGTGGCGCCCGGCGCTGTGGGCAACAGCGGCGGCGATTTTCGCCTCGGTGATCATCTATGTCCGCTCGCCCGTCGGTTTTTTTGTGCTTCCCCTGGTCGCCGCCGCTATCGGCTTGATCGCGTGGCGGGCCCCGCGCGCACTCACCCGCTTCACGCTCCAGTTTCTGGGCATGCTGGGCGCGCTGAGCATGCTGCGCGACTTTGACTATCTCTTCACCGAACAAGCGGTTGTGGGCGGGCGCCAGATCTTGTCCGACACCGGCCAGATCGAGGCCGCCTTGTTCCTGCCCCATTGGGTGTGGGCGGCAATCATCCTTGCGATCTGCGCGGTGAGCGTGGGGGCAAGCCTCAAATACGCGTTGAACGAGGATCGCCTGCGCGGCCGGCCGGCGAAGCTACCCAAGAACGTCATTCAGTTTCGGAAAAAGTGAAAGCCCGCGCAAAGGGGCTTAGTTGAGCACCTTAAGCGTGTTCACGCCTTTGGCGCTGTCACCCATTTCGCCCGATAGGCCGGTGAACATCGTATCGATGATCCGCGCCAGCTTATCCTCGGTCAGCTTGTCGCCAAGGTAGATAATGGTGTCGGGAATGGCGTAAGTAGCAATCATCTGATTGATCAGCGACAGCGTTTCATCAATCCCAAGCCCCGGAAAATAACCGTCGGCCTGCGCCTGAACGATCAGTTCCGCGAGATAGTGATCCGCCAGATCGACATAGCTGCGCACTTTTTCGAAGTTGGCCGCGCCCATTTCGCTGATCAGGGTGAAGTTCTGCGGGTCCGCGCGAAAACGATCGCGGTTGATCACGAAGCGGCGACGGTAAAATTCGTACATCTTGCGCGGCGGGGGAAGATCGCTCGCCAGCACTTCTTCCATCACCTTCATATGAGGGGCGAGCCAGACTTGCGCGATCGCGTCAAACAGCTCGTCGTAATCGGCGAAGATATCTTCAAACCGAGCGCGCGCCAGCCCGCTTTCCGTTTGCGCGACGTTGTAGGAAATCTCGGTGCCCCGCTCTTTCACAAGATCGAGAACCATCTGCGCGATGCGCTTGCGTTCTGTGTCCCTGGCTTCGGGGGAAAGGGCCATGACCAAGCAGCCTCCTTGACTGGCGCCGAGATAAGGACGCGGGAGTCGGTCTTAAAGAGGTACACGCAAAAATGCTGCAGCGCAACATGTCGGTGTATCGCTCACATAGAACACTTAGTCGCTTTGTGCGCGTGATCGAGCGATCCGATCAGATGTCGTTCTTGCCCGCGATAATGTCTTTTGCCTGCTGTTCCAGCATCTTATACCGGTCAAGATCAGGGATTTTGGAGCGGAACCACTGCGCGATTTTGAGCAGGTCTTCGCCATAATTGCCGGTCGGCATGATGGGCTGGCTGAACCCGATCGTGCGCTTCTCGTTATCCGCATAGGCCAGCACAATGGGCACACCGGCGGCCTTGGCGATGTTGTAAAAGCCCGATTTCCACTTGCCGTCGCTCTTGCGCGTGCCTTCGCACGCCATGACGAGGTTAAGCTCACTGCGCCGAGCGTACTCTACCTTGAGCTGTTCGATCGTGCCGCCCGCTTTGCTGCGATCGACGCCGATCCCGCCCATATCGAGCATGAAGTTCTTCATCACGCCCTCAAACAGCGTGTGCTTGCCCATGAAGTTGGGCTGAACCTTTTCATGGTGGGTCGCACCGGCGAAGAAGACGAAGTCCCAGTTCGAAGTGTGCGGCGCGCCTGCGATGACGCATTTTTTCACATCCTTGGGAAAGCGCTCGACGATCTTCCAGCCGCGCTGCCAATAGAAAAACAGGATGATCCGGTTCACAATCCGCGAAAGCAGACCGACATTGCGGGTTTCATTGTGTTTCAAGCGCGCCCCTCCCCAGCAGCAAATGTGGGCGTTTAGGGCGAGTTACGCAAGGGAAACCCACAGGGCTTCACGGTTCCCAATCACGTCATGCTGAACTGATTTCACCATCCATCGCCGTTTAGACATTGGAAGTAAGGCATAGGCCATGGACCCTGAAACGAGTTCAGGGTGACGAAAAGAGTCACATCCTGAACACGCCAAACGCAGACCGCTCGGCAATGGGCGCCTCCAGTGTCGCGGCAAAGGCTAATCCCAGCACATCGCGCGTCTGCACGGGGTCGATCACCCCGTCGTCCCAAAGCCTTGCGGTGGCGTAGTAGGGGTTGCCTTCGTCTTCGTATTTCTGGCGGATCAGGGCTTTGAAGGCTTCCGCCTCTTCCTCGCTCCATGTGTCGGCGTCGCGGTGGACGGTGGCCAGCACGCTGGCCGCCTGCTCGCCGCCCATCACCGAAATGCGCGCGTTGGGCCAGGTGAACATAAAGCGCGGCGAATAGGCGCGGCCCGCCATGCCGTAATTGCCCGCGCCAAACGAACCGCCGATCACCACGGTGATCTTGGGCACACTGGCGGTCGCAACGGCGGTTACCAGCTTAGCGCCATGCTTGGCGATGCCCTCGGCCTCATATTTACCGCCGACCATAAAGCCGCTGATATTCTGTAGGAACAGCAGCGGAATGCGGCGCTGGCAGGCGAGCTCGATAAAGTGCGCGCCCTTTTGCGCGCTTTCGGAAAACAGCACGCCGTTATTGGCGAGGATCGCCACCGGCATTCCCCAGATATGCGCAAAGCCGCACACCAGCGTGGAGCCATATTGCTGTTTGAATTCATGGAATTCCGAGCCGTCAACGAGCCGGGCGATCACCTCTTTAACGTCGTAAGGCGCGCGGACGTCTTCGGGAATGATGGCGTAGAGGTCTTCCGCGTCGAATTTGGGCGGGCGCGGGTCTTTCAAAGCGATGTTTTTGGCTGCGCCAAAGTTCTCGCCCAGCTGCGATACGATATCGCGCACGATGGTGAGCGCGTGCTCGTCGTTTTCGGCCAAGTGATCGACGACGCCCGATTTCTTGGCGTGCAGATCACCGCCGCCTAGATTTTCGGCGCTGATTTCCTCGCCCGTTGCCGCTTTCACCAGCGGAGGGCCAGCGAGGAAGATCGTGCCCTGATTGCGCACAATCACCGTCTCGTCCGACATGGCGGGCACGTAAGCGCCGCCCGCCGTGCAACTGCCCATCACGCAGGCGATCTGCGGAATGCCCGCCGCGCTCATATTCGCCTGGTTGAAGAAGATGCGCCCGAAATGCTCGCGATCCGGGAAAATCTCTGCCTGGTGCGGCAGGTTCGCGCCGCCGCTGTCCACCAGATAGATGCACGGCAGGCGGTTCTCCATTGCGATTTCCTGCGCGCGAAGGTGCTTCTTCACCGTCATCGGATAATAGGTGCCGCCCTTGATCGTCGCGTCGTTGCACACGATCATCACCTGACGGCCCGACACGCGCCCGATCCCAGCAATCATCGAAGCCGCGTTGACGTCGCCTTCATACATGGAGTGCGCGGCGAGCTGGCCGATTTCGAGGAAGGGCGATCCGGGATCGAGCAAGCGCTCCACGCGGTCTCTGGGGAGCAGTTTGCCGCGCGCCACATGCCGCTCACGCGAGCGCTCCGCCCCGCCCAAAGCGGCCTTGGCGACTTCGCTGCGCAGATCGCTGGCCAGAGCCTTGTTGTGATCAAACCGCGCCTTGGCGTCCGGCGCCTCGCGGTCGAGCTTGGTAGTGAGAACGGGGGCGGTCATGGAATGGTCTCACCTGGCTCAAGGCCCTTTACAATAATCGCCTCCGCGGTGCTGCCGGCGTCGCGATACTGGCCGATTTCCTGATATTCGCGCGAGGTCAGCCATTCGAACAGCTGCGGCTTGGTCGGGAATTCGATCAGCACGCTGCGGGTCGCTTTCCATTCGCCGCCTACCACTTGGGGTTCCTCGTCGACGCTCAACAGCTTGCCATCAAACTTGTCGAAGATATCCATGAAGCGCTCTTCGTACTTATCGTACTGCTCGCGATCATGAATGGTCATGCGGCTGATCATGTAGACGCTCATCCATTGGCCCCAATCAGCTCGCGCCCGATCAGCATCCGGCGGATCTCGTTCGTCCCCGCGCCGATATCCAGCAGCTTGGCATCGCGCATATAGCGCTCAACCGGCCAGTCAGTCGTGTAGCCCGCGCCGCCCAGCGCCTGCACCGCCTCGGCGGCGACCTTGAACGAGTTTTCGCTCGCGTAAAGGATCGCGCCCGCCGCGTCGAAGCGCGTCGTCTGGTCTGCGTCGCACGCTTTGGCGACGGCGTAGACATAGGCCCGCGCCGTTTGCAGCGCGACATACATGTCGGCGACTTTGCCCTGCATCAGCTGGAAGCTGCCAATGGGTTTGCCGAACTGCTTGCGCTCGCGCACATAGGGGATGACCGTGTCGAGGCAGGCCTGCATGATGCCGATCGAAAGCCCCGCGAGCACCACGCGTTCGTAATCCAGCCCGCTCATCAACACGCCGACGCCGCCATTGATGGGGCCCATGATGTTTTCTTCGGGCACTTCGCAATTGTCGAAGACGAGCTCGTTGGTCGGCGAGCCTCGCATGCCGACCTTCTCAATCTTCTGCCCGATGGAAAAGCCGGGCATGCCTTTCTCGATCAGGAAAGCGGTGATGCCGCGCGATCCGGCGTGGCCATCGGTCTTGGCGTAGACGACAAGCGTGTCGGCTTCGGCCGCGTTGGTGATCCAGAACTTGGTGCCGTTGAGAAGATATCCGCCCTGCACTTCTTCGGCTTTCAGCTTCATCGAAACCACGTCCGAGCCCGCGCCCGCTTCGGACATGGCGAGGCTGCCGACATGTTCGCCGCTGATCAGCCCCGGCAGGTATT
>ERZ1740070.1353-NODE-1353-length-15445-cov-5.314035_pt1 | contig 15445 bp, 12 predicted proteins | sample MGYA00581734_ERZ1740070 | MGnify/ENA primary metagenome ERZ1740070 (study PRJEB43018, sample SAMN04849744) | marine metagenome | isolation source: floating plastic debris | place: Pacific Ocean | collected 2008-09-01 | study: EMG produced TPA metagenomics...
ACCACCTGTCGCTCACACTGAGCAACCCCCTCCAGCGCTACCTGGATAGTCTAGAAAGTTTACCGACTAGCGTCATGCTGGTGGCCGAGTCTGACGCGCCTTGTCAGGTTCACATTGAAGACGCCACCATCGAGTACTATCTGAGGCGAACATCGTTCTTTAGCGACCCGACAGTTCCCAAAAAGACCCTAAAATTTGAACAACCGGCGCTGACTCCTGAGACCGTAGCGGTGGATGTACCGGCCCACGAACAGCTACGGACGACTACGGTTGAAATCACCGATAGCCTAAAGTCTGTACCAGCATCTTTCCCCACAGATGACAGCACCCATCTGCACCAGCGCACCGGTATTCACACTAGCCCAGACTATTGGATTGCCCAGCCGCTGACCCCAGACAATGCTCAGCGGGTTCACGGTCTGAGATTAGGACTCTTGGCGCTGCAGCCCGACACTCAGCTGACGGTGGAACTACAGTCCGATGCTCAAGGCCAGCCTAGCGGTGAGGTTCTAGCCAAAACGTCTCTTGTTCTACCCTCAGTCGATCACCCTCGCTGGTATTCGCTAAGTCTAGAACCGGTTGTTTTACAGGTGCAGCGCTATTGGTGTCTACTCTATGGGGCCAAAGGCAGTGCCGTTTGGCTCACAACGGCTGAATCTCCTGGGGCCTGCTTGTTTAGCCAGACAGCTCAGATTTTTCAAACGGTTGCCCACTTTCCCCAGCAGAAAGCGTTGCTACAGCTGTCCAGACCGACCGCTCATGGCGAAGTGAGTACCCCCGAAGACATTCTCTTCTGGATCAACGGTCAGCCAATTTTTCCAAAGCGGCAGGCAAATCGTTTGACAGTTGAGCTATCGAATTTGCTGTCTCCCTCAGCGCTATCTCAAACAGAGACGCTAACGATAGCAGCCCAGGTGCCGGGTTTTCTCACCGTATATCCGCCCAAGATCGACTATGAGCTTTAATTGCGATCGCTAGCTGCTGCTATTGGACAGTCTGCCAACATCATCCCCAGGATCGGCAATGTCCCTAATCCATAGCCTCTTTTGAGAGTCCATACATATGCAGATCTCTCTGGGGAAAAGGAATCACAATCCCCACTTCGTCAAAGCGAATCTTGATTGCTTCGTATAGGCTTAGGGAGAGGGGCATATAGTCTGTCGTCTTTACCCAGGGTCGCACGGCAAAGTTAACACTGCTATCGGCTAGTTCTAAAACACCAACGGTGGGCTCAGGCTGTGGCAAAATACGCTCTTCTTCTGAGAGCACCTGGCGAATAACAGTTTTGACCTGTTTCAGGTCTGATTCATAGGCAACACCGACCACTAAATCAAGCCGCAGAACACCGAGGGTAGAATAGTTAATAATGTTGTCATCGGTCAGTTTGCTGTTGGGAACGACCACCGTTCGGTTGTCGAGGGTGCGTAAAATGGTGGTGAGCAGCTCAAGATCTTCGACATAGCCAGAGACACCGCTGGCCTCAATCCAATCGCCCACGCGAAACGGGCGAAAAACAATCAGCAAGATACCCGCCGCAAAGTTAGCGAGCGATCCCTGGAGTGATAGACCAATGGCCAGACCGGTGGCACCAATAAGAGCAATGAGCGATGTGGTCTCGATGCCGAGCTGCCCTAAAATTGCCAGCAACACGAACGCCATAATGAGGTAATAGCTCATATTGCCAGCAAAGGAGACCAGGGTACGATCGATTCGAGTTTTACCCAGCGCCCGTTTTACAAAACGGCGCAGAAATTTTGCCAACCAACGACCCACTAGGAAAAGTGCGATCGCAACGACAATTTTAAGTCCCAGCGCCACCCCTATTTCCTGCAGCTGTGCAAATACACCGCTGAACTGCTCAAATGAGCCTTCCATACCTGGCCTCCTACGCCATCAACGTTGGTCTATCATGACATGCAGCCAGAGACTAATCCGGCTGCATCTATCCAATCTCGCCAGTGTTGCAGTGGACCCTACGCTTTCTTTAGTAATGGCACCAAATGCATCATATAGTCTCGTTTGCCAATGGGTACCCCATCCATTCGCAGAATGTCGTAGACCGTCACCAGATGAAAGTAGAAGTTGGGGATCAAAAAGTCGCTGACATACTCTCTACCCAACATCTCAAGATAGAGTTCCTCGCCTAGATCGATACGGGTAGACTCATTGAGCTTTTCATCGCCGGTGTTAATGCTAGTGAGCAGCGTCTGAGTGTTGGCGATATGTTCGTACGCCTGAGAGAGAGAGGTTACCTCCGGGTTTAAATTATCCATCGGTTTACCCTCGCACCATAGAGCAAAGTTACGGGGTTGATTACAGGTAAACGCAATCTGTGTACCACAGGGAAGCATATCGGCCACATTACGTTTTTGAAGAAACAGCTCACTCCCGCTGAAATGAGTCTGGGCGACCTTCAAAAGATGTTCAAGAGTCGTCAGGCGACTTTGAAAAAGTGTTTTGATTGAATCTATAGTCTGACTTTGCATGGTACGGTTCCTGAAAACTTCAGCCTATTCCCTAAATCAGCAGCTGCGTTTTTAAAGCGTTGTATTAAGCCTCTAGCCTGGTCAATGCTGTCACCCGTGGATCAATAATCTTTTTACCTAACCCTGGAAACTTAATTGCCAGGCAGATTTTATTCCCTGCTCCAAAGATGTGAGTAATCGTGCCTTCACCAAAAGCACCGTGGACTACCTTTTCACCGACGCCCCAGTCATCTTCATGGGTGCCAGGTTTTTGCACTTTGGGCTCTGGATTTCTGAGCTTTGCCTGTCGCTTTGGAGTCACCTGCAGTTTAGGCAGGGCGGTTGCCGTATTCGCCAGAATATAATCTTCTGGCAGCTCGCCCAAAAACATAGACGGAGTAGCAATCTCTCGCATGTTGCCGTACAGTCGCCGCTCTCTTGCATAGGTTAAAAATAATCTCTCCTGAGCGCGGGTAATGCCGACATAGCAGAGGCGGCGCTCTTCTTCGATGGCGGCAGCATCGTCCAGTGAGCGAAAGCTGGGAAAGAGTCCCTGTTCCAGACCCACTACAAATACGACCGGAAACTCCAGCCCTTTTGAAGAGTGTAGCGTCATCAGCGACACCGCATTTCCCTGCTTGTCGTCATCCATATCAGAGCTAAGCGCCGCGCTGGCTAAAAATGTTAGCAGGGTGGCGTCTTCATTTTCTTCTTCAAACTGGATAACCGCGTTGTAAAGCTCCTGGACGTTTTGAATCCGGTCTAGGTCTTCGTCGGTGCCTTTATCTTTCAGCGCGCGGATATAGCCAGAGTCTTCAATCACCTCTTGCACTATCTCTGAGGCAGGCATGGTTTCAACTTTCTCTTGCCAACCCTTGATCATACTGGCAAAGCCAATCACCGACTTACTGGAGCGTCCGGCCAAGGTTTTAACCGAGGTCTCATCCGACAAGATTTCCCACAGGGGCATTCCCAGCTCACTCGAAGCTTTTTCTAAATTCTCTAGCGTAGTCTTACCAATACCGCGTCGGGGAGTATTAATAGAGCGCTTGAGACTGACGGTATCGGCTGGGTTAGCAATCAGCCGCAGATAGGCCAGCACGTCTTTAATCTCACGACGGTCATAGAACTTGAGACCACCGACCACTTTGTGAGGAATGCTGTAGCGGGTTAGGACTTCCTCAAAGGAACGTGACTGAGCGTTGGTACGGTAGAGAATGGCAAAATCTCCCCACTGTAGCTCGGGATTTTTGTCCACTGAAATGCGGATTTGACCAACGACATAGTCCGCCTCGGCCCGTTCGTCGTCGGCTTTATAGCAAAATATTGATTCACCAGTCCCCCGTGTTGCCCGCAGCACCTTATCGATGCGCTCGGTGTTGTTTTCGATCAGATGGTTAGCAACTTCGAGAATATTGGCCGTAGAGCGATAGTTCTCTTCTAGTTTGACCATGGTGCGAGTGTCATCGTCTGGCAGCCCGTCACCAAAGTCATTCTGGAAGTTCATCAAAATGGTAAAGTCAGCCGCTCGAAACGAGTAGATAGATTGGTCAGCATCCCCCACGACAAATACCGAGCGCTGGTTCCAGTCGTCAAACTTGGTAGCCGATTCACCATTGGTGGACAGCAGTCGTAGCAAGTCGTACTGGGTCCGGTTGGTGTCCTGATATTCATCGACCAGGACATGGCGAAAGCGACGGTGCCAGTAGTTGAGTACCTGCTCGTTTTGACGAAATAGTAAGACCGGAATACGAATCAGATCGTCAAAGTCAAGGGCGTTGTTCTGGGCCAGTCCCTTTTGATAATGACGGTAGACATCGGCAATCACTCGCCCCTTAAAATTAGGGTTCTCTTTTTCATATTCGTCGGGGTCTAGCCCTTGGTTTTTAGCATTGCTGATGGCGTAGCGAACAGAGCGCGGATTAAACTTGCGGTCGTCTAAATTTAGGGTACTAACGACAATATTTTTAACTAGACTCTGGGCGTCAGATTCATCAAAAATAGTAAACGCCTTAGTCCAGCGGTGTCCGGCTCGACTTTGGTACTTCTCGATATCAAAGCGCAGAATACGGGAGCACAGGGCGTGGAAGGTGCCGATCCACAAGTCTTTGATAAAGGTTTTATAGACATAGGAGCGCAGCTGAGTTTGCTCGTAGTCGGGCAGCAGATGTAGCGGCTGACCGTGCCGCCCCAGGGCCTCCTGCTCAGCAAATAGCCGTTCGATCCGCGCTTTCATTTCTTTGGCGGCTTTATTGGTAAAGGTAACCGCCAGTAGATTCTCAGGGTCAACGCGATGGTTGAGAATCAGGTTGGCAATGCGATAGGTGAGGGCGCGGGTTTTACCAGAGCCCGCTCCGGCTACCACCAGCAGGGGTCCACAGAAATGTTCGACGGCCTGACGTTGGGCGGCGTTGAGCTGACTGAGGAAATCGGCGGAAGTGGTCATTGGGGTGAGGGGCAATCCGGTAGGGTAGGAATGAATCAGTATTCCAATGTAGCGGATAAATCTCATCCAAGCTGAAACCTGAAGTTTCCTGTAAGAAAGGATATATTCCATGATGCTGTAGCGACATTCCATGGAACGTCACGACGGTCGGAGATTGGATAGGAGCGACTATGGGCGAGCAGATAAAAGCAACAATTATTGGCTGTGGCTATGTGGGTAAAGAAGTAGCGCGGCTGTGGCAGCAGCAGGGACTAGCAGTTACAGCAACGACCACTAGCCCAGACCGGGTAGATGAGTTAGCAACGGTAGCCGATCGCGTACAGGTGTTGCGAGGGAGCGATCCGGACGCGCTGCAGGACTGTCTGGTGGACCAGCAGGTGGTCCTGCTCTGTGTGGGTTCAAAGCGAGGGGTCAACTATCAGGAGACCTACCTGGGAACGGCCAAAACCCTGGCGGCGGTCCTACCGACCACAGCGGTGCAGCATCTGATCTACACGAGTACCTATTCTGTCTATGGTCAGCACCACGGGGCCACTGTCACAGAAGATACCGCAGTTAAACCGGCCACAGCAAACGGTGAGGTGATTGCCGCGACGGAACAAACGCTGTTGGATTTAGCCACACGACAGGTATGCGTACTGCGGCTGGGGGGAATCTATGGCCCAGGACGTACATTGGAACGAATCTATAGTCGGGCAGCGGGACAGACCCGGCCAGGCACCGGAGGCGAGTGGGCCAATTGGATTCATCGTAGCGACATTGTGGGGGCCATTGAGTTTGCGCGATCGCACGTTCTCTCCGGTACCTACAACCAGGTCCAGGACGAGATTCAAACGGTCAACGAGCTGATTGGTCCGGTGTGCGATCGCAACCGCCTAGACCCGGTACAGTGGGACCCGTCCCAGCCGAGCGCTCGTCCCTACAATGCCAGGGTGTCCAACGCCAAAATTAAGGCGGCGGGATATCGGTTTATCCATCCACGATTTTTTGATTCGTAGGGAGGTTCTATAGAACCTCCCTACTGCACATTGACGCTGATGACCGAGCCGTCCTGCGGTCCTAGAACCACCTCCAGCGGCCGCTGGTTGCTGTGGGCCTTTACCACCTTTCGATACACCCGGTAGCTAGTGGGCAGCGTGCGCTGCTGTCCGGCCTGATCGACGCTCAGGCTATAGTCCACCGATTTGATTAGCTCAGGAGACTCAGGCCGCTCATTGTCCTGCTGACGGGCCTCAATGTCATCAACGGTAGGCTCCGGCGGCAGCTCTGGCTACCACAGTCCATTTTCATCAGGACCGCTTACCCCCAGACCGGGCCGTACTCCGTTTTGATTTTCCAGGGACACAGACGCAAATTTTTCAATTCGGGTGTCGTTGGGGCGATCGCGACCGTCATCTCGGTTGTAGCGTACCTGCCAGGTGTAGGTAGCGTTCGCTGTGGCACTGTAGTCGGTGGTAACAAAATTAGTGGTGACCGGCTCACAGGCTGCGATCGCAGCTAGACCCCCCAGCAGCACGCGGCTTAAATATTGTCTGCCCAGCTCCATCAACGCCCGATTCCCATACAACTACGGCCATGGTATCAAGCATTGAGCCTATAGCCTTTAGCAATGAACAGTATCCGCCTAATATGAGAATATGAGACTGCTCAAATGTCTATACCTGCTAGGAATCATCTTGATAGTTAGCTGGGCTCAGCCACCCGTGGCTCAAGCAGCCCCGCTATGCCGCACCCTTGACCAGCATCAGGTGTGTGTCTTAAAAATAACGCGCAGCGCCAAGTACTACTGGGAATATCGGGCAGTAGTGAAAATTGATGACACCCGTCGCCCCATGGGTCGCTACAACTGCCGAACCAGTGAATACGTCAGTCGTGAGGGTAAGCACATATCGGACGATATGGCTACCCAAGTAATTTGCTCTTTATTTAAGCAATAGCTTCTACAACCTGCGACCTAATTCATCTGACACACAACCCGCTCCATAGTAGAATCGAAACAATTTGTTAAGCAGCTCTAATAAATATTAACTAGAGCTGTCTGTCCCCTTGGGGATTTGGTCCGGTGCATTCGATGCCGTTTCCGGCTGCGGTGCACTTTTTACTGGTGTCGTAAATTGCCTGTCTTGGACGGCCCAACGCGTCCCCAACTCTAGGCAGTAGTTTGCAACAACGATTGTGTTAATTCAGAGTGTGGAAAAATCTATGACCGCAACGCTTAATAGGTTATCAGCCGATCGACTCTCTACTGAGTCATTGGCTAATGTGACGCTGAGGGATGTTATCCAAACCCTGCCAAAGGAATGCTTCCAAAAAAATTCTCGTAAGGCTTGGCAGCAGGTAGGTCTCAGCATTGTAATGGCGATTTTGGGATATGTTGCGATCGCGCTATCGCCCTGGTTTTTACTTCCGTTTGCCTGGTTTTTTGCCGGTACGGCTCTCACTGGCTGGTTTGTTGTAGGTCATGACTGTGGTCATCGTTCGTTTGCAAAAAGTCGTTGGGTCAATAATTTAGTCGGGCACATCGCCTTTTTACCCCTGAGCTATCCGTTTCATCCCTGGCGGTTGCTCCACGACCACCATCTTCGGCATACCAACAAACAGGAAGTCGACAACGCCTGGCATCCCTGGTATGTGGAGACATTCACCTCGGAAAATAAGCTTATGCAAACGGCCTACTGGCTGATGCGTGGTCGCCTGTGGTGGCTAGCCTCGGTCATTCACTGGGCAGGCATTCACTTTAATCTCAATAACTTTGCTGAGCGCGATAAAGACAAAGCTAAGGTCTCCATTGCTGTTGTTGTTGCCTTTGCAGCGATTGTTTTCCCCACTATGATTGCCACGCTGGGAGTCTGGGGTTGGGTTAAATTTTGGCTGATGCCCTGGCTTGGCTATCACTTTTGGATGAGCACATTCACCCTAGTGCACCACACCGCTCCAGATATTCAGTTTCGTCCGGTAGAGACCTGGAATGAAGTTGAATCCCAGCTAGCCGGGACCGTTCACTGCGATTATCCCAGATGGATTGAGGTGCTGTGTCACGACATTAGTGTCCACGTTCCTCACCACATTTCTACCGGTATCCCTTCGTACAACCTGCGAATGGCCCACCAAAGTCTAAAAGATAACTGGGGAGAGCGAGTGCGGATTCGCGAAGAGAAATTTACCTGGCGATTTATGCGTGGCATTGTTGACCACTGTCACCTCTATCATGCAGAAAATGCCTACGTTCCTTTTAAGGCTCTACGTCGTCGCGCCTAAAATTAGCATAACAAGCTGATTTCTCTTGAACCCCGGCAACTGCCGGGGTTTTTGCTTTTCTGGTGTTTAGGGACTTTTTGGCAACACCCACAGGACGCGCAAACGTCCTAGCCCCTCGGCACGTTTGCTACACCTGCAACTAGGGAACATTCTATTCAGACAATTTCCCTAATGTTTCATGAGTCAGCAGGTTTTGCAGAGACCCGATCCGTCTGAATACAAGCGGCTGTTCCGCGTTGCTGTTTTAATGTCTACAGCAGCCGGGATGCTGGAACGTCAGCGAGCCCGCCTGCGCGATCGCGTTGAGATCTTAGGGGTAGAAATTGACAATGTTTCCCAGCGTCAGTTTTTAGCAGAGCTCAAAAAAGGCGTGATCTTTACACCCAACGTCGATCATTTGATGAAGCTGCAAGACGACGATGAGTTTCGAGCGGCCTATCGTCAGGCAGACTATAAAGTCTGTGACAGTCAGATTTTGATGTATGCCTCAAAGCTACTTGGTAAACCTCTCAAAGAAAAAATCTCAGGGTCTGACCTACTGCCCTTATTTTGCGACTATCACAAAGATAATTCAGATATCACCATCTTTTTGCTCGGCGGAGCTACAGGCGTTGCTAAGCAGGCTCAAAGGAATATTAATACTAGAATTGGCCGAGAGATTGTGATTGCAGCCCATTCTCCCTCCTTTGGCTTTGAAAAAAATGATGGGGAATGCAAGGCGATTATCGATATTGTTAACAGCTCTGGTGCAACAGTTCTAGCAGTGGGTGTAGGCGCCCCCAAGCAGGAACTGTGGATCGCCAAATATCGGGCTCAGATGCCAGGCATCAAAATCTTTATGGCCATTGGTGCAGCCCTAGATTTTGAAGCGGGCAACAAACCTAGGGCCCCACAGTTTTGGAGCGATTTGGGCCTTGAGTGGCTATATCGGCTGATGTCTGAACCCAAGCGCCTATGGAAACGCTACCTGTTGGACGATCTGCCGTTTTTTAAGCTGCTGTTAAAACAGAAATTCAAACAGTCTTCTAAGAAATAACGGTCTGACAGACAGCGCTATTGGCGTTTAGAAAATAGCTTAAAGTAAAGCCCCTGCAAGGTCTCTTTGATGGGAAACAAAATATAGGTCAGCGGATTGATCGTGACAATGACGTTGCGAATATCTCGCTTGACCAGCCCAACAATAGCCCCCGCAACCCAGTCTGCCGACATGACACCAATCGGATTGAGATTACTTTTAAACGGACCGAGTACCAGCTTTCGGATAACACAGGGGGCATCCTGACGTCGCAGGGTAATCAGGTCCCCCAACAGCCGTTTAGATGTTTCATAGAGCGGGCTAAATGCTGGATTCACCTCTGCTTCTGAGGTATTGACCCACAGCTCTTTAGTGGCGCGTCCCAGCCGATTGTCAACCGTGTCTAAAAACAGCTCCATCAGTCGCCAGGCGGAGAGGGCGTTGGTCTCCAGGGACGCTGCGATCGCATCTGCCGAACGCTGACCATGGACATTAACCCCATGGTTAATCACCAAAATATTCACTCTACTAAGCAAGTCCTTAAGCGCCTGTTCTTCTCCAGAGCGCCAGGGAACTACCTGGACAGCTCCCTCAATTACCGCATCGGCTGAGCGACTTAGGGCGATGGGCTTAGCCCCCTGGGCGGCCAGGCGCTTAATCAACGCTCGACCCAGGGTGCCCGATGCGCCGGTTACCGCCACTGTTTTTCCCTTTAATGACAGTGCCGACCCCATAATCTTGTCCGATATCGTAAAGTAGCCTGCATAGTAGGCCGTCGTCTCATCAAAATGATGCCGCCAGTGGTAGGTGCGATTGACCAACCAGAGCCCCGGCAGCGTTGTCAGCGGACCAGGCTCGTGGGTCAGGTCCGTGCTGTGGAGCAAACCCTGAGATCGCAGCAGCGCCGCCCCTAGAAACCCAGCCCCATAGAGAAATCCTAGCCAAAAGCCCCACAGCGGCGTCAGCACCGCCACAGCGGCCATCACCGCCATCATGACCAGCGACTCGGGGACATCATTGTAGAGCTGAGCCTTTTGATAAAGCTCAGTGCTAACGGGGGTAAAGTCCTTTCGATAGGCTTTGTGATGCCAGTTGTGCAGCCGCATCAGCGGTGACCACAGATGGCTGGCCACATGGTAGCTGTCCCGCACCATTTCCACTGCAAATATTGACACCAAACCCCACAGCCCCTGAAGGATCCAGGCTGTTTCTATGCTTCCCAACGCATCTGCCACAGACCTAAGCCTCTACGGTGACACCGCGCCAGAAGGCGACATATCCCTTGATATTGCTAGCGGCTGATTTGGGCTCTGCATAGTACCAGGCCGCATCTTTGTTTTCCTGGCCGTCAACCTCAATGGTGTAATAGTTGGCCACCCCTTTCCAACCGCAGCTAGTGGTCTTATTGCTGGGCTTAAAGTAGTCCATATTTAGGGACGCAGGCGGAAAATACTGGTTGCCCTCCACCACTTCACAGCTATCGCTCTCAGCAAGTACGGTCCCATTCCAAGTTGCCTTGGGCATCGCTTATAGCTCCCTATTGTTGCGATTTGTGTCGTCTCTGATGGTAAATCTTAATCGAGCCAGAGGGAAGGGGGACCGAATAACTAGCGCAAACGGTCGAGATACTTCCGCCTACGATCCCTCCCCTTGGTCGGGGGAGGACTTTGCAGACTGCCATAAACCGCTTTAACAGGGCAGCAGGTCGCTCTCATACTCCACCATAAAGACGTTAGAGTACAGGTTCGCAATAATCTGTTTGCCTTCCTGGGTCAGGGCCAGATAGCGCAAACTATCGTGAATATAGTGATGAACGACATTCCAATAAAATTTGGGATAGTTGCTGCGCAGGTCGTGGGGCGTTTCATACTTAAGCTCTTTGTTCTGACCGGTTTCTTCAAACTCGTAAAAGAGCGCGCTAATTTTTTTGAGATACCTTGGATCGCTGAGCTGACCGATCAGATCGGCGGCTCGAATGAGTCCTGCGTAGTTTTTGGTATCTTGATGATCTTCTTGCTTGGGTACGGGAAAGCGAGTGAGTTCGATGTTTCTTTTGATACGCTTGGCATCGATGCGTTCGTTCTTACCAAAGCGCTCTTCAACAAATAATTTACCCCGGTCTACGTGGTGCGGTGTCAGAGCCGCATCGGTCGCTCCGGGCGTTAGGACAGTCATTTCTCCATTGCCGGTAGCGTAGCGGTTTTCGTATTCATTGTCATCGCGGCACACGCCTTTGACATAGCCAATATCGTGGCACACCAGCGAGATGATGAAATGCAGCCAGTCCTCAGCACTAACGCCGCCTTCACGGGTGTGTTTACCCCGCAAAATCTCTTGACCTACCAGGGTGACTAAAATTGTGTGCTCAACGTTGTGATAGAGCGCGTCGCTGTTGGCAATATTTTCCAGGGCCATACTGCCAGCCCAGGCAATAATTTCTTCATATTCATGGTGCAGCCCACCGTAGGTGCGTCGATAGCCAAGACGTAATTTTTCAACAAAATCAGCAATCAGAATCTCGGTGGCATTGAACATAGTAAGCGCGGCTTTGATGGAAGGAAATGAGTGCACGGCGTTTAAGCTGAGCTAACGCTAACATACCGTTGGGTATCCCTTGTATGCGCCAAAGGTCCTGTAACGGAATGTATGCCTAGCCCAGGTTGCGTATGTTTTTTGAACAGTTGTGAGGCTAGGTAATAAGAGGCTTGAGCCGTCACATTACGATGGGGCGACGACTGACTTAATTGTTACCTAGTTTTTGATAGATACCCAGTTCGGGAAATGTACGGCAGATGGTGTGATATCTGTAACATCCCTAAAATCACCCTGTCAGATAAAACTGTCACTGCCTGTGATCACAGTCATACAGGGATAGGCCATAATAACAGCAGGTTTATATTTATTTAAGATTCTCCACCTGGGGTTGACCTGTAGTTGTTCTGGTAATCAACAGTCTGTGACCTATCGAAACTTTCAAGACGACCCTAAAATTCAGGAATCTGTTAACGGTCACCATGGCGGTACGCAAAAGACCGGTCGGCTATCGGGTCTGCGGGGCATTGGTCTAGGGCTGGCGCTGGGTGTGGTCATTACTGTGGTGGGCGGTGGGGGAGGGAGGGCGGCGGCGGGAGCCCCAGAAACTCCTGCCGCTGAGACCGCCGTGGCCAATGCCACCAGTGTGACTGTGCAGCCAGTGCAGTCGGCCGCGATTCAACAGTCTCTAACCGCGACCGGTACGGTGCAGGCCTTTGACCTACTGCAGGTCTCTCCCCAGGTCAGCGGGCTTCAAATTCGTGAGGTGCGTGTCCGCAAAGGGGACCAGGTCGCGGCCGGTCAGGTGCTGGCGGTGCTCGATGACGCGGTGCTTCAAACCCAGCTGGCCCAGGCCCAGGCCAACTATGCTCAGGCCGAGGCTGAGGTCGTCCAAGAACAGGCCGAACAGGCCCAGGCGGCTGCCAATGCGGCTGAGGCCCAAGACAACTTTGAGCGCAATCAAATTCTCTTTGATAAAGGGGGTATCAGTCTCCAGGAACTCAACAGCCGTCGGACCCAGGCGATTACGGCCCGTGAATCTGTGGGGGTGGCGGCGGCGGCGGTACAGAGCGCTCAGGCGACTCTCAGCAGCCGCGCCGCTGAAATTAATCGCCTAGAAACTCAGCTCAATCAAACCGTTGTTCGCGCTCCGGCCAGTGGTCAAATTGCCGAGCGTCAGGCTACGGTGGGCGATACATCATCGACGGGAACAGCGCTATTCACCATGATTCAAGATGGTTTATTAGAGCTGGTGGTTGATCTGCCCCAGCGACAGCTGGCCGCGATTCAGGTGGGAACACCCGTGGAGATTACCTCATCCACCAACGAACAGATTCAGCTATCGGGGGCTGTCCGTTCGATTGACCCCCAGGTGGACCCCCAAACCCGGCAGGCAGCGGTCAATGTCAGTCTGTCGGCCAACGAGAACTTGCGCACCGGAATGTTTCTCCAGGCGGAATTTATGACCGGTCTGCGTACCGGCTTAGTCTTGCCTGCCACGGCCATACAGCCCCAGACGGATGACAGTTCAACGGTTTTTGTGGTCAATGCAGAGACCCAGGCTGAACTAGTTGTTGTCGAGGTCGGTGCTCGACTGCCAGCGACGGCCAACCAGCCTGAGCGATTAGAAGTGTTATCAGGATTAGACAGAGGCGATCGGGTGATCGTGGAAGGCGCTAGCTATCTGCAGCCAGGAGAACCGGTCTCTGTGGTGCCATCGCCCTTTTCTACCGAAGGCTCTACCGACAGCCAACCTGCCGACCAGCCCACATCCGCCCCAGCGAATTAATCGGAGCCTAACCCATGAATTGGAATATTTCTGAGTGGTCGATCCGTCGACCGGTACCGACGCTGGTGCTGTTTTTGGTCCTTACCCTATCGGGATGGCTGTCATTTACCCAGCTGGGGATAGACGCCAACCCCAATATTGATATTCCAGCGGTGATTGTTTCAGTCAATCAGCTGGGGGCCGGTCCTGAGGAAATGGAAACCCAGATTACCAAAAAGGTAGAAGATGCGGTTTCAGGTCTTGGCAATATCGACAATGTGCGCTCAGAGGTGACCGACGGTCTTTCGACCACGGTGATTAGCTTTGACCTGGGGGTAGATACCGAGCAGGCCACTAACGACGTACGCGACGCGGTCACCCGCATTCGTAATGAGCTGCCCCAGGATGCACAAGAGCCCCAGGTGCGTCGGCTTAAATTTGAAGGCGGTCCGATGTTGACCTACACCGTCAGCTCTGAGTCACGGTCGGTGGAAAATCTGAGCGATCTAGTGGATCGCACCATCGCCACCGAGCTGCTGTCAGTAAGAGGTGTAGCCCAAGTGCGGCGCTTTGGCGGGGTGGACCGCGAGATTATTATTGATCTAGACCCCAACGAGCTGGACGCACTGGGCATTACCGCCACCCAGGTCAACAATCAAATTCGTAACTCTAATATCAACCTGCCCGGCGGTCGCAGCGATATTTTAGGTCAAGAGCAGGGTATCCGCACCCTAGGGAGCGCACCGACCATAGAACGGCTGCAAAATCTGGGTATTGCTCTGCCCGATGGAAATACGGTGCCGCTCAAGACGCTGGGAATTGTTGAAGATGACTTTGGTGAGACCCGCCAGTCGGCCTATTTAGACAATCAGCCGGTAGTGTCTTTTTCGGTATTTCGCAGTAACGGCAGTCTGCTCGTGACTGTAGAAGACGGGGTGATGGATGCGATCGCATCCCTAACAGAGACCTTAGATGACGTCCAGTTTGAGCTGATCTACACCCGCGCCACCGACGTACGCGACTCCTACAAAGCCTCGATTGATGCTCTGATTATCGGTTCCCTGCTGGCGGTGGTTGTCGTCAGCGTCTTTCTGCGTAACTGGCGCACCACCCTAATTACCGCCACGGCGCTGCCGCTGTCGATTATTCCGACGTTTGTTGTCCTCCAGTATTTGGGCTACACCCTCAACAGCATGACCCTGCTGGCGCTCACCCTGGCAGTTGGCAACCTGGTGGACGATGCCATTGTGGAAATCGAGAACGTAGAGCGCCACATCGACATGGGTAAACCGCCGATGCAGGCTGCAATGGATTCAACAGCTGAAGTGGGTCTAGCGGTAGTAACGACAACGGCGACGATTGTGGCTGTATTCCTGCCCGTAGCCTTTATGGGGGGCGTACCGGGACAGTTTTTCCAGCCTTTTGGCGTCACCGTCGCGGTATCGACCATGTTTTCTACACTGGTGGCCCGCTTAATGACGCCGATGATGGCGGCCTACTTGCTAAAGTCTAAGCCTATTAACGCTAAAGTATCGGGCAAGCCGGACGGCTACCGGGCCGGAAATATCTATGTCCCCAAGACGCTGCTGCCCTACTTCAAACTGGTGCGGGGAGCGCTGCGGCATCGGATTCTAACAGTGGGTCTAGCCGTGGGGTTCTTTATCGCCAGTCTGATGCTGTCGCGGTTTATCCCCACTAGTCTGTTTGCGGCAGGCGATACCGGTCTATCTAACCTGAGTATTGAGCTGCCGCCCGGTAGTACCCTAGCCAAAACGGAGCTAGTCACCCAGTACATCAGCGAACAGCTTAACGCTAACTCAGCGGTGGACAGCGTCTATGTATCCCAAGAACCGGCGGATGCGTCAGCGGTGGCACGGCTAAAACCCAAGGACGAACGCGTTTCACGGGGACAGTTTGAAACCGAGATGCGGCAGGTTCTCAGCCAGATTCCAGGGACCCGC
>ERZ1740070.1354-NODE-1354-length-15438-cov-13.773191_pt1 | contig 15438 bp, 19 predicted proteins | sample MGYA00581734_ERZ1740070 | MGnify/ENA primary metagenome ERZ1740070 (study PRJEB43018, sample SAMN04849744) | marine metagenome | isolation source: floating plastic debris | place: Pacific Ocean | collected 2008-09-01 | study: EMG produced TPA metagenomics...
TTTTACACACTAATCAAAATAGATAGAATACGTGCATCACAGGATGCATACCTTTATACCCGCTGAAGATGGTATTTATCTCTTTGATCGAACTTCTATCGACTTGGTTCCAGGGAAGCAATATCATATTAGTATAGAACTACTGTCCGGGGAAGTCTATGAATCCATTCCTCAGGTGATGTCTGAAAACTATGCCATAAGTGAATCAAGAGGTGAGCTAGTTAAAAGAACCAGGGTAAGCCAACAAAATATGGATGTGGTAGAAAATGTTGTAAGAGTAACTACGGAGACAGAAATAGTTCAAGTAGAGCAAGATCCCGTTTACCTCCGTTGGGAACTTCGCGAGATTTATGAATTCACGGAAACTAATTCCCACTGATCCTTTTGAGGCTCCGGCGCCAGTTTGTTATCTGACCAACGCAATAGTTTCACTGGATCTTTGCTCAATTCTAGAGTAATTGGCGACCGAGTTTATGACCAAAGTTTCTATGAAAAAGTTTTTTTCTCACCACTGTAAAGTCGATGAATATAGAAACTTTTGAGTATTGGGAAAAAGTAGCTGAGGTTGTCGGTTCTACAGGTTCTCTATTTGATGCTCCACCTGCCGCTATTCCGGGTAATATTTTCAATCCAGAAGATCAAGATGAAGTGGTACTGGGTTACTTTGAAGTAACTAATAATCAAACTACTAGATTCAGAACGTTGATTGACACTTTTAATCTAAGGCCGGCTAGTCCTGACTGCCAATATAATATAAATAGACCGTTAGATAACTATTTGTACCCTTATTTAAACTGTAGAATTTTAAGAAGATGCTGTGTAAGTAGACCCGCCTTTTGGGGAGAATAAACTACTAGGGCTCACACTCCTGCTCCGGTATTTGGGCCCCTAATTCCCTTGCCCGATCCCAGTCCGCTTTTGCCCCTCTCACATCGCCCTTAATACACTTTATACTTCCTCTATTGAACCAGGCCTCCGAGTAATTTTCCTTTAAAGCTATCGCCATATCAAACGACTTTATTGAGGCATCCAATTGATCAAGAAGAAACAAGGCATAACCTTTCTCATAGTGCACTTCTGCATAATCCGGATCGAGTTTCAAGGCTATATTGTAGTCAATAATAGCTTCAGTATTCCTACCTGACTGAGATTTACAAACCCCCATCAGATAAAAAATCTCCGGGTTTTTACTATCTAGTTTAGCGGCTTCATCAAAATATTCGATAGCCTCTTTGTAGTCGCCCAATTCGTAGTTTTTATAACCAATATCCACTAATTCAGCAGCGGTTTGTGCCTTAAGCGGGAACGGTAACAGAGTCAGTATAGCTAGTAAAATACGCATAGATCAAAAATACAACCTTCACATGGTTTCACTTTAAATATTAATTATTTCTTGTTTTTAAAAATTCAAATAATATTCTTTGTAGTGTAAATGCAAGAGGAAAATAATCATATAGCCCATCCAATTGCGCCATTTTCGTATGTGCCGGCTACACCTGTTTGCAGGATTAGGACCAACAGGCCCCTTCTGGGGTAATATTAATTAGTACTGGTACGTCCGGTGCGCTTCTCTCATCTATTTTCTGTTAAAATTTAATCTTGATCTAAAATATCGATTTCAATCATGGAATTTGAAATCATTACCGCAGGTGAATTTCACCTTAAGTATGCCGTACAAATATCTATGTTGATGGAGCAGGCCGCTCTTCAGCGGGGAACTGGTATTGCCAAGCGAACCCCGGAATATATTTGTGAAAAAATTAACCAAGGAAAAGCCATAATAGCGCTGCAAAAGGAAGCTCTAGGCGGATTTTGCTACATTGAAACCTGGGGCCACGGAAAGTATGTTGCTAACTCAGGTCTGATTGTGAACCCCGATTTTCGTGGCTTTGGACTAGGTAAGAAAATTAAAGAAGCCATTTTCAATTTGTCACGCGAGAAATACCCCGATGCCAAAATTTTTGGAATCACTACGAGTCTTGCCGTAATGAAAATCAACTCTAACCTCGGATACAAACCCGTGACGTTTTCAGAACTTACTACGGATGAAAAATTCTGGTCAGGATGCCAAAGTTGTAAAAATTATGATATTCTGACCCGAACTAACCGTTCACACTGTTTATGTACGGGTATGTTATATGACCATAAAACCATGCAGCAACCTACTACAAAAATTCAGGACAGAGAACTACGGTGGCAGCGGTTTAAGCGGTTTGTAATGCTCCATGGACTTAAGACCAAGCGTAAAATGATGGCAGGACTTAAAAAGAAAAAAGAAAAGTAATATGAATGATACTGTAGTACTCGCCTATAGCGGTGGATTGGATACCTCTTATTGCGTAAAGTATTTAAAGCATGAAAAGAACCTGGAAGTGCACGCCGTATTGGTAAATACAGGAGGTTTTGAAGAGGCTGAAATAGAAGAAATCAAATCACGAGCGATCTCGCTGGGAGTGTCTAAATTCGAAAGTATTGATGTAACCGAGGAGTTCTATCAAAAAGCCATCCGATATCTGATTTTCGGGAATATTCTTAAGAATGACACTTATCCCCTGTCAGTGAGTGCAGAACGCATTTTCCAGGCCATAGCCATTGCTGAGTATGCCGCTAAGATCAATGCCAGGTACATAGCACATGGAAGCACTGGGGCCGGAAACGACCAGGTACGTTTCGATCTGGCTTTTAATATTATCTGTCCCGAAGCGGAGATCATCACACCTATCCGCGACCAGCAACTTTCGCGATCTGAGGAAATTGAATACCTCAAATATCATGGAGTAGAAATGAGCTGGGAAAAGGCCAAATACTCCATAAATAAAGGTCTGTGGGGTACTAGCGTTGGTGGTGCGGAAACCTTAACCTCAAACCTCACACTTCCTGAGAAGGCCTATCCCAGTCAGCTGGTAAAAAAAGGCTCTGAGACCATTAAATTAACCTTTCAGTCAGGCGAATTAGTAGGAATTGACGGCAACGCTTATTCATCTGTCCAGTCCATACAACTGCTTGAAAAGCTCGCCAGTGCCTATGCCGTAGGACGAGATATGCATGTGGGTGATACCATTATCGGCATCAAGGGACGGGTTGGGTTTGAAGCTGCTGCCCCCCTGGTTACGATTAAAGCACATCACACACTCGAAAAGCACGTGCTCACTAAGTGGCAGCTATATTGGAAGGACCAGTTGGCGGAGTGGTATGGTATGATGATGCATGAAGGACAGTATCTTGATCCCGTCATGCGAGATATAGAAACGTTCCTGAAAAACACCCAACAGAATGTAACCGGTGAGGTAGAAGTAGAACTTCACCCCTATCGTTTTGTGGTGGTAGGCATTACTTCAAAATATGACCTCATGAATTCCAAGTTTGGCGATTATGGCGAAATGAATAACGCCTGGTCTGGTGAGGATGTGAAAGGGTTTACCAAGATCCTGGCGAATCAGACTAAAATTCATGCCGCAATTAACAAGGCAAAATTATGATCAAGGTAGGTATAGTAGGAGGAGCCGGATATACGGCCGGAGAATTGATCAGACTCTTGATCAACCATCCGGAAACGCAGATCAAAAGTATATACAGTACTTCTCAAGCCGGCAAGCCAGTATATTCCATACATCAGGATTTAGTGGGTGAAACTGATTTGGTTTTTAGTGATCAACTAGGAGCTAATTTGGATGTAGTTTTCCTCTGTCTAGGACATGGAAATAGCAAGGAGTTTCTTCAGAGTAATGATCTGGGAACTGCTAAAGTTATAGATCTCAGTAATGACTTCAGATTAAGTAAGGATGCCAACTTTGACAAAATGGAATTCCTTTATGGTTTACCGGAACTCAATTTAGAAAAGATCAAAAAAGCGGATGCCATTGCCAATCCCGGCTGTTTTGCTACAGCTATTCAATTGGCCTTGCTTCCTTTCGCTTCTGGTTCCCATCTAAAAGGTGATGTCCACGTTAATGCCATCACCGGCTCAACGGGTGCTGGCCAGTCTCTATCGGCTACGACACACTTCACCTGGAGAAACAATAACGTATCTGTTTACAAGGCCTTCAACCACCAGCATCTGGGAGAAATTGGTGAAAGTCTAAAGTCATTACAGACAGACTTTGATCATTCCCTACATTTTATACCCATGCGTGGGAATTTTACCCGCGGTATTTTGGCCACGGCTTATACCCACACAACCCTGGAACTTGATGAAATCAAAGCACTTTACCAAGGCTATTATGAGCAATCGGCTTTCACTTTTGTTGCTGACTCTCCTATTCACTTAAAACAGGTAGTGAATACCAATAAGGCTTTGTTACAGGTGGAAAAGCACGGTGACCAAGTTTTGATTACCAGCATCATTGATAACCTCTTAAAAGGAGCCTCGGGACAAGCCATTGAAAACATGAATTTAATGTTTGGACTGGACCAGCAAACCGGGTTGAAACTTAAAGCGAATTACTTCTAAGCACATGAAAGATAAAACCATAGCCATCATTGGAGCGGGAAACCTTGGGTTGGCCATCTACAAAGGCCTTGAAAAAGGAGGCATCACCAGTGATAACTTTATAATTCTCACCAAGCGAGATATATCCTCTTTGGAGGATATAAAAGGTGATCATGTTCTGGTCACTTCTGATAACAGTGAGGCTGCACAAAAAGCAGATCTAATTATTCTGGCTGTGCAGCCGGCTCAATTACCCGGAGTAATGGAAAGCATAAAACCGGTGCTCGATCCGACAAAACACACCATCATTTCGGTAGCCACTGCCGTGAGCATTTCTCAAATGACGGATATCATAGGTAAAGAGTTTGCTGTGATCCGGGCCATGCCGAATACAGCCATTGCTGTGCTGGAGTCTATGACCTGTATTGCGACCAATGATCATGGTGGCGGAATGATTGAGGAAGTACAGAAGATCTTCAACTGTGTAGGTAAAACGATGGTCATCCATGAAGAAATGATGCAAGCGGCAACGGTAGTTTGCGCGAGCGGTATCGCCTTCTGGATGCGCTTCATCCGTGCGACCACACAAGGAGGTGTGCAGCTAGGTTTTGATGCTGAAGATGCCCAGGAAATAGCAGTTCAAACCTGCCTGGGAGCAGCAAGTTTGCTGGCAGGAAATGGAAATCATCCGGAATCCGAGATCGATCGGGTGACAACACCCAGTGGATGTACTATTGAAGGGCTGAATGAAATGGAGCACCACGGACTGAGTTCAGCACTAATAAAAGGACTGGTGACGTCTTATGAGAAGATAACTAACATGAAAAATGATTAATGTACTAATTGGAATGTACCTAACGACTTGTTTTACCCCGACCCTAAAGGGAGCCAAGTTGGTCAATGACCTAAAAGATACCGTAATTCTTCAATTAATTATAAGTGACTGGACGCTCAATACTAACGACTTAAGACTAGCGACTCAGGACTAATGACTCACTATTAAAAACTATGAAACTATTCGACGTTTACCCCTTGATGGATATTGAGCTGGTCGATGCCAATGATTGCTTGGTTACGGATAGCACTGGGCAAGAATACCTTGACCTCTACGGTGGTCATGCCGTAATTTCTGTGGGACACAAGCATGCGCATTATGTTGATAGGGTCGAGGATCAGATAAATAAAATTGCTTTCTATTCGAATTCAGTGATCAATAAGTTACAGACCGAGTTGGCGGATAAATTAGGCAAATTGTCTGGTTATGAGGATTACGGCTTGTTCTTATGCAACTCAGGAGCCGAGGCCAACGAAAATGCCTTAAAGCTGGCCTCTTTTACCAATAAGAAGTCTAAGGTTATCTCTTTCCAAAAAGGATTTCACGGACGTACTTCCCGGGCGATCGCGGCTACTGACAGTCCAAAATACCATTCGTCTGCGGATACAGTCCATGATGTTCAGTTCGTTGAACTGGGTAATTTACAAATGGTGGAAGAGGCTTTAAAAAAGGGCGATGTTTCGGCGGTAATCATTGAAGGGCTACAGGGTTTAGGCGGCATTTATGATCCGGGAGCCGATTTTTTATTAGGCTTACGAGCGCTTTGTACCCGATATGAAACACTACTCATCTTAGATGAAGTACAATCCGGGTATGGCAGGACCGGAAAGTTCTTTGCACATCAGTATGCTACCGGATTAAAACCGGATATAATCACAGTCGCTAAAGGGATGGGTAACGGATTTCCAATTGCCGGAGTGTTGATCGCTCCTCATATTCCCGCCTGGTACGGCATGTTGGGTACTACCTTCGGGGGAAACCATTTGGCCTGCTCGGCTGGAATTGCAGTATTGGATATCATCAAAGAAGAAAGTTTGATGAAGAATGCCTCTGAGTTAGGCGCATACCTCATCCGCGAACTACAGCAACTAACCGAGGTCAAGGAAGTACGCGGCCGAGGCTTAATGATAGGTATTGAATTAGAAACAGCGATTGCACCTATGCGAAAACAACTGGTAAAGGAGCATCATATACTCACCGGTGTTGCTGCCAATCCAAATGTTCTGCGTTTGTTACCTCCATTAACTTTAAAAAAGGAGCATGCAGATCAATTTTTAACCGCATTGAAAGCCGTGTTCATGAACCAAACTGAAAAAAGCTCTTCATGAAACACTTTACCAGCGCCAATGACATAGAAAGTGCCCCCAGCTTGGTGGAGGAAGGCCTGATTCTAAAAGCCGATCCCCACCAAAGCAAAATAGGAACCAACAAAACCCTGGGGTTGATCTTCTTCAACCCAAGCCTAAGAACAAGGCTTAGCACACAAAAAGCCGCCTTTAATCTGGGCATGAACGTCATCGTCATGAACATTGGTAAGGATGGATGGAATATTGAATTTGAGGACGGAGCCATAATGAATGGTGCCACCCAGGAGCACATCAAAGATGGCGTAGCCGTCATAAGTGAGTATGTCGATATTCTTGGCGTACGTACTTTTCCGGAACTCAAGGACAAAGAGAAGGACTACTCCGAACAAGTGCTGAATAAATTCAAGGCGTACTCCTCCGTTCCGGTAATCAGTCTTGAATCGGCTACGTTACATCCGCTGCAATCGCTGGCCGACCTGATCACCATTGAAGAATACCTGATCAAACGACCAAAAGTAGTACTGACCTGGGCGCCTCACCCTAAAGCTCTGCCTCAGGCGGTCCCCAATTCTTTCTTGCAATGGATCAAACTGACGGATGCTGATGTCACAATGACTTGTCCAGAAGGGTATGAACTGGCCGAGGAATTTATCGAGGGTATTCGCATTGTTAATAATCAAAAAGAAGCCTTTGACGGTGCCGATTTTGTCTATGCTAAAAACTGGTCTAGTTACACGCATTATGGGCAGGTATTGGATATCAAGGAAAACTGGACCATCACACAGGAAAAGATGCAGTTGACCAATCATGGTAAATTCATGCATTGCCTGCCGATCCGTAGAAATGTGGTAGCCACGGATGAAGTCATTGATAATAGCATTGTGTATCAACAAGCTAAAAACCGGGAATGTGCCGCTCAGGTGGTATTGAAGAAAATATTGGAAGCCAATGGATAAGCTAACCGTAGTCAAAATTGGCGGGCAGGTCATTGATAACGCATCTGACCTGAAACAGTTCCTAAGCTCTTTTAGAGCATTACCTGGACGTAAGATCCTCGTGCACGGTGGGGGTAAAAAAGCCACTGAGCTATCCAAAAAATTGGGGATCGAACCCAGGATGATTAACGGTCGCAGAATTACAGACGGCAATACACTGGAAGTGGTGACAATGGTCTATGGCGGATTGGTAAATAAGAACATTGTGGCCCAGCTACAGGCCATTGGCGAAAATGCTATCGGTCTAAGTGGAGCAGATGGAAACCTGATCCCGGCCACCAAGAGAGTACACCCTACCATTGATTTCGGGTTTGTGGGGGATTTCGAAGTAGCAAATATCAATACTGTACTTCTCCGATCATTGCTGGTTCAGAACATTACTCCGGTGTGTTGTGCGCTCACCCACGATGGCCTGGGCAATATGTTGAATACAAATGCCGATACCTTAGCGGCCGGACTAGCGCAAAGCCTGGCAGATCAGTTTGACACTGAACTGGTTTATTGCTTCGAGAAAAATGGTGTACTTACTGATATTAATGACGAAAGCTCTTTGCTCAGTGAGTTATCTTTTACCACCTATCAGGAACTTAAGGGTAACGGCAAGATTGCGGACGGTATGATCCCGAAACTGGATAACGCCTTCCAAACCCATGAAAAAGGTGTTGGAGTAACGATAAAAAATGCACTGCAATTGAACGAAACTATAGGCACCCAATTGATATGACGGCTCAGGAAGCCATAGCGTTGTTGAAGCAACTCATTGCCATTCCTTCCTTTTCGAAGAAAGAGGACAAAACGGCCGATGTATTGGAGGACTTTTTGAAAGAAAGAGGTTGTCCGATAAACCGTGCTGGAAATAATGTATGGGTACAAAATGATCATTATGATACTCAAAAGCCCACCGTGCTGCTGAACTCACATCATGATACGGTAAAACCCAATTCCGGATATACGAAAGACCCTTTCTCGTCTCAAGTGGAAGATGGGAAACTTTATGGATTGGGCAGCAATGATGCCGGAGGTCCCTTAGTTTCGTTGATTGCCACTTTCCTCCATTTTAAATCGGCAACTGACCTGAAATTCAATATCATTCTGGCCGCTACCGCTGAAGAGGAGATCTCCGGAAAAAACGGAATTGAAAGCATTATTCCCGAGTTAGGTAGAATAGATTTCGCCATTGTAGGGGAACCCACACTGATGCAACTGGCGATAGCTGAAAAAGGATTGATGGTGTTGGATTGTTATGTCCATGGCAAAGCAGGGCATGCCGCGCGTGAAGAAGGTGAAAACGCCATTTATAAGGCATGGAAAGACATTGAATGGTTTAGAACTTTTCAGTTTGAAAAAGAATCTGAAATGCTGGGCAAAGTAAAAATGCAGGTGACCCAGATTGAAGCAGGTAGCCAGCACAATGTGGTGCCGGATACATGTCATTTTGTTTTGGATGTGCGGGCTACCGATGCCTATTCATTGGAGGACACACTCAAGATCATTCAAGATCATGTTGATTGTGAGGTGAAACCTCGGTCTGTGCGGCTTCAACCTTCAGGAATTGATAAGGGGCATCTCATTTTAGAAGTGGCAAAGGAACTAAATATTGAGACCTACGGCTCCCCTACCCTCTCCGATCAGGCATTAATGCCCTGGTCCAGCGTCAAGATTGGCCCGGGCGACTCCGCACGATCGCATACCGCGGATGAATACATTGGATTGTATGAAATTGAAAAAGGGATTGAAGAGTATGTCAAGATAATCGACAAGCTAAACGGGATTTGGAAATGATATTAGATGTCAGATTTATGGATTTTAGATTTTGGATTGTGATAAAATACCAATTGCTCGATACTAAAGACTCAAGACTGACTACTATTGACTAATAAAATCCCTCGTTTTACCCCAACCCTAAAGGGAGCCGAGGTCTTTTCAAAATATGAGACTAATAAATAACAAGGACTTAAGACTTACTACTAGCTACTAAAAAAATGAAACTCTGGGAAAAAGGCATAAACACCGAAAAGATCATTGAAGAATTCACCGTGGGTAATGACCGCGTGCTGGATCTGCAACTGGCCAGGTTTGACGTGCTTGGCTCCATCGCCCATGCGAAGATGCTTGCCTCCGTAGGCCTGATCAGTAAAGAAGAACTTGCCGGATTAGACAAAGAGCTCAATCACTTACTTCAAGCCATTGAATCCGGTGATTTCGAAATCGAAGCAGGTTTTGAAGATGTGCACTCCAAGGTGGAATATGTGCTGACTGAAAAGCTAGGCGAAGCCGGCAAGAAGATCCATACCGCCCGCTCCCGTAACGACCAGGTGTTGGTGGACCTCCACCTATTTGTGAAAGATGAGATCGAACAGATCAGACAATTGGTCAAAAGCCTGTTTGACCGTTTGATTGCTTTAAGCAACGAACATAAAGACGTGCTCATTCCCGGCTATACACACCTGCAAGTGGCTATGCCTTCCTCCATTGGCCTATGGCTGGGCGCTTATGCCGAATCGTTAATAGATGATGTGTACCTGCTCAATGCCGCTAACAAAATTGCCGACCAAAACCCATTGGGTTCAGCGGCAGGGTATGGCAGCTCCTTCCCTATCGACCGGCAGCAAACTACGGACTTGCTGGGGTTCTCCACTTTGAAGTACAACTCCGTTGCCGCCCAAATGAGCCGTGGTAAGCTGGAAAAGTCGCTGAGCTTTGCCATGGCTTCCATAGCAGGCACCCTTTCCAAGCTGGCCATGGACATCTGCTTGTATATGGGCCAGAACTTTGGTTTTATCTCCTTCCCCGACCAGCTGACCACAGGTTCCAGCATTATGCCACACAAGAAAAACCCCGATGTATTTGAGCTCGTACGCGCAAAGTGCAATAAAATACAGGCATTACCTTCCGAGTTCATGGCCATCACCAATAACCTGCCCAGTGGTTATCACCGCGATTTTCAGTTGCTCAAGGAAAGCCTGCTACCTTCCATTGAGTCTTTAAAGTCCTGCCTGACCGTTTCTGAATACGCCCTTTCTCAGTTGATCGTAAAAGAAGAAGTGATCAACGACCCGAAATACGATTACCTGTTTTCAGTGGAAGTAGTGAATGAGTTGGTCACTCAAGGGATGTCTTTTAGAGATGCCTATAAGCAAGTGGCGGAGGACATCGCTAATGGTACTTACAATCCTCAGAAAACAGTAAATCACACCCACATGGGTAGTATTGGAAACTTGGGGAATGGGGATATTGAGGAAAAGATGGAGAGCGCTCTTCTAGTAAATGAAAATTAGCTAGGTTCGTATAGTGGAAATATGTGTAACAGTTACACATATCCGGATGTTGTGCATAATATAAACTGAAATCTGAAAACAATATGGGAGACTCAATGTCAGCGACTATTCTAATCAATGGAATAACAAGCATTATCAAAGCTTTATCAAGTAAATTGATTGGTCCTAATACAAGTAGAGAAGACCGAGAAGCTATTTCGAAATGTATTGTCTCTATTCAAAAAGCTACTATTCGTACTCAAGCTTTCATTAATGAACAAGGCTATAGACCCAATCTTGAACTGACAGAATTATGGCAAGATGCATTGGAAAAATCAATAAATGCTAAAGTGGAAGATGTACCACAATACTTATTCTATAAAGCTCAATTTTGGAGTGAACCAGATGTTTGGTTGGATGAACCCTCATCATTGGAATTAGTTCCAAAACTTCAATATTTAAGAAATGAATGTGAGGTTATGATGAATAACTTATGACGGAATAGTACGAATCAAAACAAAAATACTATGCACAACAAGGTGTTTAATTAGATAAAAAATGCTACTAGATTCAAAAGGCAATCCAATCAATAATAGGAACAAAAATACCCCCCTAAAAGATTACTGGAGAAGGTTTAATAAGTGGATAATTGCTTCAGGTGCTTTTATTGCAGTCTTGGCGGGGATACTAGGGAACCTTGAAAAAATAAAAACTCTGATAGTTGGTAAAAATGGAGACCTTGAAGTAACCAAAATAATAGTAGACTCTTATCGAAAGGACTTTTCCTGTTTATTAGACTTCCGAGTTTTGAATAAAGGGAACCAAACTACAATAATTAATAAAGTAATTTTTGAGTGTTACTATGTTAAAAGTGAACATACTAATGGCTTACTTGATATCTCTGCTTCGTATGATTTAGACATAAGCAATATTCAAAAAGAAGGAGATAAAGCAGAACTTGTAGTTTCCCAAGTTATTAAACCTAACGAAGCTGACCGATTTACTATCTCTTTGGTCGCAAAAGGACTTCAAACAGGTGAATTTCGAAAATGGGGCTTCCATATAATGTTTGAGACCAGTGATGGTATTGTGGATGCTGGATTTGTTCCTAAAGACCCTTTTTCTTCTGATTTCGTTATGCTTCCTTGGAATATTGACTATTCGAGCAGAATACCATTATAAATAAAAACTATGCACAACAATGTATAAAAATAATAGCCGAGATAGTAGTAAATTCAAAGGATGTAGCTCGCTTCAACTTTCTTGTAACTTGACAGGAAAGTGCCATGCAGTCGGCTACATATTCTTATACTAAACGGTTGTGCAGCATATTGAAGCCATGAAAATAGAACACCTGTCATTCGTAATCTTATTCTTTATCTCTGTAACTAGTTATAGCCAAGAGAAGAATTTCATAGATCAACCTTATGTAGAAACCAATGCGAAGGTAGATACATTAGTGACTCCTGACGAGATCTATCTGAATATCATAATAACTGAAAAAGACACTAAGGGCCGAACTTCTGTAGAAGAGCTTGAATCAAAAATGGAAGCCAAACTGAAAGAAATCGGAGTTGATACTCGAAATGACTTAACTCTTAACGATCTTTCTAGTAACTTCAAAAAGTATTTTCTAAAGCAACAAGACATCTTAAAAAGCAAATTGTATTCAGTAAAAACCTATGACGCTGTTACCGCTGGACGGATAATTGTAGAACTAGAGAACATAGGGATCTCCAACGTATCATTGGACAGAACCGAATTTTCAAAGATTGAACAACTGAGATTTACACTCAGGTCAAAAGCTGTACTCAAAGCAAAAAAACAGGCAACCTACATGGTTGAACCTCTAAACCAGAAGGTCGGGGCTGCAATTTACATATCTGACCTAACTGAAAATTTTACGTATCAACTTCAAGGAAGAGTAGCTGGTGTATCTATAAGAGGCTATTCAAGCAACAAGAAGTTTGAAAGTGCGGACATTGAATTCGAAAAGATCCCAGTCGAAACTACTTTGAACGTCCGATTTAAGTTGGAAGAATAACACTGCACAACAAAACGCTAAAGTGCATATGTCAAATTGCATCTAGCTACTCTCCTGCTACTGAACCGCAAAGCTTCTCCTCAAGACAATTCCTTTTCCATCGCAATTTCTCTGCTTTTGCCAAATCTTCAGACCGCAGTTTTTCGTAGATGCTGTTGTAGGTGGGTCGAAGCTTCGCTAGCTTAGTTTTTCATCAGCAAGGTGTGGACATACGCACCTTAGCTGGGACGTTACCACCAATATATGAGGAAACTCTTATTCTTAAGCCTGATAATATTCACAAGTTGCAATAAGGATTACGAAACATTAATTCAAAAGACTTGGCTGCCAATCACTGTCAAACATTTTGATGGACAATCCGTTGATTCTGAATTCTTATTATTTTCATTGACATTTTCTGACTCTGGTAAAATTATCTCACGAACACTTGGAACGGATTATGAACTGGTCTCCGATTATAGAATATTAGAAAATCAAATTGAATTCTCCCATAGTGAGGGTGTTGATACCATTGACATAGTTTCAATTGGTAATAACCATCTTGAGTTGGAATTGGATTCTTTCAACATTATTACTTATCACCCATTTCCTATTGCCAACGACATAGAGCTAAGCCATACTATTCGAAAGCAACTAATTGATCAATCCTGGTACTGGAATGACCCTAACTACTACAATGAATGTCTAATTGAATTTAAGGATTCACTTGAAGATAAAATAATCAAGTATCACCTAAGAGACAAACTTGCAGCAGCTGGAGTACATATCTTTCAAAACAACTATACAGATTTCAAAATAAACTCCGCTTGGGGAGTTAATCATTTCATGGGCAATAACATATTGTCGTTAAGGGAAGTTGATGGAGGAAGTTTTAATAATTTGATTTTTATCACTGAAGTCACTGATTCAATTATTTCTGGGTTTAGATTTCATGAAAATAATAAGAAGCAAGTCACATTAAAAAAGGCAATTGCCAATACAAATAAATTAAATGGATTGATTTCAAATAATTGGAAATTAGATTCATATGAAAAAATTGAAGACAATGGCAGTAGTTGGTCAAACAATGGAAATGATGTTGAGAAATCGTTGAAAATTTCTGACTTAAGAGACAAGAAAATTATTATGGACTTAAGAAATGAGAATAGATTTTTAATTAGATCAGGTCAAGATACTGTGACAATAGGCGAATGGCGTTTGAGCACTTCTGGCAGATTAATTGAATTGACTAGCTATTATTATGAGAATGGACATGACCTTGTTCGAAATCACTTCCTTACAATTCTTGAAGTAGATTCAAATAATCTTAAAATCTTCAGAAGAGAAAATATAGATTATGAGAATAATGAATATGGTAACGTAAAATTTATTGAAAATTACAAATCAACTGGTGGTAACAAGAGATAAGCGCCATACACTTGCCAGCCCTTTTCAACTTTCATTGCAAAATCGCTACTTTTAGAATTTTAAACATCAGATAAGTGGACAGCGCTTATCAGGAACGTTAGGCACAAGCAAAAACAACACTAACTGAAATGACACCAAAACAACAATTAGAATCAATCTTGTCAAATCAATATGAATCTGAAGACGGAGATTTGTATAAGGTTGAATTGTTGGACGGCATGACGGATAACGAGATAGAAAATCTAAAAAGTCAACTTCCAAATAATACCTTACCGAATGAAATCGAAGAATTACTAAAATTTAGTAAAGGCTTTGAATTCTATGGGCTTGAAGAAGTCCGATTTGATGCCTTCGGTCATTTTGGATTTGAAGAGATGTTCCCAAACTCAATTCAACTCGCAGGAGATGGATTTGGAAATTTTTGGATTTTAGATGTTGACTCAAAAGGAAGTTGGAACTCAGTTTACTATGTCTGTCATGACCCAGCGGTAATTGTAAAACACTCTGAAAATTTATCTGAGTTTATTAAACACGTTGACGAGTTCGGACAAAAAGGGAATCAATCCAACTTGGACATTATTCACGAAAAGACCGTAATGGACATTTGGAATGAAAAAGTTGGAATAATGGAAAAAAACGAAAAGGACTACAACTTTGAAAACGGAGAAGTTGAGTTACCTGAAATGTTTTTAGTTGCAGACTTAACTGACAAACCTTTGAAAACAGGATTTCCTTGGGGGAAATCGGGTCCGAATGCAAAAATCATAAGACCGACTAACGAACCAGTTTGGATAATCGAGAAACAAGTGAAACAAGGTTTTCTGGCAAGATTATTCGGTGGAAAGAAATAAAAAGCCAGTGCCTAACATGGTGTATAGCCAATAGGGCAATAAGTGATAAATTGAAAGTTCTGTTCTTTGAGCAGGCAACGCCAAAACAAAGTTTTGACGTTTAATAAGAATGAAATTTAAAAGTAAAAACGTTTGTTTTGGCTCAGTGGTAAACCGAAAGTGAAATGCTTCGAATCTGCCCTACTGTCCATACACAGAACGTTGGCGATCATTCCCCAGATTCGGGGCAGAAATTGATGAGAAAAAGTATCAATTTCTTCCTTTCCAAATTGATTTCAGAAGCTAACGTTTAGTTCTTAGCCAATTTCATCTT
>ERZ1740070.1355-NODE-1355-length-15433-cov-16.438158_pt1 | contig 15433 bp, 9 predicted proteins | sample MGYA00581734_ERZ1740070 | MGnify/ENA primary metagenome ERZ1740070 (study PRJEB43018, sample SAMN04849744) | marine metagenome | isolation source: floating plastic debris | place: Pacific Ocean | collected 2008-09-01 | study: EMG produced TPA metagenomics...
CCTTTTCTTGCGGCCCTTTCTGCCAATAGCGCTCTGGCGATACTGTACAGTTCCTTGGGCACGCGGGGTGAAGACCCTTTGCCCAACGCCTCGGGATAGGAGTCAGGAATAGCTCTAATTTCAGGCACATCACCAGGGCCATCTGCTAGCAGATTTGGTTTTAGGCCAGGGTTATCGCCGCCAAATCTGGATTTATCACTGCCGCATGCCGATCCAAATAGTGAAAACGAACGAGAGAACCCAACTGAGTTGCGCCCCGTCTGGGTGTCATATCCCCGTGGATAAGGAACAAACATGTCTCCAAAATTTTGGAGATATTCATCACTGTCCAAGTAAGAATCGATTTCAGCTTCAAAACCACCGTCTGCGATAATTTTGATGTGCTCAGAAATCTCAGCATAGCTTTCAGGAGCACGACCCAGTAAATGCTTGAAATTCAATTCAATGGCAGTAACGTTGGGGTGCTTTTCCCAAAACAGTGCCCTATAGCGGTCAGACTTGGCGAGCTGTCGAATAAATTCAAGTACGCTGATGTCGCCGCTACGCACCTGAGACTCAGCTTTTGCAGAACGCTCACTTTCCATCAGGTGGGCATTACCAAAAACCTGTTTGTAGGCGGCGGCAATTAACAAATCCGCATTCTCTACCGACAGAGATTCGCTAATGGCTTCTGCTTTGGGTGTACCTGCTAATGCATCGCGATATTTTGTTGCTGTCGTTTTTGCCTTGTCTTCAGAGGCTGTCCAAATTTCAACCCGACCATTAACAACTTTAGAAGCTCCCCTGGGCTCAGCAGAGACAGAGGTTGTGGCGGGGGTCAGGGTAACAGCAGACGAGGTTGGCTCTTTTGCTTTAGGTGTTTCGGGCTCAGTCGTTTTTTTCTGACTTGGTTTCTTTCCATTTAATACTGGCAGCTTCAGATCCTTAGATTTTTCTAAGATGCCAGATAACCCTTTAAGCATTTCCTAAGCCCTGAGAAAAGACAATTTTTAACAGCTTTACGATCCTAGATAACCGAACTAAGTTCGATGTCGTCAAGACTATGGTGCTTAACTCTCATCACCCTATGGAGCAATAAGTTTGAAACCCAAACAGGACGCAGGATACAGACGTAATCGTATCAGCGCGGATGCGTCGCGTCAATGAACCTTATATAGGATAAGGCCGTTTTGCCTACCATCTAGGAAAATATGATTCAAAACCCTTGAAAACCCATTGAAATAAGAGCTTTCAGGAATCCTCAAACGGATAAACCCCCAAGAAACCGGATCAGGCTTTGAACCCATGGACAGGCATTTGGAGACCCATTTTTTCTATTTGGAGAAAATTAAAATGTTACAAAGCTTAAAGTTGATGAACATGAGCGATTATGGGGCGATGCAGGTACTTTAGCGTTTTATTGGGGAGCCTCAGCCAGCCTGAAGGTGGGAGTTCTTAATCGTCCAGGTTCATTCATGGCTAGCCATGGGGACCCTTTGTGGGCTTCAAGCCACAACTGAGCAAGCGCGCGGCTAATCTCTTTGTTACCCTGAGGAAGTTTGATTAGAGGCATGGGGCATGGGTGGGTTTGGGCTAGGCCAGATACACAAGCGAGCCTATAGATGGGGCAGCTGGCTTGGCATTTTTCTATGGCTGGGAGTGTTGGGATTTGGAGTTACTGGCTGCACCCTTCCCCAGGTCAGTGCGGAAGAACGGCTGTTTTTAGATCTATCGGTGAAGGCGGTGGATCATGAGGTGCTGCCCATGGACGAGTTTGAGGGCACTCAAGTGGGGGGCCTATCTGCGATCGCATATGATCGCAACCGCAGTCGCTTTTATGCCCTATGCGACGACCGCCAGCGGCCCCGGTTTTACACCCTCAGCCTGGACCTGAGCCCCACGGGCATCAATGACATGACGGTAACGGCAGTCACCGATCTAACGGATAGCGACGGTGGCCCCATCGCACCGCTGGATGCTGAGGGCATGGTGCTCACCCCCAGCAACAGCCTGATCGTGTCCAGCGAAGGCTCTCCTCGACAGCAAATCCCACCCAAATTGCAAGAGTTTGACCTGGCAACGGGGCGGCTAAAAACTGATTTTCGGGTGCCCGATCGGTACTTGTTTGGCCCAGCAGAGGGTACTACCTCCGACGGACAAACCCAGGGTATCCAAGAAAATATCGGCTTTGAAGCCCTCACCATCAGCGCCCCCGCCGGTTCCTATGAACCGTTTCGACTATTTGTCGCCACCGAAGGACCGCTATATCAGGATCTCGATATTGACCCGGACATCCCCTTTAAAAATCGCTGGCTCCACTATCTAATTGACCCGAACCAATACACCCTACTTTCAGAACACGTTTACACCATGGATGCCGCTCCCTTGGGGGCGGTGGTCAATGGCCTCTCAGAAATTTTATCGATCGATGTGGGCGGCCACTTTCTAGCCATTGAGCGGGCCTTTGGGTTACAGGGAACATCAATTAAGCTGTATCAGCTAGCAACTGGCGTAGCCACAGATGTGGGTGCGATCGCAACGCTCCAAGGCGACATTAGCGGCATTACCCCCATTCGCAAGCAGCTGGTCAGCGACCTTACCCCCCTAAAGCCAGACAACCTAGAGGCCATGACCCTGGGCCCCAAGCTAAAAAATGGCAGCCAGAGCCTGATTATGGTGAGTGACAATAATTTTGATACCCGCCAAGAAACCCAGATTTGGCTATTTGAGCTGAGCGGGGTGTAAAACCATCTTATTCTTCCCAGAAAGAATGAAGTATACAGTGAGCTGTCTGAATTGCTGTCTGGTGAAATTCCCGAAGCTGCCTGCCCCAGAGCTTTTCCAAGCTTTTTTTGCCGCCGCATCTAGCCCGCTAGCCCCTTACCACGCCACCCCCTTCTCAGTACCCACGGCAACGATTAATACCCATATTCTGTATAATTCTTGCTAATCATGAAGGAGGCTTAAGCGCTAAAGGATGAAAGTAATCGTACTAGGTGGAGACGGCTTTTGCGGCTGGCCCACTGCACTGCATCTGTCAAACGCAGGTCATGAGGTTGCCATTGTCGATAATCTATCGCGCCGCAATATCGACAATGAGCTAGAAATCTCTTCCCTAACCCCCATTAGCCCCATGTCCACCCGACTGTCGGCGTGGCAAGAAATCAGTGGCAAGACTGTTGAGTTCTTTAATGTCGATATCTCCCAGGAATACGACAAACTCTTCCACCTGATTTGCGACTATGCCCCCGATGTCATCGTTCACTTTGCTGAACAGCGGGCTGCCCCTTATTCCATGAAGTCGGCCCGACACAAGCGCTACACCGTTGATAATAATCTCAACGGCACCAACAACGTTCTCTGCGCCATCGTCGAATCCGAGCTAGATATCCACGTGGTTCACCTCGGTACCATGGGTGTCTATGGCTACGGCACCGCTGGGATGAAAATCCCCGAAGGCTACCTGGATATTCAGGTGGTTACCGACACCGGTAAAGTAATCGAAAAACAGATTCTGCACCCAGCCAACCCCGGCAGCATCTATCACATGACCAAGACCCAAGACCAGCTGTTCTTTGCTTACTACAACAAGAACGACCAGGTCCGGGTCACCGACCTACACCAGGGCATTGTTTGGGGCACTAACACCCGTGAAACTGCCATGGATGAGCGATTGATCAATCGCTTTGACTACGATGGTGACTACGGTACCGTCCTCAACCGATTCCTGATGCAGGCAGCCATTGGCCACCCGCTGACGGTCCATGGCACCGGTGGTCAAACCCGTGCGTTTATCCACATCCAAGACACCGTACGCTGTGTTGAGCTAGCCATTAATAATCCCCCTGCCAAGGGAGACCGGGTAAAAATCCTCAACCAGATGACTGAAACCCATCGTGTCCGTGACCTAGCACGGATCGTCGCCGATGTTGCCGGTGCTGAAATTCAGTACATGGAAAACCCCCGGAACGAAGCCGCCGAAAACGAACTGGTGGTGGACAACCAGTGCTTCCTAGACATGGGTCTTCAGCCCACCCAGCTGGACAAGGGTCTAATGCTCGAGGTAACAGAAATCGCCAAGAAGTACCTTGGCCGCTGTGATAAGTCCAAGATTGTCTGCACATCTAAGTGGACCAAGAAGACGGCGGCAGCGCCCACACCCATTCCGGCTAGCTAGCCTCTAGCCAGATATTGAGTTAAAAAGACCGTCAAAAGGCAGAAGATGGGGTACTCCATTTTCTGCCTTCATCGTTGAAAGCATTAAGCGACAAGGCCAATGGGACAAGCAAACATCCTAATGCACCAGGACGTTTGCGCTATTTTCAAGCTTTCCTCAAAAACGTTGCCAGGAAAACTTGAGCCCAAGCCAATTTCAAGGTTGAATAATTACAGCACAGTATTTTTTGATACATTCGCATTCAATCACAGCAAAACGTATGCGCATCGCTCTGTTTACTGAAACATTTCTCCCCAAGGTCGACGGTATTGTCACTCGCCTCAAGCACACTGTTGAGCAGTTGCAGGCATTGGGTGATGACGTATGCGTGTTTTGCCCGGAGGGTGGCCTCACAGAATATAAGGGAGCCAAAGTTGAAGGCGTTTCTGGCTTTCCCATGCCCCTCTATCCAGAGCTAAAGCTAGCCCTACCTCGGCCCTCCATTGGGGAAGCGCTCGAAGCGTTTAAGCCTGATTTGGTTCATGTTGTCAATCCAGCGGTCCTCGGGTTAGCCGGTGTGTACTATGCCAAGGCGTTAGAGATTCCTTTGGTGGCGTCCTACCACACCCATTTGCCCAAATATCTTGAGCACTATGGGTTTGGCATGTTTGAAGGCATGCTGTGGGAGCTGCTCAAGGCTGTCCACAACAATGCCCGCATTAATCTCTGTACCTCTACGGCCATGCAGCAGGAGCTGACTGAGCACGGCATTGAGCATGTAAAGGTGTGGCAGCGCGGTGTCGATACCGATTTATTTCGTCCCAGCTTGGCTAACCGAGACATGCGGGGGCGTCTAAGCGAGGGCCATCCCGATGCGCCCCTACTGATATACGTGGGTCGTCTGTCTGCTGAAAAGGAAGTGGATCGGATTAAGCCGATTTTAGAAGCAATTCCCGATGCCCGACTGGCCCTGGTGGGGGATGGTCCCTATCGCGAAGAGCTAGAGGAGCATTTTGCCGGGACAAACACTAATTTTGTCGGTTATCTCGGGGGTGAAGAACTGGCCTCTGCCTATGCCTCTGGAGATGCGTTTGTTTTCCCATCGCGGACTGAGACGTTGGGCTTAGTGCTGCTGGAGGCGATGGCGGCAGGCTGTCCCACGGTGGCGGCTAATGCGGGGGGCATTCCCGATATTGTGACCGATGGCGTCAATGGATTCTTGTTTGACCCCCATGACGACGACGGGGCAATCAAAGCAACCCAGCGTTTGTTAGCGGCCCGAACTGAGATCGACCTGTTGCGCCGCAATGCTCGCATAGAGGCCGAGCGCTGGGGCTGGCGTGGGGCCACGCAACAGCTACAGAAATTTTACGCTGAGGTGCTGGCAGCTGAGATACCCATGGTGGCTTAGGGACGGTACCCCATAAAGAGCTGCTGGGTTGCAATCAATCGGGCGTCAGCCCGCACTAGCGGTCTGGAATTAAGCCTAGGGGCACTGAAGCCTAGTAGAGGTCCAGGTAATCGGGGTTTAATCCCGCTGAGGCCGGATTGAGGGCGTGCAATGAACAATCTAACCCTGCTAAAAAGCAACATAGATGGGTGGAATAGCTATCGAGAACAGCATCCAGATGAGCCCTGTAACTTAGCTGGGCAAGACCTGAGCCAAGGGTACTTTTTTGCCGGTAATTTTAGGGGAGTTAACCTGCAAGGGGCCAACCTGAGGCGAGCGTGTTTAATCGGGGCCGATTTTACCGGGGCCGACCTGAGGGGAGCCGACCTGAGGGAAGCCTATTTAACCGATGCAATTTTAGCTGAAGCAAATCTAAGCTGCGCCGATTTTACCGGGGCACAGATGGATCGCGTGGATCTGCGGCAGGCCAACTTAGAGGGTACCCGGCTAAATGTGACCAATCCTGACGGTTCGTCCCACAGCACCCATCCCCCAGTCGCTACCATCAACCAGCCCCAGACCGCTCGCCCCTGGTCAAACCGTCTTCGTCAACGGCGAGCCCTATGGATTCCCGGTGTAGCGGCACTGGTGTGCGCCACGGCCTTGTTTATCCCCTCAGCGGCCATCAACCCGATAAATTCACTAGAGCCACTAACCCCTGGAAAAATCTCCCAGCGGCGGGAATCTCAGCCCCAGGCGGAGCTGGCCCTGGCTCAATCCTTTCATGGTTCTAGCCAGATATGGGCCATCGCTACCCATACACAAGAAGAGGGTCGTTCTCTTTTAATTGCGGGAGAAGACAACGGCCAGATTGAAATTTGGGATCGGAAAACGGGCGAGCGTTTACATCTCCTAACGGGTCATACCGATACGGTCAGAACATTAGCCGTGTCAGCATCTGGGCACTGGTTAATTAGCGGCGGCGGCGATGGTCTTAAAGTGTGGCGAATAAAAACGGGGGAGCTGATCCATAGCCTGCCTGCGAGGCAGTCACCAATCTGGTCAGTGGCCATTAGCCCCGATGAACGCACCCTAGTGAGTGGCGATTACGACGGCAATATTACAGCCTGGGACTTTAGCACTGGCAAAACCATCTACAACACCCACATCGGTGTACCCGTATGGTCAGTTGCGATCGCACCCGATGGCCAATCATTTATCAGTGGCAGTAGCGATCGCATCATTCGTCAATGGGATTTAGCCACGGGCAATCGCCTAAAGCAGCTGACTGGCCACAGTGACGCCGTCCGCTCAGTCGCCATTAGCCCCGATGGTAAAACCCTGGCCAGCGCTAGCTGGGATAAAACCATCAAACTATGGGACTTAGCCAGTGGTGACGTGCAAGCCACCCTCAGCGGCCACGACGATCGCGTGATCACCTTAGCCATTAGCCCCGATGGTAAAACCCTGGCCAGTGGCAGCGTCGATAAAACCCTCAAGCTATGGGATCTACCTAGCCAACGGCTGACTCAGACCCTCGATAGCAACGTCAACTGGGTTTTAGCCGTAGCATTTGACTCCCTGGGGCAAACGCTGATTAGCAGTGGCAAAGACCAGCAAATAAAAGTATGGCAGTAGGAGAGGCCGCGGCGACCATAAGCTGCCATTACAATGAGGCCGGGCTTAAGCCGACATCTTAATGATCACCCCCGAACGCGGCGGCAAACTTACCTCGTTGGACATCCTCAAGACACGGCTATCTCCCCATAACACCAGAGCACCGTCTCCTAGTTCAGGCAGTGTCACCTGGCCCTGGTCCTGGCCTGCATTGATTACCACCATAATTTTCTCGCGATCGTTACTGCGAGAAAACCCATACACCTCACCCACCGCAGCTACGGTTTGATAGGCTCCCGTACACAGCACCGGATGCTGACGCCGCAACGCAATCAGGTCTTTATGCAACGTGAGTAACGTACGATTCCAACTGGCTTCTGACGGGAAACTACGACGACAGTCCGGATCGTGGGCACCGGCTAGCCCCACCTCATCCCCATAGTAAATACTGGGGGCCCCCGGAAACGTCATCTGTAACAACACCGCTAGCTCAAAACTGCGCTGGTCGTCATCAATCACCGTCAGCGCCCGTGCTACATCATGGCTCGACAACAGATTTAACTGAGTCAGCTGAATCTCCCAAGGATAAAGCGCCAGCAGCGTTTCTATTTTCTGGGCATATCCCTGGGCATCTAGGGCCGGATAGGGAAAATAGGCCGGTTGTTCCACCAGGGACATAACCACCTTGTCTTTTGCCGTAAACGCCAGGGCGGGACCGGTAAAGAGATAGTTCATAACCCCATCAAACTGGCTGCCATCGAGCCATTGACGGGCATCGGTCCAAATCTCACCAACAATGTAAGCCTCTGGGTTAATGGCCTTTACCCGCTGTCGAAACTCCTGCCAAAATCCGTCCGCTTTCACATCAAACGGCACATCCAGCCGCCAGCCGTCGATCCCTTGACGCAGCCAGTACTCAGCGATTTGCATGATGTACTCTCTCGCCTGGGGGTTGTCGTGGTTAAACTCCGGCAGGGCCCGGTTGTCCCACCAGCTTTCGTAGTTAGCAGGTTTTGCACCGTCATAGGCAGACAGGGGCCAGCTTTCTACCTTAAACCAGTCCAGCCAGGGAGAATGGGGACCGTTTTCAAGAATGTCATTAAAGAAAAAGAACCCACGGCTGGCATGGTTAAACACACCATCTAGAACAACTTTGATATCGCGCTGGTGAGCGGCGGCAAGCAGGTCTGTAAAGGCTTGGTTGCCCCCCAATAGCGGGTCTACCTGATAGTAGTCATGGGTGTGGTAGCGGTGGTTGCTAGCGGACTGAAAAATGGGGGTAAAGTAGATGGCATTAACTCCCAGGTCTTGCAAATAATCCAGGTTTTCAGCCACACCCCACAAATCGCCCCCTTTATAGCCGCTGAGGGTAGGTGGTGCCTCCCAGGCTTCTAAGGGTACCTGCATGGCTGGGGGGAGCGGTCGCTGCTGGGTCCTGGCAAAGCGGTCAGGAAAAATTTGGTAGAAAACGGCATGTTTGACCCAGTCAGGCGTTTGGACTTGCATAGAAGCGATGGGAGACTGCATCGCTTAGGGTAGCGGGTTGTTGGGATAAATAGCCCGGATATTAGGATGGTTAAAGATAGTACGGGTTCGCAGCCCAGTCCTGACGGCAGTAGAAAAAACCTCGTTGCCACAGTTGCCCAATACCTTTTGTTTTCTCGGAACTATGGCTTGGTCACTCGTAACTTAACCGGGGTCAACGAGGTCGAAATATTAAAATACAACTCCTTGGATTTCGTTCACGCTGTCTGTATCAGAGACGTGATGAAATGCAATATTATGTAGCAATAGATACATAATATTGTGCTGCCCGTTGTCCGTGTCCTAGGCCGATAGTCGAAGCTGTGATCCTTGCTCTGTTTTGACCACATCAATGCGAGTCTGGAATGCTTCGCGGAAGTGGGGCATGTGGGTTACGGCTAAAATGCAGGCAAAATCGGGTGCGATCGCAGTTATCGCCGCCACCAACCGATCGCATCCAGCCTGGTCCTGGGTACCAAATCCCTCATCAATGATCAACATCTGTAGCGCCAGCCCCGAACGCTGAGCTAGCAACCGGGCCAGGGCCAGTCGAATGGCAAAGTTCACCCGAAAGGCCTCCCCACCGGAGTAGGTTTCATAGGCGCGGGTGCCCTGGGTATCGGCAATCAAAATATCCAGGGTGTCGATCAGTTTTTTGCGCCCCGAACGCTGGGTAACAAACTGCACGTGCAGCTGGTGGGCACTAAGGCGACCCAGAATCTGGTTGGTTTCCGCCTCGAGCTGGGGCAGCAGGTTTTCAATCATCAGGGCCTGAATGCCGTTTTTACCAAAGGCCTGCTGCAGTTCCTGGTGAACCCTGAGCTGATGCTGATGGCTGTGGAGCAGCTGACGCTGCTGGTCTACCTGCTGCTGAAGGGTATCTAGCTGTTGCAGCTGCTGGTCTAAATGCCCCAGCTGAGTCAGCTGCTGGTCCCGCTGGGTTTGCAACTCAGCCAGCCGGGTCTCCATCTGCTGTATTTGGTCTGTAACATCGGGGGGCAGATCGACTTCAGCCGCAGCAATTTGTTGGTTGAGACTGTTGTGTTGCTGCTGTTGCTCGGTCTGGGCCAGGGTCAACTCATCCCGTCGCTGCTCTAGCTCGGGCAGCGTAGCCCGAGCCTGTTGCAGGGTGTGATATCGCAGCTGCCAGGGCTGTAGGTCCTGGAGCTGGGCCCGCAGCCGTTGGTGGTGTTCGGGCTGGTAGTCCAGCTCTGCCAGGGTGGCCTCCACCTGCAGCAGTTCATCAGAGGGCTGCTGATCAAAGGTTTGCAGCTGCGATCGCAACTCTCCTAATTCCGTTTCCACACCAGGACGTTCTGCCAATAGCCGTTCCAAGCGACGCTCAGCCTGGGCCAGTTCAGCGTGCTTAAACTCGGCCCAACGCAGCTTTTCCACCTGATTGCGGGCCAGGGCATGGTCCCGTTCGTCATAGTTTAGCCGAGTCAACTGGGTTTCTAGCTGTTGATACTCCCTATGCAGATCCGTAGCATAGTCTTCTGACTCTAAACATTGTTCCAAATGGTGTCGCTCTTGTTCTAGCGCTTCTAACTGGGTAGTCGCCTCTGTGGAAGAGGCCAGCTGAGCCTGAAGTCCTCCCTGCTCTTGAAGTACGGCACCATATTGTTCCAACTCTGTTTCCAGCTCTCGATATTCACGCCGCAGTACCTGAATCTCTCGCTGGGAGGTGGTTAACTGTTCTCGAATCACCCAAATTCGCTGTTGTAGCGTGTCTCGTTCCCGCTGGAGCTGGGCCATGACCTCAGGACCGTGATCTGCTAGAACCTGATCGCACAGCGGGCAGTGGGCATCAGGCTGCCCCAGCAGGGCCAGACGCTGATCCAGCTGGATCAGCTGCTGTTCATTTTGCCGCTGCTCGGTTTGGAGCTGGGCCATAAAGTCTCGCCGTTCTTGTCCCTTTTGGCGCACCTGGGCCTGATAGGCTCGCCGCTGCTCCAGGTAGGCGAGCTGATGCTCTACTTTGACCAGGGTTTGGCGTAATTCAGGCCGCCGCTGTGTGGTCAGGGTGGCCTGGGTTTGACTGATGGCGTCTAACCGCGCTTCTAATCGGGCTGACGCTTGTTTTAGTCGGGTGTGGAGCTGCTGACGACGCTGCTGTAGCGGTGTGACCTCAATCTGACGCTGGTCCAATCGGCGAAGCTGCTGGCGCGCCGCCTGAAGCTGCTCCAGGGTGGCGTCTACGGTTGCCCGCTGGCTATTAATTTGCGTCAGTTCTGCAATGGTCTCATCCAGGGAGGTTAGCCTGAGCTGTGCTTGGGTGATGTGGGTCTGCAGTGCCCCCCGCTGTTCCTGCCGCTGGGTCTGGAGCTGTGTCCGTAAAGCCTGGGCCTGCTGATATTGCTGCCATCGCTGGCCATACTCCGCTTCTAAGTGCCTTAGCAGCAGCAGCTGTCCATGGCCAGATTCAATTTCAGTGGCCGCGGTTAACTCCCGTTGAAGAGACTGACACTGCTGCTGCAGTCGTTCCAGCTCCGTTGCCCGCTGCAGCTGACTCTGCTGCAAATGTTGTTGCTGTTGACGCGCCGCCTCGATTGCCCGCTGCTGCTGCTGTCGTTGCTGTTGCTGCTGCTGTAGCCGCTCGCGCTGCTGCAGTGCGGCTTGCTGCTGCTGCTGGGTGTGCTGGGTTTGTTCCTCTAGGGTGCGATGGTGGGTTGCGATCGCACTGCGCTGCGCCAACTGCTCCTCTGCCTGGGCCAGCGCCACCCCCAACACTTTAATCTCAGCCTGATAATTCCGTGCCCGCTCCCGCGCCTTCTCCACCAAACGATCATATTGGCTCAGCTTCATCAGATCGGCCAAAATCTGTTTGCGTTCACCGGGACGCTTTAACATAAACTCATCCGCGCGCCCCTGACGTAGATAGGCCGAATGGACAAATGTCTCATAGTCCACTTTTAAGTGTTGAATAATCAGCTGCTGTGTTGCCCGCACCCCCCGCTGAGTCAGCGTTCGAAACCCAGTCAGCGTTTGGATCTGAAACTCTAGAAAACAACCCTGCTTCCGTCTGCGCCCACGTAAAATTCGATATACCTGCCCCTGGTGTTCAAAGACAAACTCCACCTTGACCTCTTTTGCCCCAAGGTGAATGACATCATCATCGGTGGCGACTCGACTATGCCCCCACACCACCCAGGCCATTGCCTCCAACAGCGATGACTTGCCTGCCCCGTTGGGCCCACAAATACAAGCCACATGCAACCCCGCAAAATCGAGGGTAACCTCTCGATAGCTCAAAAAATTAGTCAGGGTTAATCGCTTCGGAATCATGTCATAGCTTTCCAGCTTACGACTACCATAGCAAGTACATACGATCTTTAGTACTCACGATCTAATTTTTAAATAGCTAACGATCCCATCGATCTGGTTTGCTTATATCGCGACACAATTTCGTTTTTATCCTTAAGAAGGATTATTTTGACGCCAAAATCGCCATATATTACACCAGAGTCAGTAAATATACTCAAGGTAGTTCAAACTTAACCCGGTAATTAGAGGACTTTATCTATCCTTAAACCTAAGCTTGTAGTTTTTTCACTGGCAGATTGCAGGAGTCTGAAATCATGGAAAGCGGCGTAGTTGCAGATCTCAAGGTCCATAGTCAACACAACTGTTATCGGCTCAGCCCTGAGCAAATGAATGCCATTCAGGATAAAAGCGTTTCAGTTGAGCTAACTCCTGGCACCAATGTTGTCAAGCTTTGCAAAAGCGATGTTGCCTACACCACTGGCACCGGCGCTAAGGCAGAACCGTGGGTTTTGTTGTGGATTTACGGTGGCAAAGTGGTTAACAAAAAGACCAATGTCGAAGTTGTCGCCACTTGGGCGTCTTTAAATGGTTATGACGATTCCCTAACCATGGATGTGATTGAGCCCGCCACCCTCTGCGCTTTCTTGTTTGATACCAATACCGGTAATCACAGCGGTGAACTCACCTTGTCTGTTACTACGAGGTAGTCATTAACAGCCGCCAAGCCCCTCGCCCACACCCTACGCATTTTGGACCAGAATCGTGTATCGAAAGATGTCTTTGATCAAATTTGCTGCCCTTGCCCTTGCGGCGGCTACAGTCTCTCAAGTGTCCGGTGCGAACTTCTCTCGCCATGCGTTAGCCCAGTCGTCTGGAGAGACTCCTGAAACTTTCCCCATTCCCGGTTCGCTACCGGATGGCACCACCCTAACGGTGGATGGTTCCACCAGCATGCGTTTCACAAACGAAGATCTAAAAGATCGGTTTGAAGAACAGTATGCCAATGTTTATATTGAGCTAGATGCCAGCCGTACAGATCAGGCCTTTGAGGCACTCATTGAGGGTGATATCGATCTGCTGGCGACGGGTCGTCCCCTAACTGACGATGAGAAGGCTCAAGGTGTGGTGGAAGTACCCCTTGAACAGCGTGAGAAGCTGGCAATTATTGTCGGACCAGACAACTCTTTTGACGGCGATCTCACCTTTGATCAGTTTGCTCGGATTTTTCGAGGTGAGATTACCAACTGGTCTGAGGTGGGTGGAGAGGATTTGGCCATTCGTTTGGTTGATCGCCCCGACTATAGCGATACACGACGGGCCTTAAGTACCTACAAAGTCTTTGAAGATAAGCCGTTTGCAACCGGGACTACAGCTGACCCCATTGCCGATGACGAAACCGATAGCGTGGTCACAGCCCTGGGCAATGATGGGATTGGTTATGCCGTTGTCTCCCAGGTAAGTGAGCGCGATGATGCCCGCATCATTCCCATGCACCAAACCTTACCGGACGATGCCCGTTACCCCTACTCTCAGTACCGTGCCTTTGTTTATAGAGAAGGGGCAGGTGCCGCAGTCCTGGCCTTTTTAGGGTTCGCTACGACAGAACCGGGGCAAGAAGTCCTAGGGACAGAAGCGGTAACTGCAGCGCCTGCCACCACCACTGGTGCTGATGCATCTACCGCTGATGCATCTGGCACGGCTGATGCCGCTGGTACCGCTGGTGCATCTGGCAGTGAGAGCGCACCCGCAACAGCCGCTGACGACTCACCCACAACAGCCACTGCCCCTGCTGAGAGTCCTGCGCCAGCAGGGGCCACAGAGGTAACAGAAGATCCAGCAGCGGGTGCCGCAGCGGGTGCTACAGAAACAGCGGGCAGAGGGGGATTTCCCTTCTGGCTGTTGCCTTTACTGGCAATTCCCCTGCTAGGGGCTCTACTGTGGTGGTTGCTTAAAGGGGGCGGTGCGGCTGGTGGTGCGGCAGCAGGCGGTGCGACGGCACCAGCGGCGGCTCCGGTGGCAGCTGGTGCCGTGGCGACAGCGCAGCCCCGATTGGTGATTACCCCCCGCGATTGCCGTAACGCCTATGCTTATTGGGAAATTCCCCAGGATCGGCTGACGGAGGTCAAGCGCCAGGGGGGAGAAACCATGATGGTGCGTCTTTATGATGTGACGGGCCGTAGCAAAAACGCGCCCTTACCGTCGGCTACCGCTGAATTTCCCTGTATAGAGTCAAACCCCGATCTCCATTTCCCTATTGCCGTAGACGATCGCAGCTACTGCGCAGAGGTGGGATATCTGAGTGCCGATAACCAGTGGCTGCCCATCACTAAATCTGATCAGGTGCGGGTACCGGTATGTCCTAAGGAGAGGCCAGCCGCAGCTGCTCCAGCTACCGCCAAAGGTCCAGCTGCGGCCGCCGCCCTTGGAGGTGCTGCCCTGGCAGGAGCGGCAGCCCTGGGTGCTGGCGCTGTCAAGCTAGCGAGTGGTAAAGCCGCAGATGAGTCAGGCCGTATGGTGCTGACTCCGCTTAATTCCCAGGATGCCTATGCCTATTGGGAAATTCCCCAGGGGCAGTTGGCCCAAGCCAAGCAGCAGGGTGACGGGACCATGGTGGCCAGACTCTACGATGTTACAGATAGACCTGCCGAGGCGGTGCTACCTGAACCCACCGCTCAGGTAGACTGCACAGACGCCGATGTAGATACCCATTTTTCAGTGGTTCCAGGGCGAGACTACATCTCAGAAATAGGCTACCAAACTGTATCCGGTCGTTGGTTACCCGTAGCACAATCCAAATCAGTCCGGGTGCCACCAACTGGCAAATTTCCAGGGGCTGCTGTCTTAGGGGGGGCTGCTGCAATCGCCACTGGCGCTGCTGCTATAGGGTCCAGCAATACTAACGCCGTAAGCGCCGTCAATGACACCGTAGATCAAAGCCGCATCGTGCTGACGCCCCAGTCTTCCCAAAAAGCCTATGCCTATTGGGAAGTACCGGCAACGGCGCAGTCGGCACTCAAAGCTGAGGGTGGCCAAGACTATCAGCTCCGCATCCACGATGTGACTGATGTCGATATCAACCGGCAGCCGCCCAACAGTACGTTGAGCTACGATCTGTTAGATTCGGATTGCGATCGCACAGTGCCTCTTCCCCAGGTCCAACGGGATTACCTAGCCGAAGTCGGTTATGAAACTGAGTCTGGCGATTGGTTAATGCTGGCCCGGTCAGCCCCAGTTAAGCCAACCATGGGTCTAACAGAGGCAGCCGCATCTCCCTCAGCCTCAGAACCAATTAACAAAGGCGCAGTCGCTGGGATAGCTGTCGCCGGTGCCGCTGGGGTCATGGCCGCGGCTGGTCGCCCGGCCACCCCTGATGCAGCAGAGACAACGGCCCAAGGCTCTGTACAGACTGTTCAAGTCCACAGCCGCAACAATGCTGTCATGTTTACCGAGGAGCAGCTGCGCCACATTGAACATGACGTGGCTAGCACCCATCAGCTGGTCCC